>Ga0315912_10001453_pt1 | contig 28955 bp, 23 predicted proteins | sample VfabasoilMG_FD_204469 | JGI IMG/M metagenome (GOLD analysis project Ga0315912, IMG submission 204469) | Garden soil microbial communities collected in Santa Monica, California, United States - V. faba soil | ecosystem: Environmental > Terrestrial > Soil > Garden | place: USA: California...
GCTCGCTGGCAGCTCGAAGGCGCGGATCGCTTCGCGCGCAAAGACGACCAGCTGATATCCGGGTTCCGGCAACACGGTAGTCACTATACGCTCGGAGGGGCCTGGCCGGCGCAGGTTCCGTGCGCGGCACCATCGACGCGGGGCCAGCGAGAACCTCCCTTCTGCTCCGAGAAATCAGCACCTGGCCTCATTGTTGCTTGGCTCGGCCCATGGAAGCCCTGCCATGACCCTCGCCGGACGCTCGTTGACAGAGCTCCCGTCTACGCCGAGCATGACGAGGGTGGCGACCACTGGTTCCCAGACCGCGCTGGTCGGACTGCTCGCTTTTGCCTGTTCCATGCTCGCTCCTGGCGCCGCCTGGGCGGAGCCGAGCGCAGAGGACAGCGCGCTCGCCACGCTGCTGTTCGAGCAAGGGCGAGCGCTGATCGCAGAGGGGCAGGTCCCTGCGGCCTGTCAGAAGTTCGCGGAGAGCCAGCGGCTCGACCCCGGCGGTGGCACCCTGTTGAACCTGGCGCGCTGCCACGAGCAAGAGGGCCGGTTGGCGAGTGCCTGGAGCGAGTTCCAGGCCGCCCAGAGCATGGCTCGCGAGGGCGGCAGACCGGATCGCGAAGCGGAAGCCGCATATCATATCAGCGCGCTCGAGCCGCGGCTGTCGCGGCTCAGCATCGTGGTGCCAGCGGCGGCAGATCTGGCCGGTCTGGTGGTGGAACGCGACGGCCGCGAGTTGGGTCGCGGCGCGTGGTCCACGGCCATTCCCGTGGACGGCGGCGAACATGTGGTGCGGGCGACGGCTCCAGGCCGGCAGCCCTTCACGGCGACGATCGTGATCGCTCGGGAGTTGGAGCAGAAGACGATCCAGGTTCCCATCCTGGCGGCGCTCGCCGTGCCGGTCGCGCCGCCCGTCGTCGCGCCCGCAGCCACTCCGGAGCCGTTGGCGGAGGCTGAGACGGAGACCTTCACTCCCGCGCGCCTGCGCGCGCTGGGGATCACCTCGATCGCGCTGGGGGTCGTGGCCTGGGCGGGGAGCGGGTACGCGCTGGCAACGGCCCTGGACGCGAAGCACGCGGCGGAAGCAGACTGCTACGTAGACGGTTGCGGGCCGACCGGCATGAGCAAGAACAGCGAGGCGGTGTCCCGCGGCAACTGGGCCACGGCGCTCGGCATCACGGGAGCCGCCTTGGTCGGCACGGGCATGACCCTGGTCTACTTCGGCCAACGCTCGAGCTCGCAGCCCGCAGCAGCGCGCATCCCCACGCGCTTCGTCGTCAGCGCGACGCCGGGGGCAGTCATGACGACGCTGGCAGGCAGCTTGTGATGAGACGCGCGGCTTCGCAGCCATCGCGCGCGGCGCGCCGTTGGGCCTGCGGCCTGGCCCTGTTCGTTGCAGGGTGCAACGCCATTTTCGACATCGGCGCGGGGACCCCGCGGCCTCTGTGCGCGGACGAATTGCTGATCGACGATCTGGAGGATGGGGACAACGAGATCTGCAAGACCAACGACCGCGACGGCAGCTGGTGGGTGACCGAGGATGGTACGCTCGACGGTCAGGTGACTCCACGCCAAGGCTCGCGGTTCGAGCCGACTCTGATCGAGGAAGGGCCGCGGGGCAACAGCCGCTACGCGGCTCGTGTCCGGGGCTCCGGTTTCACGGCATGGGGTGCGGTGATGGGCCTGAGCTTGACCTCGACCAGCTATTCCGTTCTCGGGTTAGACGGCGTCCGATTCTGGATGAAGAGCACCACGCCCGTTTCCATCTCCTTGCCTACTCTGGAAACGGCCTCGATCCGCTCGGGGGGCGAGTGCATCGATTCGACCGCGCAAACTTGCGACGACCACTTCGCATTCTCGATCACCGCACCGAGCCCGGACTGGTTCGAGTACCGTGTGCCATTCAATGCCCTGAGCCAAGTCGGCGTTTTCATGACCTGGAACCCAAGCCATCTCATGGCCTTTCAGGTCAACGTGCCGCCGGGTGTGGAGTTCGACGTCTCGCTCGACGATCCGAGCTTTTACAGGTGCGAAGGCGCCGATTGCCTGCCGACCTGTAGCGACCCGGAGTTTCCCGTTTCCTGCGGGGAGACAGAGGGCTCGATTGCCTCCTGTCGGCCGCCGGGGACCAACTGTGACCCGGACGTTGGTCTCGGAGACGAGTACTTTGTTGCCCTGGGTGGAGGAGATCCGGAGTGTGTCGGTATACCGTCCGAGCAAGCGCCCCGCTGCTTCCTGGAAGGCTCCAACGGGATCCCCTTCGCGACCCGGGTCAATCCCTACACGGATGGTCTGGCCAACGCCAAGTTGCGCAACCCGGAGCCGGGCAAAGTCTGCATGAAAGGCAACATGGGAGCATTCGGTGCTGCCGCCATTACCTTCATCGTCTCGCCGATCGTCAGCGATTTCCCGCCGGTCGTCAGATACCCCTTCGACCTGGAAGCCCTGGATATTGCGGCGATCGAGTTCACGATCACGAACGCTCCTCTGGGCGGTGTTTCGTTGGAGCTGCGCAGTCTCGGTAGCGACGACTGCGAGCCGGGATTTTATTGCCTGGGTCCTGTGTTCCCGCTGGGCGGACCGAACGCGACCATCTTCACGGACGGGACCGTGCACGCGGACATTGCCGACTTCGAGCCCAGCGACCCCGGACCAAGGCACGTCTTGTCTTTCTACTTCTGGGGGCACTCCGGCTCGCCAGTTCCGACGACCTACGACTTTTGCCTTTCGGACGTGAAGTTCCTCAACTCCCTCGGTGAGTTGGTCACGCCGGCGCCCGCGAGCGGCGGCTAAGGGACTCGGGCCCGCGGCGCGTCTGACGCCGGGCAGGGAAAGTTCGCCGGCGGCGAAAGCCGTGAAAATGGTAGCTTTTCGCGCGTGACTGCCGCCGCGAAGCTGCCCGCCATCATCGCTTCGCGTTACCTGCCCGTGCGCGTGATCGGCAGGGGGGGGATGGGGGTCGTGTACGAGGTCGTGCACGCGCGGACCGGGGAGCATCTCGCGCTCAAGCTGCTTTTGGCGGGTGGGGCTGCGCCCATCAAAGATCTGAACCGGTTCAAGCGGGAAGCGCGCGCTCCCGGCAAGATCAAGAGCGAACACGTGGTTCACGTGCTGGACGCGGACACGGCTCCCGAGCTCGATGACGCGCCCTTTCTGGTCATGGAGTTGCTCCTGGGCCACGACCTCGAGCAGCTGGCGGCGCAATCGCGGCCGAGCCCCAGCTTGGTGGTCGAATGGCTCCGGCAGATTGCGCCAGCGCTCGACCAGGCGCATCGGATCGGCATCATCCACCGCGATCTGAAGCCGGAGAACCTGTTCCTGGCCAACCAGGAGGGGCGGCCGCCGATGCTGAAGATCCTCGATTTTGGCATCGCCAAGATCACCGAAGACGACGCGACGGCGACGGGTTCGGGGCAGATCTTGGGAACGCCCAGGTACATGGCGCCCGAGCAGGCCACCCAAAATTCGCCGGTCACGGGAGCGACGGATCTCTATGCGTTGGGTCTCGTCGCCTACCGCCTGTTGGCGGGGGAGAGCTATTACCGCGGTCCGATGATGAGTGTGCTGGCCGAGTTGCTGCACGGCGTACCCAGCCCGCCGTCCGCGCGCCATCCCGAGCTCGGTGCCGGCTTCGACGCCTGGTTTCTGCAAGCCTGCCACCGCGAGCCCCAGTGTCGTTTCAGCTCGGCGTCACAGCAGATTGAGGCGCTCGCCGGAGCGCTCGGGTTGCCCGGTGTGCAACGCACGGGGGAACCTGCGCCGCCGTCACCTCCTGTACTGGACGGTGCCAGCGGCCCCACCGTGACCGATGCGTCACCGGTGGCGAGCCAACGTCCGCGTTCAAAGACGCGACTCGTCGCAATGCTAGCAGCGACGTTGGCGTTGTTTGCGGGCATCTTCGCCTATCGGGCCTTTTCCGCTGGGGAGAGGACTCGCCTGGCCACGCAGCAAGCGCAATTGCCGGTGTCACCTGAGGTGGACGTCAGGCACGACGCCCCTGCGGGGCTGCCGGTCGAACCCGTGCCGGGGCCCGCTAGCATCGCCACCCCACCGCTCGTCGAGGCCGCCCCGCCGATCGCCGCGGACGCTCGCAGGATTACGCCGCCCGCCAGCGCTCCCGCGCGGGTTGCAGCGCCGACCCCACGTCGCAAGTCCGTGCGAGGTCCCGCGCCCGTCTCGCCCCCCAGATCTCAGGCCACCCCCGATCCCTATCGAGATCAGAAGTAGACGAGTCCGGTCCGCCTCCGGCGCTGGAGGCAAGCGGGTCCGAAAGCCGTCGCGCGGGAAGGAACATCGTTCCCTGGCACGGAACGGCAACGGTGCCCGCGCTGGTTTGCCCGTGTGTTTTGAGACTGGCTCCGGGCTTGCAAGGGGGCTCGGCATGGCAAAACGAATTTTGGGCATCGTGAGCTCACTGCCGCTCACTCGCAGTGCGCTACTCCTCTCGATCGCGCTCGTCGCGCTGGCCTGCGGGGCTCCGGACGACGGAGACGCGGCGCGGGCGTCCGAGCCGGGCAGCAGCGGCAGCGCTGCGATGCTGCCCCCTGATACCAGTGGCGCGCGGGAGACCGAGCCCACGGCGACGCCGTTCGATCCGCCAGCGAGCGGTTACGCCGAGATGAACCTCTACCCCGGCGATCCCCCCAACTATCTCGCGTCCGCGCCTGCCGAGAGCGTCGATCCGAAGTTCGGCGAAATCCGCGACGTGAGCGTGCCCACCCTCCGGCGCTACCCGGTGGACGAGAGCAAGTCGACCGGCGTGGCATTCATCGCGTTCCCGGGCGGAGGGTACAAGGTACTCGACATGGAGAGGGCAGCCACGGCGCTCGCGGCGCGCCTCGGGCCGCTCGGGATCTCGGTGTTCGGGCTCAAATCTCGCGTCGGGGCTGGGTCGAGCGACGCTCCGCGTGACGCGCTCTTGGATGCCGAGCGCGCGCTGCGGTTGACGCGGAGCCACGCCGCGCAATGGCGCCTCGATCCGAGCCGGATCGGCACGGTGAGTTGGTCGGCGGGATCGCACCTCGCGCTGATGCTCGCTGGCGAGTTCGATGCGGGGGACCCGACGAGCGGCGATCCGGTGGAACGGATCGGCAGTCGCCCCGACTTCATGGCGGTGATGTGCGCCTGGGAAGAGAGTGAATCACCGTTTCGCTTCACGCCCTCGACGCCACCCATCTACCTCTGTCACGCCCAGGACGACACGGTCGCGCCGATCGCGGACTCCCAGGCCATCGAACAGCGCCTCCAGGCGGCAGGGACTCTCGAACATCTCGAGGTGTATGCCACCGGCGGCCATGAAGCGTTCAACACCGGCGTTCCCACGGCACCGGGACGAGATTGGCCGGACAAATACCTGGCGTGGCTCAGGACCCATCAGCTGATCCCGTGATCACCCGCATGACAGGGGGCTCGGCGTCCCACGGCATTCACCGCGCCCGCCTGCCCCCGGTCCTCCACTCAACAGAACGCCGGCGCCACCTGCTCGATGCGTTCGCGCGCCTGGGGGCTGAGCGCCTGCAGAGTCGCCAGCACCTGCGGGTGGGTCATGCCGCTGCCCAGGAACGTCCAGCGCAAGGCCGGTTGCTGGACGGCAACATAGCGCTCGGTCTCGCTCGGGCTGAGCTGGCGCCCGGTGGCGCGCTCCAGGGACGCCAGATCGAGGTCGAGCTGCTGCCGCAGGCCCTGGTCGAGGAAGACCCCGATCTCGAGGTACTCCTCGACGGCGCGTGCGATCTCCTGCTCGCTCTGGTTTTCAGCCAGAGCCTCGACCATCAAGGTATCCAGCTTGGCGTGTTGCACCTCCTCCACGTAGTGGTGGTGGAGCAAGCTCTTGAACTGGGGGTCGATCCCGGACGGGTCGGACACGCTGTCCAGGTAGTGCCGCTGCGTCATCCACTCGATGTGCAGAATGGCGATGGCCACCGCCAGCGGCTGGTGTCGCAGCACCTCGCGAGCGATCGCGTCGGCAGGGCCGATGACGTCGCAGCGCGATCCAAAGCCGCGCTCGAAGTCTTGCTGGAAGCGCCGGAAGAGCTCGATGTGTTTGGCCTCCTCACCAGCAAACTGCAAGAGCGCTCGCACCCGGTGGTCATCCTGGCGCAGGCGCGAGCGGGCGTGGTCGAGCACGAACGGCAGCACGAACTCTTCCACGAGTCCAAACAAGCACAGGTAGCCATAGCCCCGGATCTGGTTGGCCGTGCGCTGCTCATCGGGCGAGAGAAAGCCGAGGGCCTGTGTGCGAGCGAGAGGCTCGGGCAAGAAGGGCCGCGAAAAATCGAGCGGCTTGTCGTCGCCGACCAGGTCTTCCAGGCGCCAGTTGATGCGTTGCGACGCGGCCAGCGCCTTTGCGTACGTGTATTGATGTTGCATGAGATACCTCCGAGGGCGAACGCCAGAGGGGCGCCGCCCGAGAGCTCAAGCTGACCCGGCCGCGTGGAAACCAGCGAGGGAACGCGCGTAGAAACCGCCGCGGCACGAGACACGGCAGGCGCCGGCGCCAACAACCCCGGGGCAGTCCGCTCGGCGGCGTGGCCCGCGCCCGGCTCAGCCCTCTGCCAGGAAGGAGCGGACTTCACTCAGGAATCGAGGCCAGGCGGGCTCATGGGACAGGAGCAGGTGGTTCTTGCTCTCCAGCGCCACGAAGCGGGCACCGGGGATGCCCGCCGCCAGGGCACGCCCGGCGGCAAAGGGAATGCGCCCATCCTGCGTGCAATGCAGGACCAGCGCCGGGGCGCGCACCTGCTCCAGACGATGGGTGATGTCGAGGTTGGAAACGGCCTCCAGGATGCGCGCGGCGTTCTCCGGCGAACACGACACCCGCTGCAACTCGTTGAACTGCTGGAACTGTTCCGGGCTGGCCTCGGGCATGAACAAGCTCGAGAACAGCTGCCGGAAGGCGGGATTGTCGCGCCCCCAGCCGCGGCGGATCAAGATCATCATGGCCTCGAGGGCCTCCCGCTCCTCCGCCGAACGCAGCCGCCAGCCTCGCGCGAACCCGCCATACAGGACCAGCTTGTCGACCCGTTCGGGATGGCGCACCGCGTATTCAATCGCGGTGGCACACCCCTGGGAGATGCCGAGCAGCGAAAAGCGCTGCACCCCCGCTGCCTCCACCACGGCCTCCAGATCACCGAGCAGCGCATCGAAGCCGAAGGTCTCGACGTTCCAGTCCGACAGACCGTTGCCCCGCTGGTCGTAGCGCAGCAGCGTGTAGTGGCTGGTCAACGCGCTGGCGAGGTGGCGCCAGATCGGGCTCTTCCAGTCGTACTCGAGGTGATTCATCCAATTGGCGGTCTTGAGCAGCGTGGGCCCCGAACCCATGCTGGCATACGCAATGCGCACGCCATCCGGAGCCTTGCAGAACTGCACGCGCTGCCGCAGCTCCGCCGGGGGTGGCTGCGAGCTCTGCGCCGCCACGACCGCCGGCGGGTGCGCCGGCATCCCCTCGACGGCGGGCTCCAGCCGCGACGGCTCGGACGAGCCCGGCGCCACGGCGGGCTGCAGCTCGCGCCAGGCGGCGCGAATCTCCTGCAGGGCCACCGCGCCACAGGGGTGCAGCCGGCGCAGGGCCAATCGGTATTGCTCCTCGGCCTCCGAGCGACTGGCCACGGCCCACAAGACGCGGATCAACGCCGACCAGGACGCCGCGTCGTCGGGCGCCAGCCGCGCCCATTGCCGAGCGTGGGGCAGCGCCAGCTCTGGGCTCTCCCGGAGCCGCTCGAGCAAGGCCTGCAAGAGCTGCAGATGCAAGCGGCGCCAGCGCTCTCGCTCTGCCACACACCAGGCCTGGAACTCGTGCTGATCCGGCTGATCCAGCCCGTGCAGGAAGGGGCCGCGGAAGAGTGCCGCCAGTTGCTCCAGGTCTGCCGGAGCCAGCGCCGCCAGATCGGTCTGCATCGCTCGCCGCAACACCTCCAGATCGATCCAGGCGCCGCAGGTCTGAAACTCGAGCGCGTCGCCCGTCGCCACCATGCGCGGGGCCGCTGCTTCGTCGATCAGCGGCCGCAGCCGACTCAGGCTCCAGCGCAAGGAGGCGCGCCGATCCTCTCCCGCGTCCCAGAGCAAGTCCGCCAGATGGTCACGGCGCTGAGGTCGCCCGGTCGCCACCAGATAGGCGCACAGGGCGCGCGTTTTTCTGGAGCGCGGGAGGCTGACCAGCTCCCCGCCGCGAAGGATCTCGAGCTCGCCGAGCAAGCGGATCTGCAAAACATCGGCCGTGCCCACGGCACGCCACGCTAGCACGAACGGCCCCGCCCCGGCACCGGGCGCCAGACAGCCGCCGCGCAGCCGGCGCTAGCTCGCCCGGCGGCGCCCCAGATCGACCTGGATGGTCCGGCCCGTGCCGGCCGGCGCTTGGCTGGCCTGGCTCACGCGCACTCCGTGTTCGCGCCACCATGCGTCGGCTTGCCAGGCGTCCCACGCTTCGCTGCGGGCCCGCGACAGGCGCTCCAGAAACTCGCGCGCGGACTGCGGGCGCCGTTCCGGCTTTTTCTCCAGGCAATCGAGCACGAGTCGTTCCAGGGCGGCGGGCAGTTCACGACCTGCGCGAGCGGAGGGGGGCTCCGGCGCCTGCAGCAGGTGCTTGCTGCAAACCTCGACGATGGTCTCCCCGAGAAATACGTGGTCGCCCACCAGAAGGTAGTAAGCGACGGCCCCGAGCGCGTACACGTCACTCCTGGCATCGACGGAGTCTGCGTTCGTGAGCGCCTCGGGCGACATGTACAGGGGCGTGCCGGTGATCGCGTTCTCGTGGGTCAATTGGGGGCTGTCGCGCTTCAGCTCCTTGACCAGGCCAAAGTCGAGGACCTTCACCATGTCCCTCTGGCCGCCTTGATTGCAGAGCATGATGTTGGCCGGCTTGATGTCACGATGGATCAAGCCCAGCTCGTGAGCTTCCGCAAGCGCACCCGCGATCTGCTCGAGCACGCGCTCGACACGCCCTACGGGCAGCGGGCCCGTGCCTGTCACGATCTGCTCGAGGGTAGCGCCATCCAGCAGCTCCATGGCGTAGTAGAACATGCCGTCCGGCGTGCGGCCGTAGTCGTACACCGTGACCGTGTTGGGGTGCTTCAGGCGCGCCGTCAGCTGCACCTCGCGTTCAAAGCGCAAGAGCTGGGCCTCGCTGGTCCGCTCGGGCGCCAACAGCTTGACCGCCGTCTCCCGGCGCAGGAGCGCGTGGCGAGCCCGATACACGATGCCCATCGCACCGGAGCCGATCTCCGCAAGGATGTGGTATTGACCGAGCGCGCGGATGTTGCCCACCTGCTTTCTCAGGCCAAAGATGACTCTGGACGCGGCGACCGACAGCGACCCGAACAGCACCCACCACGCGAACGCATCCCGGGTCAGGGCGATCGCGAATTGGGTGGGCGTCATCTCGGCGACCTCGGGCGCCAGCGACGCGAACGGCCGCAGGTCGACCTGGCGGTTCGCCTGAAAGACCACGACCACGATCACCGCGCAGGTGACCGTGGCAAAGAGCGCGGTGCGGCGCGCCGAGCTCGGCACGTAGATCGCGCGCGCCAGGTGGACGACCGCGAGCGCCATCACGATGATTCTGCCCGGCTGCGCCTGCAGGGGGAGATACGTCCCCATCAAGACGAGCAGCGTGCTGGCCAGCACCAGGCCCGAGGTCTCCACGCCTCGCACCCAGCGCGCGCTGCGGGTGGCACCCCGGAGCGATAGCCACATCGCCACCAGGCACAGGCCCGCACCGCCGTGCGTCAGCATGCTGGGATCCGCGAGGACCGAGGCCTCCGGCTCGACCAGGACGCGGAACACATAAAACGTGAGGACCAACCCTCCGGCTACCAACCCAAACCATCCGACCCTCCGTTGCAGGAAGACCAGCGCGTCGCCCGAAGGGTCGGTGGTGTCACTCATGCCAGCGGCTAGTTCGTATCGCGGGTGGCCACGCCGTTCAACCTCCCGGCCCGCACGGCTGCAACTGCCACGGCTCCGCCTCGTCCGGAGCCGAAACGGCTGCCCGCGGCGCCGGGCGTGAGGCCCCGGACACGAGTAGCGCTTCCGGACACTCGCAGCGCCAACCCCTCGTTCTTGACATGGAACGGGGCGTGCACTGGGGGGACCCACCGGAGGAACACACCCACCGGAGGAACAGACCGGAGGAACAAACCGGGGGCACACAGCGGCTGCGGCGCCAGCGACCCCAGTTCCGGCGAGAGAGCTCTCGCTGAGGCATCCGGCGGACCGCGGCGAGGAGGCAAACCATGCGAAACATTTCCATCCAACGACATGACTCTGGGCTCCGCTCGGTCGCCCGTGCCAGCGCCTGGGCCGCCGTGCTCGCCGGCGTGGTCGCGTGCAGCGACAGCGACAGCGACGAACCTGCGACGCCGAGCCCGCTCGAGCTCCAGGCGCGCGAGATCCTGGATGCCCATCAGGCCCGGCAGGAGTTTCCGGGTGCAGTGCTGGCATTGCACGATCCGCGGCAGGGAGACGCCGTGGTCAAAAGTGGCGTCAGCCAACCGGGCCCGCAAAGCTCCCCGGTCACTCCGGAGGTGCCCTGGGCGATCGGCAGCGCCACCAAGATGTTCGTGGCCGTCGTGGTGCTGCAGCTGGCCGAGCAGGGAGAGCTCGCTCTCGACGCGAGCATCGAGCCCTACTTTCCCGACCTGCCCCGCTCGTCCGAGATCACGCCGCGCGAGCTCTTGCAACACACGAGCGGCCTCGCCGAATACCTCGACTCGCCCGCCGTGTCGTCGGACGCGCAGCGCCCCTGGAGTGCCCAAGAGCTGGTCGATATCGCCGTGGCGCGCGGACCCGTGGCGGAGCCCGGCTCCGCTCACCACTACGCCAACACCAACTACATCCTGCTCGGCGAGCTGATCGCCCAGCTCAGCGGCCACCCCTGGTACGAAGAGGTGCGGCGGAGAATCCTGGAACCGCTCGGCATGCAACACACGCATTATGCCGGAGAGCCGCTGGCACCTCCCCTGGGGGCCGGTTACACGATCGAGAACGGACAGTTCGTCGAAGCCACGAGCCGCGTGCACGCCTCGGTGGGCGGTGCGGCGGGAGCGCTGCAATCTACCGCGCCCGATCTGCTACGGTTTGCTCGCGCGCTGCTCCTGGGCAGCCTGCTCGACGAGCAGAGCCAGGCGGAGATGCGAGCCTTCGTGCCGGGGGAGCCGCGCGGCTATGTGGGCCACGAGTACGGTCTGGGATTCGAGAAATACGTCGTCAACCAGGTCACGCTGTACGGCCATGCCGGCAGCGCCCCCGCTCACGGCAGCTTCGTCGGGTTTGAGGCGCAGAGTGGCCTGGCCCTGGCCGTGATGGTCAATTCTGATGACCCGGCGGCCGCGCCACTGATGGCGCTCGAATTCGTGGGCGCCGCCACCGGTCAGGACGTGAGCCCTCCACCGGGCGCGAGCGCGCTGCCCAGCGAGTGAGGAGGATGTCGCGCCCCGGAGCGCACTACGCCGGGAGGCACGGTACGCGATCCTGGCAAAAATGGGGCCTAGTGCGATTTCCTGGCCCACGCGCCCACGTAAACGCCGGGGGCCAGTCTAACTCGCGACCTAATACCTGGTGTGGACCGACGATTTTGCTAGACAGCTTTCGGCGTTGGATCGAGCGCGACTTCGTCGCTCGCTCACAAATCCCCATGCCACACCGCACTGTTTGGGCTGAGACGCGCTGCGCGAGCCCTTTCGGTTTGCGCTCGCATCCGCCCTAGGAAGGCGCTTTGGCGTGGCCACCAGGAGCTCCGATGTTGCAGGTGTACACTGCGAGGATGAATTCCCTCGCACAGTTGACGGACGCTTCGTTGCACAGCGAGACCAAACGGCTCGTCGGTAGCTCCAATGCGCTGACCGCGCAGCTACTCGCGCACCTCGGCGAGGTCGAGGCGCGCGGCATCCATCGCGAGCGGGCATGCTCCTCGCTCTCAGTTACCCCGCGGGGGCCCCGGCCCCGCTCTATGTACTGCGTGTACGAGCTGCGCATGTCGGAGGATGAAGCGCAGCGCCGCTGCCGGGCGGCGCGCCTGGCGCGGCGGTCTCCGATCTTGTTGGAGATGCTGGCGGAGGCCTCCTTGCACCTGACCGGCATTTTGCTCCTCGGGCCGCATCTGACGGGCGAAAACTGCGCGGAGCTCCTGGCACGCGCGCGCTTTCGCACCAAGCGAGAAATCGAGCGGCTGGTCGCGGAGATTGCGCCCGGTCCTGATGTGCCGAGCCAGATCGTGCCGCTTCGCCGCGCCGGCGCGGCTGCTGAGACGCTCTCGCCCCTCGACGACGATGTGCCTGGTTTCTGGGCGCCGCCGCGCAACACGTGGGCGGCCTACGTGCGAAGTCTCGCTGGAGAGGTGCGAGAACTGCAAGCGGGGCTCGGTGCCGGGCAGGCACCACCCCGGGCGCCGGAGGAGGCAGCAGCCGCTGCGACGGGCTGGCAAGCCGCGAGCGCTGCGCAGCGAGACGGCGACAACGGCGCCCGCATGCCGGCGACTGCTTCCGGACCGCCCGTGGCGGAGCTACGTTACAAGGTGCAGTTCACGGCAGACCAAGCTTACGTCGATCTGCTGGAAGAGGCGCGCAACCTGCTGCAGCACCAGCTGCCCGCGCGAGATCTGCTGGAAGTGCAGCGCCGCGCGCTCGAGCTCCTGGTGCACAAGCTTCGCCAGCGCAAGTGTGCGGCGAGAGAGCGTCCGCGTCGGAAAGCTCCGGAGCCAGTGAACGGCACTCCGCACGCGCAGCCGACAACGACGCCTGTGCTGCACTCCACACCGTCGGCGGCAGCAAACGCTCGTCGTCCCGCGCCGCGGTCGGCGACACGTGCGCCGCATTCCGCGAACCACGCTCGTCACGCCGCGCCGCCGGCGCCGCAGTCGGCGAAACACCCTCATCACTCCGACCCGCAGGCAGCGAATCACAGTCGGTACATTCCCGCCGAAGTTCGCCGCAGCGTCTGGAAGCGGGACGAGGCGCGCTGCGCGTATGTCGACGCCCGCGGCCAGCGCTGCCGGGAGCAGTCCGGGTTAGAGTTCCATCACCAGCACCCGCATGCACGATGCGGCCCAGCGACTGTCGGCAATCTCGCGCTGCGCTGCCGCTCACACAACACCCTGGCAGCGGAGCAAGACTTTGGTCGCGACGTCATCCGGAAGAAACGAGCACGCAGAGCGACGTGGGCGGAATCAAACCGCGCCGGCGCGGCGCCGTGAGCGCGCGGCCTCGCAGCGCTCGGTTCAGCGTGGCGGGTTGCGCGCTCAGTCCGCGTCGTCGAGGCACGCCAGGACGGCCACGGCTTCGGCGCGAGATGCCACCCCGAGCTTCGCATACGCGCTGCTCAGTTGATTGCGCACCGTGCGCGGCGTATTCCCACGCGCACAGGCAATCTCGGCGTTGGCGTAGCCGAGGTGCAGGTAGGACTGCACCTCGCGCTCGGCGGCGGTCAACGCCGGGGCGGCGCTCGCTGGAAGGAGCCGGGCCGCGCCGCTGGATGCGACGGTCCCACTTCCCGCCGCTGCTGTCCAGCCGCCGGCCTCTGCCCCGGAGCTGAGCGCCGCGCGTCGTGTTGCTGCCGTTGGCTCGCGCGCAGGCGTTCCTGCGCAGGGGTCAGACGGAGGGGTCAGACGGTTTGAGCGCAACGCCCGTGGCGAGCAGCCCAGCGCTGATGCCGGCGGCGGCAACCCAGGGCAGGGGCACCGGCAGCGCCGCGGCGAGCGTGAGGCTGCGAAAGATGGCGCTGGTTTCACTGGCACCGTTCGGGAGGCCCACCGTGACGACGGATTCGGTCGGCGCATTCGGCGTAGCGGAGCTCAGGTGCCGCACGCGCAGCGCCGCACCGGCCTGCACCAGCACCGGGACGTTGCCCCAGGAAGCTCCGTCGTCGACGCTGAACTCGCCGTTGCTCGCCGAGGTGATGCGCACCTGCAACGAACCCAAGAAGCCCGTCAGCACAACGCTGCCCGAGCTGACCGTCTCGGCGGGCGGCACCCCCTGCGCCTCTTCGAAGGCGAACTGGTCGGCGCGCTGCAAGGCCCGGAATTGCGGCGGGATCGTCATCTCGTAGATGGTGCCCGAGAGCCCCGTGCCGGCCGTACCGCTCGGCCCCCGCTGGCTGCTGAAGTAGAGCCTGGACATGTCGGGGGTAAACGCGGGCCCGGCGATCTCGGACGTGCCCACCGTGATCTGCATCAACAATTTCGGGGCCTGGTTGTTGAACATGATGGCGAGGCGCATCGGCGTGCCATCCTCGGCGACGAGCACGTCGCCTCCGGGGCTCACGTACACGTTGTCGACCTGATTGAAATTCAGCGGCAGGCCGGTGCCTCCGAGGTTGGTGAACGCCTGTGCGTTGTGGTTGTCGTAGATCAGCTCGATCAGGCTATTCTCGATGTCGACCGCCCAGATGCGGCCGTCGTTTTTGCTGGCAAAGAACATCACGCCGCGCGTCAGCACGCTGCCTGCTGCGGGAATGGTGCGCAGCGCGGCCGGCATCTCCAAGTACCAGATGCCCTCGCCACCGTTGAAGTTGGTACCACTCGTGCCGCTGTCCGCCACCCACTGGATGGGCCGCGCCTGGCGCATGAGGGCGCTCCCGGCGGCAGTGTTGGGAACGGTAACGTTGTCGTAGCCGGGGTTGCCGTTGAAGGGCAAAATCAGCAAACGCTGCGACACGCCGACTTCCATGCGCATGCGCGTGACTCCGCCGGGCGCGGCTTCGAGATCGGCGGGATCCGAGACGAAGCGCACGAATTTCCCGGTGGAGCTATCGAGCGTCTGATAACAGACGTTGTTGATCGGGTCGATCGCCACGGCTTCCCGCCCGTTGCGGGCGCCGAGCGCCGTGAGCTGGCGCTGTGCCACCACGCCCGTCGGATCACACTCGTGGGCAAAGCCGCCCGTCACTTCCTCACAGGTGATCCAGGTGCCCCAGGGGGTCTGCCCACCGGCGCAATTCTGACGGGTTGCAGTACAGATGCGATAGTAGTCGATGAGCTCACCGCTCGCATCGAAGCGCAGCGCGCTGACGCTCCCACCGGGATTGATCTCGCTGTTGGAGACGTAGATCCAGCCGCCGTCCGGCTGCGGGTAGACGGCCCCGCCGTCCGGGTTCACGTGGCCAAGGGTGCCGGTCGCGTCGAGCGTGACGGGATTGACGCCGGCACGCATGACGACGCGCACGTTGAAGCCCGCCGGAGCGAACAGCTGGTGGTTGACGCTGCTGAGGTCGTCCTCGACCACCTGCGCGACGAGCGGTCCGTAGTCTTGCGCGCCCAGGGGACCGAACGGCAAAACGAGCTCCGCCGGGCCCACTTGGGCCGCAGCCTTCTCGACCACCCAGCTGGGTACGCTGGCGGCGGCCAGGCCCAAAAAGATGCGCTGCAGCATGCTGCGCCGGCTGATCTCGTGCGCGCTGTTGGCGAGGTGCTCCGCGGGGATGGCGGCGCCTGCGTTGCTCGTGGGCATGGTGGGGTCGCCTTTCCTTGGTCAGGCGTTGAGGGATGGCCACTAATGCTGACCATGCGTGGCGAGGTGATGACAGTAGCGGCAACTCTCCGTGCAACACCCCGTCACGGCGATCAGAGCACCTACATCGGGACCGACCCAGCCGTGTCGAGCCGGCACGCCGGTGGCACAGCTTGGCCCAAAACTCGCGCCTCGCCGCGCGGCACGGGGCTTGCTGATGACCGGGCATGAGCCAGCGCATCCGCCATCTGAGCTTCTCCCGCCTCCCCTTGACCGGCAAGCGTGCCGCGTGGGCGCGATCGCTGCGATCGAGCAGGGCAAGCCTGGTCGCCCTGGCTCTGTCCATGGCGGGCTGCGCCGGCAACAACTCCGCGTCACCGGAGCAGGAGCAGGAGCAGGAGCGGCGAAGCGACCAGAGCGACCAGTTGCCACCGAATGGCGACCTGCCGACGAACATGGATGCAAAGCCATTCCCGGCAGAGCCCTCGTTCTTCCTCGCGAGCACGGTCTCCCAGCGGGTGGGGCTGCCCCTATCGCGACAAGGCGCCATCCTGGACGCGACGGCGCTGGCAAAGCAGCTGGCGGGCTACGACCCCGACAGCCTGTTGCGCTGCCAGGTGGCGGAGCAGGCCGCCTACGATACGGCCATCGATGCGCTGGGAGGCGTGCGCTGGGGATACGGCGTGTCCGCGCTCGAGGATCGAGTTCGACGCCACATCCCACGAGGTTCGCGTGCTCGAGGCCGATGAAATCGCCGCCACGCGCGCTCGCATCGCCGAACGTCCGTTCTGCCTGTTGAGCCTCGACCTGATGCAGAACGTGTCGGTGGACTACCGCTCCCTGACCCAGGCGCGTGAGCTCACGTGCATGTCCCCGCAGGTCTATCAACAGCGGCTCAGCCAGCTGCTGCAACAGAAGCGCACCCCCTGACCCCACCCGTGCTAAGAACCCCCCGGGCCAACGACTCGCCCGGGAGCTCGCAGCGGATGCAACGTGCCATGTCGGGGTTTCATCAGGACGCCGAGAGCCACTGGGTGGCCGAACTCGCGTGCGGTCACACGCAGCACGTACGCCACGATCCACCGTTCACGTTGCGGCCCTGGGTGGTGACCCCGGAGGGGCGGTCGGGGCGGATCGGGCAGAGCCTGGAGTGCGTGGCGTGCGACCGCCGGGAGATGCCCGCCGGATATGCGCCCTACAAGCGCACGGCAACGTTCACGCACAGCTCCGTTCCCCAGGGCCTGCTACATCGCCACCGCACCAAGCCCGGCGTCTGGGGCCGGCTCCTCGTGACCAGCGGCGCTCTCGAGTTCTTCGAGGTGGAGGGCAGCGGCGAACGGTTGCAGGTGGTCACGGCGGGGCAACACGCCATCATCCTCGCCGACGTCGAGCATCGCGTGGCGCCGCTCGAAAGCGTCGAGTTTTACGTCGAGTTCTGGCGCGCAGCGGCGGGGCCTGGGGCGGCCTGACGGGCCTCGGGAGCGAAGCTGCACAGGGGTTCGTCCCTGCGCGCTGATCGGGTCGGGGTGTGCGCTGCGCGGCGCTCGTGTGGTGCTGAACTGATCTGGTTCAGCGTGCTCCGCGCGCCCACCCCTCGGATCGAAATGTCCGACTCGCGGCAGGCCGGGCGCACGAAATCCCCTCGGGAACCCGCGCCAGCCGCCGTTCTGAGCGCGGTGGCATATGCCTTGCTCCAGCACGGCAGTGCCCGGGCAACCGTGCCCGGGCCGATGAAACCTCGATCAACAAGGGACATTTCGATGAATCGCCGCGCACTGTTCGTATTGCCTCTGGCGCTGTTTGCCTGCACCGAGACCGTCGAGTCGACCGACGTCCGCACCTCCGGCATCTATCCAGAGTTCCGCGTCGTGGCGGACGGCAGCGGTAGCTCCGAAGTGTCGGCGCGCCTGAAGGTCGGTGGCAACGATTCGAACACCTTCCTCGACCTGGAGAGCGAAGACCGGCTAGAGGTCACGGTCGCCGGCGAGACCCTGCGCCTGGAGGAGACGAGCTCCCACCGCTACACCGCCAGCTTCCCCGTGGACGCTGCCGGCACCGAGTTTAGCTTCGCCTTCTTGCGCGGCGATGAGGATGACGGCGCCGCGCACTCGGTCGTGACGCTGCCGGCGCCGTTCGAGCTCGCGATGGCATCGACCGAGGCGTCGCGCGCCACGGACACGGTCGGCTTCAGCTGGACTCCGGCGGACAGCGGCCAGATGCACTGGGACGTGGATGGCGATTGCGTCTGGACCGAGGAGGGCGTCACGCCGGACGATGGCAGTCACAGTTTGAGCCTGGAGGACGTGCGCGCGCTCGGCAGCGCTCAAACCGAAAGCTGCAGCGTTCAGCTCACTGCCATGCGCAGCCGCGCGGGCAGCATCGATCCCGCGTTCACCGAGGGCGGGGAAAACGTCGCCTATCAGGCCCGCGCGCAGCTCTTCACGTCGCTCCCCTGAGGCGCGGCCACGGCCTGCCCGGGCACGGCCTCCTCTGCCCTGGCACCCACGCCCGGCCCGCCCTGGAGGCGGGCCGAGGCCACCTCGCGAAACGAGGTGTGATCCTCTCAGCGCAGCCGCAACGGCAGGCTGCCCCAGGCGTGAACGGAGTTGTTGAGCCAGCGGCGCGGCGTGCCCGACAGCTCCAGGTGCTCCACGCGGCGCGCCAGTTCTTCCAGCAGGATCTCCGCCTCGACCCGTGCCACCAGCTGCCCGACACAGGCGTGGATCCCGGAGCCGAAGGCCAAGTGCCCGGTAGGGCGACGGCCGATGTCGAAACGTTCGGGCTCGGACCAGCGCCGCGGATCGCGATTGGCGGAGCCGAACAGGAGTAGCAGCTTGCGGCCCTCCGCAATCGCGCAGCCTGCGATCTCGGTGCGGACGCTCGTGGTGCGAAACGCGAGCTGCGCCGGCGAGTCATAGCGCAGCGCCTCATCGAAGGCGTGCCGCGCCAGCGTGGGAGTCTGGTGCAACTGACTCCAGGCATCCGGGTCCGTGGCCAGGCAGTGCAGAGTATTGCCGATCGCCGCGACGGTGGTATCGACGCCAGCGGAAAGCAACGACCGTACGAGAAGCGGCGCCTCGTGCGGCTCGAGCTCGCCCCGATCCTGCGCCTGGTAGATCTGGTCGCCGAAGCCACCCGGGCGCAGCGCCGAGCGCTGACAGTGCTCCATGATCCAGCTCGCGAGCGGCTCCGCGTCGCGCGCGCTCGCGTCAAAACGTTCATTTTTCGGGCCGTTGGCGTTGAACAGAAAATCCGCGTAGGACAGCAGGTTCTCGCGCAACTCGGGGCCGAGCCCCACGGCATCGGGAAAAGCTTGCAGCGTGAAGGCCCGCGCACAGTCCGCGACGGCATCGATCTCCCCGCGCTCGAGCAACCGCGTGACGAGCCGCTCGGCTACCCGCCGGAAACTATCACGCCAGGTGTCGATGGCCTGCGCCGACAGGACCCGGTTGAGCACCGCGCGCGGCCGCGTATGCGCGGGCGGATCCGCCTCGAGAACGATGCTGGGCGAGCGAACCCCCGGCGCTGTGCGCAGATCCGTGAGCCCGACCCCTGCCGACGAGATAAAGGTCTGCACGTCGTGCAACACCCGGCGCACCTCGTGATGCCGGCCGAGTGCGAGGATACCGTAACGTGGCAGCGACACCACAGGCCCCGCCTCCCGGATCTGCTGATACGCAGCATACGGCTCGCTCAGGACCTCACTCGAGAAAGGATCGAGGTCCAGGCTCGGCACGGCGGCAGCTGGCACATCATCCGTTGCGGACACGTGACCAGTGTATCTCCTCTACACGCCGCCCGTCACGCTGACGGACCGCGTCATGCACGACAGAACCTGCAGCACGACTCACGTCGAGCGCACTCGTCGCACAAATTCATGCGGCTCTCGAACACTGTATCGCGCGTTTCCCAGCGCGCGCGCTTTGACTCCAGCTTTGCGTAATGATTCAGCCTTGCGGTATCCCGTACACGCCCGCTGTAGCGTCGAAAGGTGCGTGCAAAGGCCATGGGCTTCGAGTACTAGTGGCTGCGACTGCAGGGGGGCGCGAGCCTCTGAGCAGGAGGAGTCACTGGTGATGGGCGCGCGCGTGCCCATCGCGGGTGGCGAGCGGCGATAGGACGGGCGGCCCCCACCTGCAGATGATGGGGGCCTGGGGCACGGTATTGCCGAAAGCCCCGGTATTGTCAGAAACACAGCAACGTCGAGAGCCGTCTCTGCGTCGCTCCTGGCGTCTCCTCTCCAGCCATCTCTGGCTTGCAGCCGGAGGCTCGCCCGGACAGCGCTTCAATCCTTTCGATCTCCAATCAACGATGCCGCAGGTGTGGTGATGCTCATGAAAGATTTGTTTGTGCAGGCCCGCTCCAACAGATTCACGGTGGGACGGATCGCGCTCGCGGCGCTGTTCGCCAGTGCACCTGCCCTCGCGCAGGCTCCAGCGGCTCCCGCTCCAACTCCGGGGGCTCCAGCTCCAGCGCCGGCCGCGGCCGACACGGCGCCCGAGGCAGCCGCTCCCGCTGCCGAACCAACGCCTGCGCCCGAGGCAGCGCCGCCCCCCGAAGTAGCGCCGCCTCCCGTGCCACCACCCCCGCCAGCGCTCACCCTGCCGTTGCCGAGCGAGTTTCCTGCGATCGCCGTCGGCATCTGGACCCGTCTCAGCCTGGCCGCCCAGGGCGGGGATGATCCGGAAAAGCTGGACGACGTGCGCTGGGATACGCAGTTCGTGGAGCTGAACTTCAGCGGTCAGATCCACAAGAACGTGAAGATGGCCACCAACATCTACGCCAACGGACTATCGGACGAGTTCGGTACCTCCGGCGGTTTCCACGTGCTCGACGCCTGGGTGGGCTTCGACGTCATCGATGAACTGCACCTGTCGGTGGGGCAGCTCTTGATTCCGATCGATCGCGCCAACAAGTCGGGCCCGTTCTTCATGATCCCCTGGAATTATCCTGGCATTTTCCAGGTGGGTCCGACGGTCGTCGCGGTGACCCCGTACGAAGGCACGCGCGGGCGTAGCCTCGGCGGCATCCTCTGGGGCGACATCGGCAGCGGCTTTTTCAAGTACTACCTCGGCGGGTTCGTGCCGAGCCTGGACGTGAGCCCGCTGTACTCCGGGCGCCTGAGCGCCGCGCTGATCGGCAAGGAGACGGGCTTTGGGCAGCGCGGGAGCTACTACGGCGAGCAGGACATCGTGTCGGTGTCCGTCGGCGGCCAGTACCAGAAAGATGGCAGCGTCGGAACAGCACCCCCGGCGGGTGGCGCCGCTCCGACCTCCGATTTTTCCGAAGTGAACGCGGATCTCTTGGCCGAGTTCAAGCTCGGCGGCAATGGCGCCTTCGTGTCGGGCGACTTTGCCTACTACCACTACGAGGGTGACTTCGTCCCCGCCAAGGATCAGTTCTCGGTCATGGCGGCGTACACCACAGCGATGATCGGCCTCGGGCAGATCCAGCCGATGGTGCGCTACCAGTTTGCGACCGGTGACAATGACCGCACGGAAGCCGCGTTGGACGCGCAGGTCGGCTACTTGATGCGCCAGCAGCGGCTGCGGGTGATCGCCAACTATCAGCTCACCAAGCTGCAGAACCAAACCCCGGGCGCTGCGGATCTGACCGGAAATAAGGTCCAGCTCGCCGTGCAAGCCATGTTCTATTGAACGCTGCGCGCCGGCGCGGGGCCCACCCCGCGGATAGGCCGGCGCTGCGCTCCTCACAGGAGAATCACGATGCACCACTGGATTCAGAAAGCCCTCTCGACCCTGCTCGCCGTCGGCGCCGTATGGGGCACTACGCTCGGCAGCGCGTCGGCCGAAACGGTGAAGGTCGGCGTGATTCAGACGTTCTCCGGTCCGTTTGCGCGCTGGGGGGAGCAGACCAAGCAGGCGATCGAGGTCTTCCAGAAGCAGCGCGGCAAGGCCGTGAAGGGTCACGAGATCCAGATCGTGTACCGCGATGACGGCGGCCCCGACCCGGCGCGGGCACGCCAGCTGGCGGAAGAGCTCGTGCTGAAGGAGAAGGTGCAGTTCCTCGCCGGCTTTGCCTTCACGCCCAATGCGCTGGCCGTCGCCGATCTCGTGACGGAAGCCAAGGTTCCGACCGTGATCTGGAACGCGGCCACCGGGGTCGTGACGCGCAAGTCTCCGTACTTCGTGCGCACGAGCTTCACGCTGCCACAAGACACGGCGCCGGTCGCCGAATGGGCGCCGAAGAACGGCATCAAGACCGTGGTCACGCTGGTCACGGACTACGCCCCCGGGCTCGACGCAGAAGCCGCGTTCATCAAGGTCTTCAAGGAAAATGGCGGCAACGTCGCCGAGTCGATCCGGGTGCCGTTGCCCACGACCGATTTTGCGCCTTTCTTCGAGCGCGTGCTCGCGAAGAAGCCGGACGCCCTGTTCATGTTCGGTCCCGGCGGCCCCTCCTCGGTGGGCATGATCAACACCTGGGCGTCGCGGCTCAAGCCCGCCAAGATCGCGTTGATCGTCACGACGGAGACGCAAGAGATCGATCTGCCCAAGATCGGGCCTGCTGCCATCGATGCGATCGGGAGCTCTCACTACCCGGAAACATCGGACAACCCGCTCAATCTCGCCCTGCGCAAGGATCTCGAGGGGTTGTTCGGCAAGCAGGCCACGCCCGACATCGCCACCGTCGCCACCTTCGACGGCATGCAGCTGATCTACCGGGCGGTGGAGCAACTCGGCCCGCGCCCCAAGGCGGAGGCGGTGATCGAGCTGTGGCGAGGTGCCAAGCTCGACAGCCCGCGCGGCCCGATCCAGATCGACCCGAAGACGCGGGACGTCGTGCAGAACGTGTATCTGCGCCGCGTGGCACAGAAGGGGGATCGGCTGATCAACGTCAGCTTCAAGACCGTACCGATGGTCAAAGACCCCTGGAAAGAGTGGAACCCGGAAAAATAGCGCCGCAGTGTCGAGCACCGGGCCAACGCCCGCCGGGGAGAGGCAGCAGGCTCGATTCCCCAGAACCGTTGAGCTAGGAGGGGAAATCGGCGCTGCCGCTTCCCCTCCCTGGCTAGCATGACGGCATTCATCACCACGCTGATCGACGGCCTCGCCTACGGCATGGTGCTGTTCATCATCTCGGTGGGGCTCACGATCACCATGGGGCTGATGCGCGTGGTGAATCTCGCGCACGGCGCCTTTGCCATGATCGGTGGTTATGTCGCCGCCGTGCTGATCGAACACGGCTGGCCCTGGGCGCTGGCGGCGCTCGGCGGCAGCATCGCGGCAGGCGTCAGCGGCGGCCTGGCCGAGGTGACGTTGTATCGGCCCCTGTACAAGAAGGGGGAGCTGGCGCAGATGCTGCTCACCTTCGGCCTGGTGTTTGTCGTCACGGGCGTACTGACGCTGGCCTTCGGCGTGGAGTTCAAGCGCATCCCCTTGCCCGAGGCTCTTTCGGGAGAAGTGGACCTCGGCTTTCGCACCTACCCCGTGTATCGGCTGTTCGTGATCGGCGTCGGGGCTCTCCTGGCATGCGGTCTGTGGCTGGGCATCGACCGCTCCCTGTACGGCGCGCGGCTGCGGGCCGCCGTCGACAATCCAGGCATGGCGCGCGGCGTGGGCATGAACGTCGATCGGCTCTTCACCGGAACCTTCGTGCTCGGCTGCGGCCTGGCGGGCTTTGGCGGGGTGATCGGAGCGGAGTTACTCCTGGTGGAGCCCACGTATGCGCTCAAGCACCTGGTGACGTTTCTGGTCGTGGTCGTGGTGGGCGGCCACGCGAACTTCAAGGGGTCGTTTGCCGCAGCGCTCGTGCTCGGCGGGGTCGAGACCCTGGGCAAGTTCTACCTGCCGGGGGTGGCGGCGTACGTCTCGTTTGCGCTCGTGCTGGTCCTCTTATTGTGGCGCCCGCACGGCGTCCTGCCGGCGAAGTCGCTCGCGTGAAGGCGCTGGCTCGTGGGGCGCTGCCCTGGCTGCTGGCGCTCGGCGTGTACGTGTTTGCGGACGACCAGCTGGCGCTGGGCACCAACGCGCTGGTGATGATCCTGCTCACGTTGTCGGTCGACCTCGTGCTCGGGCGCGCCGGCATCATCACGCTGGGGCAGGCGGCGTTCTTCGGGCTGGGCGCCTACGCCGCGGGCATCTTTGCGCTGCACGTGACGGACGATCCCCTGCTCGGCATGCTCGTGGCCACGCTGGCCAGCGGCGCGTTCGGCGCGCTCAGCGGGGCGCTCATCTTGCACACCGAGGGTGTCGCGCTCTTGATGTTGACGCTCGCCGTCTCGGGCCTGCTCGCGGAGCTGGCCAATCACGCCAGCGACTGGACGGGCGGCTCCGACGGCTTGCAGGGCATGACCATCGCGCCCATCTTTGGCAGCTTCCGCTTCGATCTCTTCAAGCACACCGCCTACCTGTACGCGCTGGCCGTGCTCTTTCTCTGGTACCTGGTGGTTCAAAGCGTAATTGCTTCTCCGTTTGGGCGCTCGCTCGACGGCATTCGGCAAAGCCCGCCGCGCATGCGCGCCATCGGTACGCCCGTCTGGTGGCGCCGCGTCGCTGTCTACGCGCTGTCCGCCGCCATGGCCGGCAGCGCCGGCGCGCTCTCCGCGCAGACCACGCGCTTCGTCGGCTTGACCACGCTGAGCGTGCTGGTATCCGGCACCGCGGTGGTCATGCTGGTGCTGGGCGGAGCACGGCAGCGCTACGGGGCCTTCGTCGGCGCTACCGTGTACGTGGTGGTGCAGGACTACGCCGCGCAGCTCAACCCGTTCCACTGGATGCTGCTGGTGGGCGGCTTGCTCATGTTCACGGTGCTATTTCTCGAAGAGGGGCTCACCAGCTTGCCTCAGGCGCTGCGGCGCTGGGCGCGCGCGCTGTATCGAGGACCCGCTGGCACGACAGCGGCAGGCGCAACGGGAACGGGCGGCGCAACGGGAACGGGCGGCGCAACGGGAACGGGCGGTAGCGCATGAGCGAGCCCCTGGCGCTGTCGGTGCGCGGCCTGTCGAAGAGCTTCGGCGCGTTGCCGGTGACTCGCGGCGTGGATCTCCAGCTGGTGCCCGGGGCACGCGTGGGACTGATCGGGCCCAACGGCGCCGGCAAGACCACCCTGCTCAACCTGCTCTCCGGCGTGATCCAGCCGGACGCCGGGGAAATTCAGCTCGGCGGCGTGTCGGTCGAGCGCTGGGGGCCGGAACGCCGTGTCCGGCGCGGCCTGGCTCGCACGCATCAGATCAATACCTTGCTCGGGGAAACCTCCGCGCAGGACAACGTGGCCATCGCCATCGCGGAGCGGGAGCGCATCGCCTGGCGCACCTTCTCGTATCGACGCCGCTGGCAGGCGTGCCAGGAGGAGGCGCGCGCGCGCCTGGACGAGATCGGCATCGGTAGCATCGCCCAGCGACCGGTGCGGGAGCTCGCCTACGGCGAACAGCGCCTGCTCGAGATCGCGATTGCGCTCGCACTCCGGCCGCGCGTGCTCCTGCTCGATGAACCCGCTGCCGGCGTGCCCTCCGGCGAAGTGTCGGTGATCCACGAGGCGCTGGCGCGGCTGCCGAGCAAGATGGCCATCCTGTTGATCGAACACGATATGGACCTCGTGTTTCGCTTCGCCACCGAGATCGTGGTGCTGGTGCAGGGCAGCGTGCTCAGCCGGGGCAGCCCGGAACAGACACGCGCCGATCCCCGCGTGCGTTCGGCCTACCTCGGCCGGAGCCACACATGAGCGCCGCGCTGGTGGTTCAAGAGCTGGTGGCCGGCTACGGCCCCACGCTCGTCCTGGAGGGTGTTTCGCTGGAGGTGCCGCGCGGCGGCAGCGTCGCCATCCTCGGGCGCAACGGCGCTGGCAAGACCACGCTGCTGCGCACCCTGATGGGCTACACCACCAGGCACAGCGGCAGCGTCTGGCTCGAGGGCACGCTGCTCAGCGAGTTACCGGTGCACCGCCGCGTGCACGCGGGCCTGGGCTACGTGCCCCAGGGGCGCGACATCTTCCCGTCGCTGACCGTACACGAGAACCTCGCGGTGGCCGCGCGCCCCGGCGGCTTCCCGCTCGACGCCATGTACGAGCTCTTCCCCAGCCTGGCCGAGCGGCGCCGCAGCACCGGCAACCGCCTCTCGGGCGGCGAACAACAGATGCTCGCCATCGCACGCGCCCTGGTGGGCGGGCCACGCGTCCTGTTGCTCGACGAACCGCTCGAAGGCCTGGCCCCGATCATCGTGGAAAACCTGCTCGCACGCCTGAGCGAGCTGCGCGCTCGGCTCAGCATCGTGCTCGTGGAACAGAAGGTCGATCTGGCGCTCGCCTTCGCCGAAACCGCCATCGTCCTCGAACGCGGCAAGGTCGTCTTTTGCGGCCCGAGTGTGGAGCTCGCCGCGGATGAAGCGGCCCAGGGGCGGTGGTTGGGAGTGAGCCGGTAGGTTGCGCGACGACCCGTCGAGGGCTACGCTCTCCCGATGCTCAAAGCAGCGAAGATCTGCGGTTGCAGCTTGTGCAGCGTCATCGCGATCGCTGCACAGGGGTGCGCGACCAGTTCTTCGACCGATCCGGCAACGTCGCAAAGTGCCGTGGGTGGTGGAGAACTGGCCTCGCCGCTGCTGATCGGTGAGTTGAGCCCCACCGCGCAGAGCACACCGACCGAGCTGGTGCTCACTCTCAACGACGATGTGGATCAGCTGAGCGTCCAGACCTATGTCAAAGGGCCCGGAGAGATGCCGCTCAGTACCTCCTGCCAAACCCGGCGCATCTACCGAGTTGGTCCGGACGCAGTCGACTGGTCTATGGGGCAGACACTGTCGTTGCCCTTGGCGTATCCGGAGACGCTGCCCGCTGGTTTGTACGAGGAATCTGTCAGAATAGCAGCCAACATCTATCCATACGACTACCCCGGTGGGGCTTCGTTCAGCAGGGCCTTTGAAGTCTCCGCTGGCGTCCTCGAGCCCATCAGCTCCACGGAATACTCCCGCCGAGTAGACACCGGAATGACTACGGCAGGTACGCCCGACACGCCGATGTGGATGGAGCCCTGTCCCCCCCAGACCCGCCTCACAGATGAAGTGGACGCAGCCAGGGCCACCTCCGTCGTGAAGCTCGCTCAGTGGAGCGAGTTCGCGAGCATTCAACCTTGGAGGTCGTCGTTGCGGTCTGTGCCTACCTCGGATCCGGCCTCGGACAGGCCCGTATTATTGTCGTATCGCACGATCGATGCTTCGGGCACCGTCTTGCACTTTGAGGCAGCGGTTGCCCCCGATGCTCTTGCAACCGGCGTCACGCTCGAGGTTCCGAGCACTGCTCACTTCTGGATGATCGAAGAGCCGAGGACTCGGGCCGCGCATTGGAATGCTGCGGCCGGAACGGTGACCATTGCTCCCATGAGCGAAGGTCTCCTGTCTGTTGCCTTCACGGATCTCATTCTGGACAACGAGTTCGATCCTTCCGTGCAGCAAAATCTCGGCTCCGGAGCGATCGTGGGTCGACTGCAAACCAAGCGCGAGGCCGAGGAAAAGTAGCCGAAGTTAGCTCAGCGCCGCGGGCGCAGCCGCGCCAGGGCTTCGCGCAGCAGGCGGTCGAAGGACGCTTCGCGCAGGGCGCTCTCGCTCTGGAGCTCGCGCTGTACGGCCCGCACCTCGCCTTCGCGAAAGCCCAGGTTGCGCAACGCAGAAAAGACCTTGGCATGAGTCTCGAGCGCTTGCGGCCGTGCGTGTGGCTGTGCGGCGCTGCCGTAGTCACTGCCGTCAGCGTGTCGGGCTTGGAGCGCGCCGTCGGCGCTTCGGTCGAATAGCAGGTTGCCGCGGTGGCTGGCTCGGTGGTGCGCTCCGCAGAGGCAGACAAGGTTGGTCGCCGAATGTTGCCCGCCCTCGGAGCGGAGGTCGAGGTGATGGACGTCGAGATATTTCGTGTTGCGGCAACCTGGAATCTGGCAGCGCCGTTGGTCGCGAAGCAGGACGGCGCGACGCAAGGCGGGCGGAATGCTTTGCTTGGCGCGAACGCCCACGTGAGCGCTGGACTGGGAAGCGGCGGGCGGCGGAGGGGTTTGCCTGGCGCGGGCGCCCACGTGAGCGCTGGGCTGGGCGCTAGCCGGCGGCTCGGCTCGAGCTAGATGCTTGCGCGCCCGCGTGGGCGCGGCTTTGGGGGTGCCCTCGTTCACGGGTGCGCCCTCGTTCACGAATGCACTGTCCCGCGCAGCAGCGACTTCGAGTGGATGGTGATCGTTGGCCGGAGTGGGACGCGACTCGTCGAGTTGACCCAGATGTTGCCCGTCGCAGCAGGCCATGGCGATGACCTCGGGGCCCACCGGTACGAGCGTGCCGTCGGCGTGCTGGCGGCCGCTGCCGCAGGCGGGGCACACGCTCAGCACCACCTGGTACGACGCGCGCCCCTCATCGCGCGGCCCTGCCAGCACGCCGCGCGCCAGCTCGAGCAGCGCGGCGTCATCGTCCCATGCCGTGTCGCTGCGGCGCCGCAGCTCGCGTAGCGCATCGCGGAACAGCGCGAAGGTCTCCGCGGCGACCTCGAAGCGCAGCACGTGGCGTTGTGCCGATAGATCCGGCAGCGTCGAGGGCTCGTCACCCGCGCGCCTGCCCGCCAGTAGTTCCTCTAGCTGCCGTAAAGTCTTGCCGCGAGCGAGCTCGAGCCACTGCTGCTCGGTCTCGGGCACGGCCACGCGCGTCAGCTCACGCACGGCGGACCAGTTGAGCTCACCTTGCGCAAGCGCTCGCGCGTGAAGCGGCAGCTCCTCCAGCGCCTCGGCCACGCGCAATTTCTCCTGAGTCGAGCGCGGCCGGTAACCAAACAGCCGTTCGATATATTCGCTGAAGGAGCCAAAGCCCAGGTGCACGTGCACCGCCGAGCGCCGTGCCGCGAGCAGCCAGCGACCTTCTTCGGCATCCGCCGCGGCCCGCTCTCGAGCGAGGCGCGAGAGTGCGGCGTGAGCCGCCTGCCAGGTGAGAGGTTCCTCTTCGAACGCCCGTGCGCTGTTTGCCCCCATGCACTTCGGCATACCACGCCGATTTTCGACGCTCTGTGGGGCACGCCGAGGGCCGTTTTGGAGCCGGATCGCGTCTAAGTCTGTGCGGCGTCGCGTGCGCGCAGTGGGTTGCCTGCGGGGCCCCAGGGATGGGGCCGCGCAGCGAGCTCGCCGGTGATCGGGCCAACTCGCTCACCAAACGGGTCAAATGAAATCGACGGCTGCGGCTCGTATTTCCGCCGTTCCGACGCCAGAGTGGCGTGGGGTGCGCCACTGCGCGAGGCGGCGGCAAGGCCTCTTCACCTTCGATCAGCGGCGGCGTCCGGGCGGTGACAGGCACCGACTCTTGGGGGGCCGGCCCTCCTCCGCGCGTCACCGGGCGGCGTCTCGGGGCATCGCGCGTTGGACGTCCGAGTGCGCCTCCGACGTACCAGCGGGTTTGGAGCCCCGCGCACAGCGCGAGTCCATGAGTGGCGATTTCATTCTCGTCGCTCGCGACAGTTGCCCTGACCACGTCAACGCGCGTTTCGGCGCCGCCCTGCGCTTCGTCGTCCTTGGTTGCGCCGCCCTGCCGCCCCGAGCTAGAGGCAAAGCGTTTGTAAGGG
>Ga0315912_10001454_pt1 | contig 28953 bp, 28 predicted proteins | sample VfabasoilMG_FD_204469 | JGI IMG/M metagenome (GOLD analysis project Ga0315912, IMG submission 204469) | Garden soil microbial communities collected in Santa Monica, California, United States - V. faba soil | ecosystem: Environmental > Terrestrial > Soil > Garden | place: USA: California...
GTGAGCGCGTTTACCCGTGCGACGAACGTGGTTTCTGTTGAAGAACCAGGGTTCGCAATGGGATCGTAGCGCAGACCGAATTGCCAGTAGGGAACCAGTGTATTGTCCGGAGATTCCACTACATACACTAACTCTGCTCCGCCGGCTTCAGCGGCGCTGGTGTGGCCGAAATCTGCGGTGACCTTGCGCAGAGCCTGAGGTAGAGCTTCTTCGAAAGACAACCATGTTCCTCGGTTCGCAGCAGCTTTCTCGGTCGTTATCAGCGTGCTGACGATGCGCTGCACTTTCCCCTGATCAGAGATTTCGAGAGTCAAAGGCAGGTCAACGGGAATTCCGTCGATGACTTGGCGAGCGTGCACGTCAAGCCCGCCTGGGAAAGCGCGTATATAGGTCACGTCCAATTCGACATTCTCGCCATGCAAAGTCATGACGCGATGACCGTTGAAAAACTCCTCGAGCTCCGTGGCCAATACCTCTTCGTCAAACTGCTCACGCCCTCCCGACAGATCGCTCTGCCTGGCTCGTGCGAGATTGATCTCCCCGATCTCCATACCTGCAGCACGTATGAGCCCACCATCCTTGGTCGTGAGTACGTTGCGACCGCCGATGCTCGCCAGATACCCCAGCTGGAGGTGGCGCGCTTCGAGGCGTCCTAATGAATTGCCCATGTCCGGCAGCGACGCCCGGCGAAAGCCCTTGAACTGCGTCGCGACGGGATACACCAGCTGCGATTGCCCGTTGAGCGAGACGATTCGATACTCGTTGCCACCGATCGTGAACGTGCCGACAATCTCGGAGCTCGACCTCGACACCGTCAGATAACCGCGAGCATCCGAATCGGCTCCCATGAGCGTCAGATGGTAGGCGTCGAAATCGCGATCGTAGGACTCCTCGGTGAGAACCATCGTCCGGTTCCTGTCGCCCAGATTCACTTCGACAGTCGGCGCTGAGGGAACCAGATCCACTCGCGGATCCAGTTGCCCGACTCTGAGGAGATCACTGGCGACTAGAAACGTCTGATAGGTCGGACGGGAAAGACTCTCGTCACGGATGCCGCCAAGAGCGTCTTCGGCAACAGGTGCAGGTTCGCGACTTGCCGCGTTGACTGAATTCTGCTGATCAAATGAAGGTCGAGCAGTCGACGCTATGCCAGGCAAATCGACTTCCTGTGCAGCTGTCGCACTCAGCGCACCAATGAATAGGCATGCGGAAGAAAAGAGGCGGGCTCTAACGCTCATCACACACCTCCAACGTTCCAGTGGCATAGAAAATGGTTTCGCGTCCAGTGCATCGTCCGACTCAGCACGAGGCCTGTTGGGACGATCCACCGAAAGCATAGTCGTTAGCCACTCTTACTATATCAAGCAGCACGAATGGAATCGACCTGTCCCGCTGAAAGTCGCGGAGCATGGTCGCGCAGAGCAGAGCAGAGCAGCGGTTCAAGCCGGGCGAAGGGCCGGCGACTGGATCATGGGCTTGGAGAAAGGACCGTGCCCGACCTGTCCGATCTGCTGAAGCTGCTCTCGGGCGACGGCGCGAACCGCACGTTCGCGGCAAAGGTCCTGCGCTCGTCAGAAGGCTTGCTGAAGGCTTGCTGAAGGCTTGCTGAAGGCTTGCTGAAGGCCAATGCACGCGCTGCCAACGCTGCGCCTGCAATAGGGCGACTACCCTTACGCAGCGATCCAGTCGATGGACCCGGCGGACTCGTCGTCGAAGCGCCGGCCTAATGCCGCCACTGCGAGCTGACTTCCCCGAGCTCCACATCCGTGCAAGCCCCTCGCTCCGCAATAATCGTCGCGTTATTCGAGAGACTCAGAATCCGCCGATTCATGACCCACGGCTCGACCAGCACTTCCGGATCCTCGACAGTCACTTCATAGACCATCGTGTTTCCCTGCCGCGTGTACCTCTCGATGATCTTCATCTGATCGGTATGGAAGTAGCCGCCGCGTCCAAGCCAGGTCTCATCTGAGAACCCGATCGACTCGATGACCAGCGTGTCACCCTCCCAGCTGGCAACGCCGACACCGAAATACGAGAACGCATAAGCATCGTTCTCCGAATGCTCGGTCCGGCTGAACGGAGTCATGCGGAATTCATTGTAGCCGCCGCCGCCGTCGCCACCGCCGCTCCAGAACATCGTGATGTCGGCGTCGGTGTGGAAGATGCGCCGGGGAGGGCCCTGGCGCGGAATGCCGAGCGGCAGGCAGGTCATGACCGGGTCATCCCGGTTCGTCCACATGTCGAGCGCCTGCACCTTGTCCCAGTATTCGGGCTTGTACAGCGGCCGGTTCGGATCCTGCCGCGAGACGTGCATGAAGGTGTAATCCGCGCTCTGGTTCGTCCACTCCATGCAATTGTCCTGGAAGGGCGTGCAGCGCCGGAACATGCCGCCGCCGGCGCCGCGATAGCCGCCGCTGGCAGTGCCCCAGGAGCCGGTCAGATCCGGTTTGCCATTGGCGAGCCTGGGCGTCGGCATTGCCGCCAATTCGTCGAGATTCGCGCCGCCGCCGCGGCCGCCAGGCTGCGCTGACGATGGCAAGGCGACGAACGAGAGGAGGATTGCCACGCTTGCTGCTGCAAACGTTGCCCCGCTGACACTTCGCATCCGCATGAGTCGATCTCCTCAGTTTGCCGGGCCCGCCGCCCGGACACTCGCTGGAACCGGCACGACGACATATACCTGGCCGATCTCGGTAATTACCGTCCTAAGGTCGCGCACCACGTCGCCGTTGAAGCGCTCGACGACAGTGCCGGCATACAGGGCTTCGATCTTGGCCAGAGGATTGTTGAAGTCCCCGTAGTTGCCGTAGATGAATTCGGTGGTATCCCCGTCATGTTCCACCACGACGCGTTCCGCCAGAAAATCTTCGCTGAGGGTCGCCGTGGCGACGGCCCCTTCGACCCCCGGAATGGGGAAGGTGAGAACCGGCTTGTTGCCTTCCCAGGCCAGTGTCGTACCCGAAGCGACGCCGGCTGCGGCCTGGCGGTCGAGCAGGACGGCTGGATTCTGCGCGAATGACTCTGCAATCGGCAGGCCCGCAGCTGCGGCGATCGCGGCCTTGGCTGCGCCTTGCGGGCTGGCCCAGAGCCGGATCAATCGCTCGTCGCGGGCTTCGGGATTCGGTCTGGCCCGGCCTTCACCGGGAACGAGCTCGGCGCCCGGGATGTCCTCATCCCAGACGTAGTTGCCGCTGAGTGTCTCGACGTTCACATAGGTGCGCCCGTTCGGCAGCGTGCATTCGATCGGGATTCGATAGCCTTCGCTCTGATAGTTGGCGCTGATGCGGTATCCCGACTTCCCGAGCACGCCGGGCTCGGCTTCCTCGTAGGCCGTGATCGTGCAGCGCTGGCCATCCACCTGGATCGTGCCTTCAGCGCGATATTCGAGCGTTGCGATCAGCTCGGGCTCAGCCTCGCCGCGCAACATGCCCATGTGCCAGGTCCAGTTGAACAGCACGGTCTTGAGGTCCCGGGCACCGGCCTCCGGTGTAAAGGGGGAGCCGCCGCGGCCGAAGCCACCGCCGCCACCACGACCGCCGCCAGCGCCGGCGCGGCCTGCCTGGGCACCCTGGCCACCCTGACCTTGGCCCTGCGCGTCGGCAATCGACGCACCAGCGACCGCGACCACTGCGAGCGCGCAGGTCGCAAAAACCCGTCCGAAACGCTTCACTGAAATCCCCCGCGCCAGTCTTGAGCTGGCTGAAAGTCTGCTATTCGATTTCGAGCTCGATCTCGCGGTCGCTCAGCTGGAGGTTCCGGATGAACCCCGCCGGGTTCCCGTTCCGGGCCGGGAGCGCAGTGATCGTGAGGGCGTCGCCGGCCTTGAGCGACGAGCGGTTGATACCCGACCGGGCCAGCGTCTGTACCGACGCGGTAGTTAGTACCCAGTCGGTCGACGTGCCATCCGCATTGGGAACGGCAAGCACCAGGTTCGAGTGCGGATTTCGGATATTCACTTCGACCAGCTTGCCCTGGAGAACGATCTCCTGGTTGAGGTCGTAAACGCCGGCGACGGCATGGTGTGCCTGGATCTCGACGCCGACCAAAAGACACCCGCCAATCGCGAGCGCCCGGAAAACTGAGGTCCTCATGTCCGCTACCCCTCTCAGGTTGCTTTGCCCGTCGATCCTAGCAACGGCCCACGGCAGGGGCAATAAGGTTAAGGAAAGTAAGGAATACCGGTTTCACGAATTCTTCCTGCAACGGCCATCTCCCAGTCATACGCCGGCGGCAAATTGGCTGCCGCAACGTCATGTTGCACTTGAGGAATTGTGGCGATTACTTGTTGTTACCAGGAGGTTGATCATGTGGAAGGGAAAATCTGCGCGGTTGTCGTTTACCGTCATTGGCATTTCGGCACTCGTGGCAACGCCCGTGGGCGCGGCCGAGTCGCTCGAGATGATCTCGTACGCGAACGCGCCCGGCGGTGCGGAAATCGCAGCCGGTGACTACGACGCAGCCATTGCGGCGGCCTCGAGCCGGTTGTGGCGGCTGAATACAGAATCGGCGCTCATTGCGAGCACCAATCTCTGCGTCGCTTACACGGTCAAGGGCGAGATCGAAGCCGCTGAGGATGCGTGCGCCGAAGCATTATCGGTCGCCCGTAGCGTCGATCGCGCGAGCCGCAACACGGGCCGGCGTGCGGCGCCGGGCGAAGCGACGGCGCGCGCGCTCAGCAATCGCGGTGTGCTGCGCGCCGTGGTCGGCGACGCCCTGCTGGCGGCGGCGGATTTCCGCGAAGCCGGACGAGTGAGCGGCGTCTGGGAAGTTCCAGGACGAAATCTCGATCTGCTCGAAAGTTCCGCGGCGTTGCTGCCGGCGGTCGCGGCGGCTGAGTAGAGGCGACGCGATACGCAGTCGCTTGCTGGCCTGTGAGGCGCCGGGCATTCGGGCCCGGCGCCTTCGTGTCAGGGAGGACTGATCTCCTGCAACCAGTCGCGAGCATCCACGCGCTCGCCGTCGAGCCAATCGAACACGACTGTGTGCCAAAGCACGCGGCGCACGTATTCGCGCGTCTCATTGAATGGAACGTTTTCGAGCCAGACGTCGCCTGCGATGGGTTCAGCTGGGAGCCAGCGATCGACGGCCGCCGGCCCCGCGTTGTAGGCCGCGAGTGCGGGAACAATGCGACCGTCGTAACGTTCGACGAGACTCGCGAGCCGCGCAGCGCCGAGGCGGATGCCCTGGTCGGGCACGAGCGGATCGAGACCGCCGGGCGCCACGGCGCCGATCTGGCGGCTGACGTCTCGGGCAGTCCCGCGCTGCACCTGCATGAGGCCGACGGCACCGGCGGCGGACTCGGCGTCGACGCGGTAGAGGCTTTCCTGCCGCATGACGGCATAGATCAGAGCAGGCTCGATACCAAACTCTTCGGCCGCGCTATCGACTGCCTCGTCGAAGGGCCGCGGGTAGAGCAGGGCGTAGTCGAAGTAGACGCCGAGCTCCGTGGCCGTTGCAATCGCAACGTCGTGCCAGCCGAGCTCGGCAGCCAGGTGGATGCTCTGCTCGCGCTCGCCGGGATCGAGCGTCGCGAAAACCTCGCGCCACTCACGCTGAGCGGCCACCGGCAGGTCGACGAGTCGCAACTCGCGCGCGCGGACAATGCCCGGAGCCAGCGCAAGCGCCGCAATCGTCGCCGGGTCCGCGGCATGCGCCGCGGGATGAATCGCAACCGGGTCATTGAGCGCTGCGGCCGCGACGGCGGAGAAGTAATTATCGTCCGGCAGCAGCGCGCCGAAGAGTTGCTCGCGGCTGTCATTGCTCGTGCTGACGCGCGCATTCCAGTAGCGCCACTGCGCGGTTGCGAGCTGCGTCGGCGACATCGCCCCTATGGCGCTCCGCGCTACCGCCGTATCGCCCGCCCAGAGAGCGGCTCGCGTCTGCCAGCCAAGCGCATAGTCGTCGAGCAGCGCCGCGGGCACGCGCGCAAAGGCGTCGAGAGTTTCCGGGCGCCGGTCCCAGGCGAGGCCGAGCGCCAGCGCCAGGGCGAAGCGGCCGCTGTCCGCGGCGACGACGAGATCGGATGCGAGCAACTGGTCGGCCATCGCGATTGCTGTATCGGGATCGTCGCGCGCGAGCCGCGACCACGCGGCGAGCAGCATGTCCGCGTCAATGGGCCAGGCCGGTCCCCGTAGATGCGCCTCGATGGACGCGCGCGGTCGCTCGATGAGATCGGCCCAGGCGAGCAGGGGACGGGCTCGTTCAGCGGGCAGTCGCTGCGCGATGATGCGCGCGAATCCCGCTTCACCGTTCTCGAGCAGCAGACGCACGCGGGCTTCGGTCGCGTCGTCGCCGAGCCCCCCGTTGTTGCGCGACCAGCGGAACACCGGCTCGCATTCATCCGGCAATTGGTAAGGTGTCAGCCACTCCTGAAGAATCGGCGCCGTAATGCCCTCGGTGTCTCCGAGCTCGATCCGGGCGATCAGATAACGGCAGCGTAGCCCCGTGTCCGCGACTTCGGCGCGGTAGTGCTCGCGATAAGCCGGCCAGAGATCGCGTGTCGCGAGACTCTGGAGCCAGGAGACTCGCAGATTGACGCTGACGGGCTCTACGTCATGCTCGGCGAGAAAACCGGCAACGGCGGCGTCCGCCTCGGTCCACGCTCGCGCTCTGCTGTCGAATCCGCGCGCAAGCCGGGAGGCTTCAAGGTAAGGATAGATCGCGTACTCGCGCAACGATTCGCTGTCGGCGGCCGAGGACGTGATTCCGGCCCGCACGAGCCCGAGCGCCAGCCGGAATTGCGCCCGCACGGACTCGGTGTCGTCGGTCGCGGGCTGGGCGAAACCCGGCCCGGCCGCGAGACCGATGAAAAGGAAAAGCCACGCGAGGCGCATGCGTCGAGCGGTATGACGAGCCTAAGGGTTCGTCATACGGCGGCGCCTCGGTTTACTGCCCGGCAGCGGCCTCGCGCTCGCGCGCCCGCTCCCCGGAAAGAATATTCGCCATGCCGTAGTTGCCTTCCGTGCAGGCGTACTCGAAGAGCACGTTCTCCATTTCGGTGATCGGGTACACGCCGCCCCAGGGCTCGGCCCAGGTCTCGGGATCGACGACGGTGAAGGCGTAGTCGAGCGTGTCCTCATCGACGCGCGTGAACTTTTCCGTCACGTGCAGCTTTTCCGACGAATTACGCCAGGCGGTTTCACGCCGGAATCCGGCAGTTTCGACGACGAGGGTGTCGCCTTCCCAGCGGCCGACGGAGGTGCCGTTCCATTGCGGCAGCAAATTCTCGGGCAGCGCGCGGCCGTCCGTCGGAATCACGCGCGGATCGCCCATCTCGCCCTGGATCATCACGTAGCCTGGGCTCTGGAAGATCTGCATATTGCTGTTGTAGCCGCCGGGCAGGATCGGCGGCAGCGTGCTCGACCAGACGATGCAACGCTCGGTCAGCGAGCGAAACTCGGGGCCGTCGTACTCGCGGCCGCGCGTGCGTGCCTGGTTCGCCGTGCGCCGTTCGGCAACCTGCGGCAGCGCAGCCGGGATCCGGCCGTTGGCGGGCAGCGTGACGATCGACGTGCGGCGATTCGGCGAGCTCACGCCCTCGTTTGCACCGAGCGCGAACTGGTCGAGGTTGTAGTGGACGTCGGCGGCAGTGCCGGGCTCCGTGTCGCTCTCGAAGTTGAGCTCGCGGGCAGTCAGCCGGCGGTTCTCGACTTCCGCAAATTCCTCGTCCGTCAGGAACTCGCGCTCGCCGAATTGCTCCGGCCGTTCGAGCGGCGCGGTCGTGTACTGGGCGTAGACACCCGCGATGTCGGGGTCGCCCCAGGCGGTACGTGGGCCGCTGTCCGAAGATTGCGCGGCGGCCGGCAAGGCAGCGACGGACGCCAGGGCGCCGGCAACCGCAACGGCCAGGATCGATCGATTCAGGCGAGTCATGGAGTGCTTCATTGGCTTCTCACTTCCTCGGGAAATTCAGTTCCGGGTTTGCGGAGATGTCCGTAGACCTTCTCTTCGGCAAAGGGCTCGCATTTGAATTCGAGCAGCTGGAAACCCTCGTCGACGATTCGGTAGAGCGGCATGCGGATCGTCCAGGGCCGCGAGTACACGCTCGCGTCCTCGATCGTGGCCTCGTACTGCAGATGATCCGGCCCGAGCGGCGTGTACCTCTCCGTGACTTTCGCGCCGGCGCTCGCGTAGTTGCCGGCGCGGTCGAGCCAGGTCTGGCCGTTGAAGCCCGTGACTTCGACGACGAGCGTGTCGCCTTCCCAGCGCGCATTCGACCAGCCCATCCAGCTGTCGAGCGGGGCCGGCTCGGCGCCGTCGACGAACAAGCGCCGCGTGCCGGTCGCGAACTGATAGACGATGAGGATGTCGTCCGCGTTCTGCAGGATCTGGAACGGGTAGGGCATGTAAGTGGAACGGGGCACGCCACCGAGATAGCACTTGCCCTCGGGGTCGTCGGTCAGGCGGTTGGCGAAGCGGCGATCGCGTTCTGCGCGTGCCTCGGGCAAATAGGGAATCTCACCACCGTCGACGACGCCCGGTCCCGGCGGCACAGCAAATTGCGCGCCCAGCTCGAGAAGTACCGGATATCCCGGAACGTGGGGCTCAAGGTTCCAATGCGCCGTATTGACTGCCTGCCAGACGCCGCTGAGGTCGGGTTGACCGCCTGCCGTGCGTGGAAATTCGACGGTGTCGCCGTCGGCTTCGTCGCTGGCACATGCGCCGCAAATTACTGCGGCGATGAGAATGAAGGCGGTATTGGGAATTCGCGTCACTCGGAGACCTGCGTGCCTTCGAAAAAGAGTGGGCGCCCATCCGCAAAGAGCATGTCGCGACCGACGGCGCGGTTCGTTCCGTCGCGCGCCTGGTAGCCGTTGACGATGAGCTCGACGCCGACCGGGATCGAGTCGCGCGTGATTCCGCGCCGGACGAGCGCGTTGGGGCTGCCGCCTTCGATCATCCATGTCGTTGCCGTGCCGTCCTCGCCGACGACCTCGATGTGAATCCACGAATGCGGATTGATGAGCTCGACCTTGGTGACCTTGCCGCGGAGCGCGACGGGGCGGTCGGCATCGAATTCTGTGGCGAACGCATGATGCGCTTCCGCAGCGGCGGCGAGGACAAGGCCGACCGCAATCAGTATTCCCGTGGCGATTCGCATAGTCCCCCTCACACTGCAGTTCGATAGCCGAATAATGCCTGAAATCCTAGCGCGGGAGCATGTCCTCGGCGCCGCTCAGCCGGTGCAGCACGACTTCCGTTGCCGATCCGCGCGGAGCGCCGTCCTCGGCGGCCGCTCGCGCCGCGCCGCCCTGCAGCCGCACGATGAGCTCGTCGCCCGTAATCGCGGCATAACGCCGCAGGATCGAACCGGTCGTCGGCGAAATGCCCGAGAGGATGTTGTGCGAGACCTCGCCGGGATAGACGCCGAGGCTGCCGAAGTAACCGATGTAGCCGCGCATGGCGGCTTGCGCCTCGTCGGCTGTGGGCACGTCGCCGGAGAAGCCTTCGCGCACGCGCGGCGGGAAGTGCACGCCGACGAAGCCACCCGGCGTGTAGACAATGACGCTCGGGCCGCGCTGGCTCTCGCGCGTGATTTCACCCGTCGCCAGGTCGACGCTGCGTTCTCCGTCGTTGCGCCAGAAGCCGACGACTTCGCGGTAGGCGGGGCTCAGGTTCTCGACGGTCGGGAAGCGTGACCAGGTCCAACGCGTATCGCCCTGGGCCTGCGGTTCGTCGGTCGAGGTGACAATGAGCCGATCGCCGTCGAGCATGAAGCTCCGGGAGAAGGAGAGGCCGTCGACGCTGGGGCTGACTCCGGCCGCGGCCGTGAAATCCAGCCGTCCGGCGGACTCGTTGACCTCATAGCGGCCCCAGAAACCGCCGAACTCCTCGAGGGTTTGCAACGCGCCCGTCGGGCCTGCGGCGCCTTGTTCGCGAACCGGCGCGGCACTGAAGAATTCGAAGACGTTGCCCGCACCGTCGAGAACCAGAAGACCGCGCGGCGAGCGGGCGCGAGCGGGTTCGTCGCTGCTGGCCTGCTTGTCGACGCTGACGAGCGTCCACGAGCTCACGAGTCGATCCGCGACCGTGGCCGTCTGGGCTTCGAGCACTCCGCTGGCGGCGCAGAGAAGTGACGTAAAGCATACGACCAGCGCTGGTTTCATCCGGATCTCCCCCGTTTGCGCCAGTGCAGCACAGTCGCCCCAAAAAGAAAACCGGCCCCGTGCTTGCGCGCGGGGCCGGTTTTGGGATCGGTCCAATCTGAGCCGGGATCGAGGCCTGGCTCAGTTCGGTGCTTTAGAGAAGACCAGCGGGGCGCCGCCCTGAGCGCTGTTCGTCGTGCCGGTGATCGTCTGCGTCGCGACGTCGATCTGTCCGTTGAAGCTCCACGGGTCGGCATTCGGGAACGTGAAGCTCATGCGCTGCTCGGGCGTGACCTGGAAAACGCGCAGCGGGCGATTGATTGCGCCGTTGCGCAAGGTCGTGCCGATCAGCCGGCCGTTGACCGTGCCGTTGCCGTTGTCGGTGAACTCGATCTCGATGTCGTAATCGATCGTGTGGATGTCCGGGCGCCCGACCCACCGTCCGTCGAGCATGCGCGCGACTTCGGCACCGACCTGCACGGGTGTCTGCGTCGGTTCGGGCGCATTAGCCGCCTTTTCGGCGCGATTGGCCGAGACGTAGTTCTGCACGATCACATTGTCCTCGTGGCAGGCGTATTCCGGCCACCAGTACTCGGGATCGTGATGCATGGGGTAGCGGACGGTGAACGGCGCGGACAACACGCCAGGGTCCTCGGTTGTGATCTCGTAGATCCACCACTCGTCATTGACCCGCGTAACGCGCTCGGTGATCTTCATCTGGTCGGTCGTCGGGAAGCGGTTGCCCGGTGGGCCGCCGACGACCGCCAGATTGATCAGTGGCAGGTTGAGATTCGGATCGGTATTGAAATTCGTCGTCTCGATGACGAGCGTCGTACCTTCCCAATGGCCGCGCGATTCGCCGAGGAGTTGCTTGATCGCGGGATCGAGCGTCGGGACATCGCCGACGGGGATGACGCGCGCCTCGTGGATCATCTCGAGGCTGAACACGACATAGCCTGGCGACTGGATGATCTTGAAGCCGCCGTTGTAGCGATACGGCATCATCGAGGACGGCAGTCCCCGCGTGCTGCAGCGATCCCAGCTGTCGAAGTCGAACTGATCCTGGAAGTCGATGGTCTCGCCGGGGAGGGCCCAGTCGCTGCCCATCTCCAGTGCGCGCTGTTTGGCCCAGGCGGTGACTTCCGGCAGCCGACCGTCTGCCGGACTGACGATGAGATTCACCTGTCGCTGCGGGATGCTCGGGTCCGTAATACCGGCTCGGATTGAATCGGCCAGCCGGCCTTCCTCCAGAGCCTGCCTGCTCGCGTCGCCACGACCCGCGGCCGCAGTCACGCGCCCCTGGTATTCCTCTTCGGTATTCCAGACCTTGTTCGGGTCGCAAACCTGGCCTCCGCGGCCACGGCTGCCCGCCAGGCAGCGCTCGAGCGGTACGCCGGCGGCCTGCATCTGGTTCAGAGTCGCCTGAATGTCCGGATCGCCCCAGGACGTGCGGGGATGCACCCAGCCTTCGGGTGTAGCGATGAAGTGATTCGCTTCGCTCGGCGCGCCGCGGATCGCATCGTTGGTCTGTGCCTGCGCGGTCAGCGCGAAAACTGCCGTGCCCGCGGCGCAGGCTACGCTGCGGCGGATGGCAGAACCCAGGATCGTCTGCATTGTCTTTCCCCTCTCGGCGACCGCTTCGTCAGGGCCGCGTGTCTGTTAGCTAAATTAACCCGTCCGGCCCGCTGGCGTCCATCAGCCGGGCTCGCGCCAGCGGTTCGATCGGCGCGCTCAGTCGCCGCCGTTGATATTGACCGTTTCGGCTGACGGAGGTGCCTGATAAATGCTGTTTCCCCCACGACCGGCTTCGGGGCGCGCCGGAATCGGCTGGCCGGCGGCGATGGCCGCGACTACCGACTCGTGGTAGCGCAGCTCGGCGCGCAAGGCGTTGGCGACGAAGAAATTGCCTTCGTGGCAGGAGTACTCGAGGATTTCGTAATCAGGCTGTGTCGTCAGCGTCAGGCGGAAGGTCCAGGGACGCTCGTAGTTCTGCGGATCGTTGATCGTGACTTCGTAATTGATCATTTCGGGGTCGATGCGTGTGAAGCGCTCCGTGATCACCGCATCGGGGCTCGGGATGCCGCGGCCGACGGCGAGCTGGTCGGTGAGATTGCGCGTCTCGACTACGAGTGAATCGCCTTCGAAGTGACCGATCGAGGCGCCCATGTACTGGCGTACGCCGTCATCGGGCAGATCGCTGCGACCGAGCGGAATGATGCGTGTGTCGTGCAGCATCTCGTAGCTGATGGCAACCTCGGTCGGTGATTGCACGATGCGCATGGCGTCGCCGTAGAGCGAGGGCATGATCGAGCCGGTGAGGCCGCGCGTGATGCAGCGGTCGTAATAGGAGAAATCCGTCATCGAGTAGAACGGCCCATTGGCCTGGCCGCCGCCGCGGCCGCCCTGGCGCGCTCGCGCCTCCTCGGTCTGGGCCGGAATCCGGCCGTCCGGCGGATCGATGACGTATGAGGTATAGCCGAAGGTGCGCGTGCCGGTCTCGCCGGAGTCCATCGCGCTGAGCTGGAGCCGCGTGGCACCTTCGTATTCGGCGCCGCCGCGCAAGCCGGCGAGGCCGCCGCGGCCGCCGCCACCGGCGCGCTGCTGAAATTCCTCGGCGGTCAGCGACTCGCGCGTGCCGTACTGCTGGTTGCGCTCCATCTGGATGCCGCTCATGTCGCGGCTCGTGAAGGTGCCCTCGAGGTTGGGATCGCCCCAGGAGAAGCGTTGGACCTTCCAGTCGGGATCGGCGAAGGCCGCGGCGGTCTGCTCCGCCGGTACGAGTTGCTGCGCGATGGCGGTCGAGAGTAGGGCCGAGCCGGTAATCAGACCGAGGCCTTGCAATGTCCGCATGTTGGATCCTCCCCGCGTACCGCGACGTTCTGTCTATAATACGAGCGATGACAACTCGAGTGCCACTTCAGTTCGCGTTTCGATTGCTGCTCGCAGTACTGACCGTGAGCATTGCCGGCCACGCCATGGCGCAGGAGCGCGAACGGCCCGAGCGCATCGGCGGCAAGCCGAATCTCAACGGCGTCTGGCAGTCGCTCAATACCGCCTACTGGAACATCGAGGGCCACTCGGCCGAGGGCCTCGGCGAATTCTGGCAGCTCGGCGCGCTCGCTGCGATTCCCGCGGGGCAGAGCGTCATCGTCGGCGGCACGATCCCGTACCGTCCCGAAGCGCTCGCAAGACGCGACGAGAACCGCGCCGGCTGGCCGGCCACGGACCCTGAGGCCAAGTGCTACATGCCCGGTATTCCGCGCGCGACCTACCTGCCGCATCCGTTCCAGATCGTCCAGGGCGAAAGCGACATCATTCTCTTCAGCTACAGCTTTGCGAACGCCAATCGTCCGGTCTTCATGAACCCCGACGATCACATCATCGCGCCCGTCGATCTCTGGATGGGTCACTCGAACGGCTCCTGGGACGGCGACACGCTCGTGATCGAGGTCAACTCGAATATCGAGGACACCTGGTTCGATCGGGCCGGCAATCACCACAGCAATGCGATGGTCGTCACCGAGCGCTACACGCTGCTCGACGACTACCTCATGCAGTACGAGGCGACGATCGAGGATCCGCAGACATTCACCGAGCCGTGGACGATCCGGATGCCGCTCTATCGGCATGCCGAGGACAACGCCCGTGTGCTCGAATTCAATTGCGTGGAGTACGCCGAGGAGTTGCTCTACGGCGACCTCATGACGCGGGGACCACCGCCGAGCGCGGGCCAATGAAGGAGAGTCAGACCATGATCCGCAAATTCGCCATTTCCGCTTGCGCGATGCTGGTTGCTGCGGGCTTCGCTGCACCGGTCTTCGGCCATCATTCATTCGCCGCCGAGTTCGACATCAACCAGCCGATACAGCTGACGGGCGAGGTCATCCGCCTCGAATTCACGAATCCGCATTCCTGGATCTACCTCAAGGTCACGACCGACAGCGGCGAGGTTCAGGAGTGGGCGATCGAGGGCGGGGCGCCGAATGCGCTCATCCGCCGCGGCTGGAACCGCAATTCGCTGCCGGCCGGCACGATCGTGACAGTAGTCGGTTATCGCTCCCGCGACGGTGAGCGCCGGGCCAACGGCAGCGCCGTCACGCTGCCCGACGGCACCACGCTCGACCCGACGTCGACCGGAATCGGCGCGCCGAGCGCCGAGTAGGCGAACGGCATGACGGGCGTCCTTCGGCGCGGCCTTGCGCTGGCTCTCGGGCTCGCCGCAGGAACGACGACTGTCGCGCAGCAGGTCGCGGATCCCGGATTCGACAGCGTCGGTCGCGGCGCTCCGCTCGTGGCGGACGCCAACGAATACCCCCTGACCGGCGCGGCCATTCCATTCGCTCCCCGGGGCGACGGCGGTGTCAATTTCGACTCCGAGGCAATGATCGCGGCCGCGCTGAACGGCGAAGCACCGGACGGCGTCGAGCCGCTCGAGCGCGATCTGTTCACGAGCGACGACTTTTACGTGGACCGCGAGCTCTGGACGGACCCGCGCTATTTTCGCTGCAACAGCCCGGGAGCCATCGAGGATCTCTGGGGCGCCAATCAGTCGGGGCTCATCGGCGACAACCCGCCGGCGAGCGCGCCCTGGGGCTATTGCGACCGCGACTATCCACGCGAGGCGATCGTCAGCCCGTATCCGTTCGCGACGGCCGGGGAACATTACCAGGCGCTGCTCGAGGAGACGCGCGGACGCGGCGGTCCGACGCGGCACACATACGCCACCGTGCCCGGTGAATGGACAGGCGTCTACGCGCATCCGGGATTCACGCCGAACAATCAGTACTGGTACCGCATGCGCCAGCTGCAGGCGCCGACGGTGCTGTCGCTGCTCACGGCGGAGTATCAGACGCGCTTCGTCGAGGAGACCTACCACCAGGGACATACGAATGCACCGCAGTGGCAGTCGCAGTACTGCTGGCCTGAAGGTTTCATGCGCCGCTGGCATGAGTTTGCGGTCTGGGAGCACTACATCATGGTGACTCCCGACGTCGTGCAGATCCTTGCAGGCGTGGCGCGAAATTTCATCACCAACATCTACATCGGCCGCGAGTTCAAGATGGACGGCGACGTCCCGTACCTGAGCGAGCAGGTGCCGCGCTGGTACGGCGAGACGATCGGCTTCTGGGACGGCGACGTGCTCATCACCTGGACATCGAACATCCAGGGGTGGAAGGTGCACGCAGCCTTCGAGTTCTCGAATCGCCTGCAAACAGTCGAGATCTACACGCCGTTGCGCGATGACGCCGGTAAATTCCTCGGGCTCAATCACGAAGCGGTCTTCTACGATCCCGATGCACTCGTCGAGCCGATCCGGATCGTGCGCAATCTGATGAAGCAGGGCAGTTTCCGCGATCAACCGCCTTTCGTCTTCGTCGAATGCGTGCAGACGATCTTCCCGGTCGATGGCCGGGCGACGCCGCTGACGCCCGGCGAAACGATCGAGTACGAGGTGCCCGATATCTATGGGCGACCTTGGGCGCAGATCTGGGAAAAGTATTTCGAGCAGAACATGGAAAAGCCGGAGCAGGAGGATATCTTCAGCTTCGAATAGCCATCGGCTCGCGGGGGAATAGCAGATGATTCAGCGAAATCGCCTTTGGGGTGCCGGCATTGGCGTGCTTGCTGCTGGCGTTGCGGTCGCGGCGCCGACGGTCTATCCGACCGGCACGACGATTTACGATCCCGAGCGAAGCTTCAGTGGCTACACGGTGCTGTCGCCGCTCGGCGAGCAGGCCGTCATCGTGATCGACATGAACGGCAATGTCGTCAAGCAGTGGGACGGCTACGTCAATTCAGCGGGCGGTCCTGCCCGCATTCTGCCCGGTGGCCAGGTCGTCGGCGCCGCTGGGGCGAACCCGCCGCGGCAAGAGTCGCTCGCTCTCGTCCAGAAGGACTTTGACGGCAACGTCGTCTGGCAATTCGATCGCAACGAGCAGATCACGCGCGACGGCGAGCAGGTCTGGGCGCTGCGGCAGCACCACGACTGGCAGCGCGAGGATTTTCCGGCCGGCTACTATTCGCCGGCCTTCACGCCGGGCACATCCGGCAGCAACACCCTCGTGCTGACGCATACGTCGCACGCCGACGAAGCGGTCGCCGGCATGAGCATGCTCGAGGACGATCGCATCATCGAAGTGTCGCCCTCGGGCGAGATTGTCTGGGAGTGGACGGCCGCCGAGCACATCGACGAGTTCGCATTCAGTCCAGAGGCGCGCAGCGCGATTGCGGCCGGCGGTGCCGGTCGCGGCGGAGCCCGCGCGGGTGGCGCCGGCGGCCCAGCCGGCGGCACGGCCGCGGGACCGGGTGCGCGCGGTGCTGGCGGCCAAGGTCCTGCCGGCGCTGCTGCGGGCCGGGGCGGCGGTCGCGGCGGCGCGGCCGGCTACGACTGGTTCCACATCAACTCGGCGACCTATCTCGGGCCAAATTCCTGGCATGCGGCGGGCGACGAGCGCTTCGCGCCCGAGAACGTGATCATCAGCAGCCGCCAGGCGAGCATCGTCGCGATCATCGACCGCACCGGAGCCGTCGTCTGGCAGATCGGGCCCGATTTCGACCGGACGCCGGAGGAAAGGCAGATCCGCCAGATCATCGGCCAGCACCACGCGCACATGATTCCCCAGGGCTTGCCGGGCGCGGGCAACGTCATGATTTTCGACAATGGCGGTTCGAGCGGTTACGGCGCACCGAGCCCGATCGCCCTCAACGGTACGGGCATCTACGCGCGCGCAACCTCGCGCGTCCTCGAAATCAACCCGGTGACGCTCGAGCTCGTCTGGTCCTACAACGGTCCGAATTTCTTCGCGACCAATATCAGCGGCGCACAGAGGCTGCCGAACGGCAATACCCTCGTGACGGAAGGTCCCGGCGGTCGACTATTCGAGGTGACGACCGAGGGCGAGATCGTCTGGGAATATATTCATCCCACGTTTACCGGCGCGCGGGGCTCGAACTCGGTCTACCGCTCGTACCGGTTGCCGTACGAGTGGATTCCCCAGCTCGACAGCCCCGCGGAGCTTGCCGTAAGCCCTCCAGAGCGGGGCGACTTTCGCGTGCCCTGAGGCCGGCGGGCCGGCCTTTCTTCGGGGAATTCTTGAGATATTTCTCGCCGATTTCGGGACGAGAGTAGGTTATATTTAGCGGGCGTCTTCAATCGACAGGTGCTGACTTGTCCAAGCTGCAATTCCAGGTTTCTGAACGAGCGTCGCTAACGACTCTGGCTCTGGTGCTGGCCTGCTCGGGTGGAGCGCTGGCACAAGAGGCTGCCGCACCTGCCGCTGCCGCTCCGCAGGTCGTCGTGCAGCCCCAGCAGAATACCGGATCGATGGAGGAAATCATCGTTACCGGCCAACGCAGCTTCAATTCGCTGATCCAGGAAGCGGGGCGCGAGACCGAGAATTTCTACGCACGGCTCAACGAAGTGCTCGATAACCCGGATTTCGAGATCACCTGCCGCAACGAATACCCGACGGGCAGCAATATCTCCACGCGTCGCTGCCGCATGCGTTATCAGGAAGAGCTCGACTCCCGCGCCGCTCTTTCGGCAATCCAGGGCGTCGAAAACATTACCGACGTCGATGGTAATGCCGCGGGTACGGTGTTCCGCGGTACGCCGTACGACATCCTGCCCGAGGCGCGCCAGAAGATGCAGGAGTTCGAGACGGTTGTCGTCGAGGCCGTCAATAGCGACTCACAGCTCAATGCTTCCGTCGTGCGCCTGATGCAGCTCAAGGCTGCTGTCGACAACTACGAGACGACACGGCAGGAAGAGCGTCGCGAGCGCAACGCCGCGGAAGACGCCGCGAACTGATCCATTCGCCCGGTTTCAGGCGAATCCCGCGGGCCGCCAGGCCTGCATCATCTTGTCGCGAGCAAATTGCAGGCGCTCTGACATCAGTGCCGAAAAACGCTTGATGAGCTCGTAGCCGAATCTCGGCTCGGCTTCGCAGCGCTCCAGGACCGCCGCCCCATCGAATTCGAGAAACTCGACTGCCGTCCGCGCCCGCGCCTGGAAATACCAGACGTGCGGGGGCAACAGCCACGACCAACCGGCGATCTCTCCCGGGCCCAGGTCCTGCAGCTCGAGCGATGGACCCTCGAGCGCGGGGATGCCGAGCGACAGGTGACCTTCGAGCACGAGATAGAAGTGTTTGGCGCGATCTCCCTGCTGGAAGAGAACGCGACCCGCGGCGAGGCGGCGATCGCGAGCGTTGGCGCTCAGGAATTCGATGGCGCCGTCACCGAGACCGGCGAAGAATTCGCTGTCAGCAATGATTTGCCGGATATTCTTATCGTTCATTCGAAAGCATTAGGCACGAAGCGGTTGGTGGTGACAAGGCGCGATCTACGTGCTCGAGGTCAGCGAGCCGAGCGCAGCGACGTACTGTCGCTATCCGGAAAGTCGCCCGGCACGGCCTGCGTGACGTCCCCGGTTGCCGCCCATTCCGTGCCCCGCTGCAGCGTCACGATGAAGCCGACCGAGCTGATTGTCGCGACCGGTTCTTCGTCGCGTGGACCGGCGTGGCCAAGGGTCGTGTGAAACACACGCCCGTCGCCGTAGCGAATCACCATGAGCATCGGCTCGTTCTCGCCCGTCGCGCCGCGCATCGGCGGCTCGGCCCTGGCTGTTGCCAGTATCGTCACGTTGCGCGCCGGTCCGCGGAGCTGGCTGTAGAGCTCGTCATCGGCCTGCATCCAGACTTCCGGGAGCCCGCGCATGATCGGATGGTCGGCGGCGCGCGTGACGACCTGAAAATCGTGCTGCGCCGGATGCTGGGCTACGCCGGGTCCCTCGTCGAGCACGGCCTGGCCGTCGCGCCAGCGCAGCATCGGGCCGGCCGACTCGTCACGCCCGCGCCAGCCGCCGACGCCCGACATCCGCTGGAATTCCGGCCACTCTGGAAAGGCATTGTCGGCCGCGTGCACGAGCACGAGCCCGCGGCCCGAGGCGAGCCAATCCGAGAAAGCTCCGCGTGTCGCCTCCGGCCAGGCATCGCCGTCATAGTCGAGGACGACGGCGGCATAGGCGCTCCAGTCCGGGGCGAAGCTCGCCATCGACTCGCCATTGCCCGGCGTGATCGCGACGGCGAGATCGAAGAGCCCGGTCTCCTCGAGCACGCGCTCGATCTGCCGGCTCGACTTCTGCCAATCGTGGTAGATGCTGGATTGCCCGGTGACGAGGAGGATCGGAATCCGGCCTTGCCGAGCTTCGCTGTCCGGTGCCTGGGCGATCGCCTGCGGCGCGGAGGTCGCGAGGAGAGCGACAGCGACCAATGCGGCTACGCGGCTACAGACTGCAGATTCTCGACGGTGTCGTCTCACGGCGTATACCAGATTGGCGTGGACCAGGCGCGCTCCTGCAGCGTCGTCGCGAACCCTGTTTCCCGGGGATCCATGGCGAGCGCAAGCGCATCGTAGACCTGGTGGCGTGGCGTCGGAATCTCGAGCACACGCACATAATAAAAGGACGGCTGAGCGGGATCGAATTCGGGGTCGCTCCAGACGGTCGCGAGCATTGGCGCGCCGATGGAGTTCTCGTAACTGCCGCTCGCAAGATCGACGGTGTTGCCGACGGGCCGCAGGCTGCCGTCCTGCGCGAGGCGGTCGTCGCCGGCCCAGGCGACGTCGAAGACGCGCTCGCGGCTCGTGCCGTCGGCAGCGAGCCAGCCTTTGACGACCTGCAGGCGATCGAGGTTGGCGCCGAGCGGGTCCTTGCGTGCGCTGACCAGCAGTGTGAGTGCCCGACCCCTGGGCGCCGCGCTCAAATCACCGCCCATCGGCACGCCGTCGCGATAGCCGAGGCTTGCGATGTCCGCGCGATCTGCATCGCCCGACTCGAACGAGAAACCACCGAAAACCTGCAGCACGATGCGCGTACCGCTCGTGGCGTAGACCTCCTTGCGCTTGAAGGCAGCCGTGATGGCTGCGCGCGTGTTCTCCGTTGCCCAGGCGGCGGCGAGACCCGACGCCGACAGATTCCAGGCATCGAGGCGCGCGGCCGCGGCCGGCGGGTAGGGGCGGGCGGAGGCCTGGCGCCGCGTCGCAGGCAGGACGTCGCGCGCGACAGCACCGCCGAAATCGCTTTCCTCGGTCGTGCTCATGCCGGTATGAATGTCGGAGCTGCCGATCATGCCGAAGCGGTAGGGGTTCACGCCGACCGCCGCCTCGATCTCGAGGCCGGCGAGCAGCGCCGAACGCGCGTAGTCCGCGGCGCGCGGTTGCGGCTCCTCGGCGCGAAACAGCCGGCGGAAAATCTCGAACTCGGCGAATTCGTCGTTGGGCGACAGCGCGGGATGGACCTCGGACGTGCCCTTGGCCTGGGTGATTTCGACGACGGGCTCCCACCGCAGGCGCGTGCGCGCGTAATCGGCCGTGAAGGGCCGGCCATCGCTGTCGATACGGTCGAACATGTGGCCGATCGACATGTTCGAGTTGTGGGGGATCGCGACGAACTCCGCATCCAGGTCCTTCTCGGTCCGGTCGAGCCAGTCCCAGAGATCCTCCGGACGAACGCTGTCGAGATTCGAAAATGGAAAGAATGCCTGCAGCACCTCGGGCGGAGACGGCGAGAACACGACGCGATGGAGATTGATGCTCTCTGCGTGCGAGCTCCACTCCCAGCCGGCGAAGGCCGTGAACCGGCCGGGGGCGTTGTGCCGCTCAGCGGCGGCGATTTCCTCGAGCCACGGTTGCTTCGCGATCGGTGCGTAGATCGCCGTGAGGTCGGCGAGCGTGAATTCGGGATTGTTGCCGAAAATCAGGCGGAACACCGATGCCGGGTCGTCGCGCGCCATCTGCTGCAGGCGCCGGCCCTTGTCCGTGGCTGTCAGGCGGGGGTCGTCGATCTGCATGTATTTCTGCAGGCCGAGATAATCGGAGTGATCGGCGACAACGAGAAAATCGAGCGGCCGCGCGATTCGCATGCGCGCGTGGGTGACCGGATGCAGAACGGGGTTGCCGCTGGCGTAGCGATAGGCCTCTTCGGGCCCGAGCGTCGTATTGCCGCTGCCATAGCCGTCGGTCGAATGCGAGGTATGCAGGTGCGTATCGCCGAACAGCACCTGTGTCTCCTGCGCGAACGACGACGACACGGCCAGGACTGCCGCGGCGGCGGCGAGCAGCGTGGACGTGATGCAAGGCGGTGCCACGGCGGGAGTATAGCCAAGACAAGGACCGCGACAGCGGTCCGACGTCGTCGGCCGCAGACGAGCGGCCCGCAGGGCCGCGACGTCGAGAGGCCAAGACAAGGGCCGCGACAGCGGTCCGCCGTCGTCGGCGTCCTGCGCGAAGGCGCCCCCGGGCCCGTGCTAACCTAGAGCCGGCGGAAAAGAATAAACCAAGCTGATCAGGGCGGCGGCCTTCATGATCTCTTCACTGCAAATAACGGAATCGCTGCAGAAGAACTATCGACGTCTCGCCGTCGATTGCATCGCCAAGGCGATTGCTGCGCTCGACGAGCAGCGCGGTCGCGACGTCGCCATTCATACGATTCGCAAGCAGTGCAAGCAGGCACGGGCGCTGATCCGGCTTTTCAACGCGAGCCCGCCGTCCGCCCGGCGCGAGGCCTGCCGTTTCTTCCGCGATTTGAGCCGGTCCTTGTCTTCCGCGCGTGATGCGAGAGTTGCGCTCGACGTGCATGCGCTGCTCCTCGATCGCTTCGGCAGCGTGCTCGATCCCGCTGCCGTCGCGCGCGTCCGCGAGCAACTGGAGAACAATCTCAAGGCGAAGCGGGGCGACGCGGACGGCCAACCTATTGGCGGTCAGGTATTGCGGCGACAGTTGCTCGCCGCGCGTGTCAGCGCGCGACGCGCCGTCATCGCCGGTACCGGCGAGGAAACGCTCAAGGCTGCTTTCATGCGCGCCTACCGGCGGGCCCGACGGGCCGCACAGGTCGCCGCGGACAGCGGCCACGCCGCCGACTTTCACGAGGCGCGGAAATGTGCGAAGGACTACTGGTACCAGCTCGAATTCGTCGCGAGGCGCTGGCAGGGAATTACCGCCGCGCGGATTGCCGCGGCGCGGCTGCTGACCGATCTCCTCGGGGAAGCGCAGGACTGCGAGGCTTACGCCGCCGTCATCACGAGCATCGGCGGGAAACGCGGCGCGCCGACGACCGAGCTGCTGCTCGCACTCGCTGAGTACCGTGCGCGCAGCTTGCGGCAGGAAGCGCTGCGCCTGCGCGCCGAGGTCTTTGCCGAGAAGCCGAAAGACCTCGCGGCGACAATCGATGAGCCCGAGCCCGTCGAGTCGCTGAACGTCGCCGCCGGCTGATCCTGCCTGGATTCAATCCCGGTGATTCACCGGGAGCCCGTACTCGTGCCAGCGCAGCATCCCGCCCATTAGATTGGCGACACGCTCGACGCCCGCACGCTTGAGCAGGACGAACGCCTGGGCTGAGCGCGCGCCGGAGCGGCAGACCGTGACGATCGGCTTGTCGCGTGGAATCGCCCCGAGAGTGCCCAAGAGCTCGCGCAAAGGCAGGAGTTCGGCGCCGGCAATGTGGCCGAGAGGACCGACAAACTCATCGGGCTCGCGAACGTCGATGAGGAGGGCTTCGTCGCCATGTGTGGCAACCCATTCGGGATCGACCTCGTCGATACCCGCAGAGTTGCGCTGCAACGGTGCCCAGTCGAGAACGGCCACGGCTGGCACGATACCGGGGCCGCAGGCTCGCGTAAACTGGCAAGGCCATGGCTGAGATACTCCTCGACGTCGCGCCGATCATCTTCTTCTTTCTGATCGGCGTGCTGCTGCGGCAGCTCGGCTTCGCCGACCGCTCGCATGGCGACTTCGCCCTGCGTCTGGCGTTCTTCGTCACGCTGCCGCTGCTGATCCTGTTGACTCTCCCGAATGCCGCGCTGACGGTCGACAAGCTCATGCTGCCGCTCGCGAACATCGTCGTGAACGTCCTCTGCTTTGCGGCCATGCTGCTTGCGACGAAGCCGCTCGGCCTGTCGCGCCCCGTGCTCGGCGCCATGGCGATGAATACCCTGATCGTCAATAACGCCTTCATGTTTCCGTTCATTCTGGCTGTGTATGGTGAAAGCGGTTTTGCCGACGCCGTCCTCTACGACTTCGGCAATGCGATCATGGTTGCGACGGTCACCTACGCGATCGCCTTCCGCTACAGCGATCAGCCTTATCGACCGTATGCGATGGTGGGACGGATCGCAGGCTCGCCGCTGTTCTGGGCCCTGGTGATCGGTGTCGCCCTCTCGGTCGCGGGCGTTGCGATTCCCGCGGCTGTCGTGCCGATTATCGATCCCGTCGCGAGGATGACGGCACCCTTGATCCTGATCGCGCTCGGTATCTTCTTTTCATTCTCGACGCGTCAGCTCAGGCTCGTTGGCTTGTCGCTCGCGATCCGCATGGGGCTTGGGCTTCTCTTCGGCGTTGCCTTCGCACTGCTCGTCGGGCTCGAGGGCCAGTCCTTCGTCGTGGTCGCCCTCTGCAGCGCGGCGCCGATCGGCTTCATGGCCCTGACCTTCACCTCGATGGCGAGGCTCGACGCCGAGCTGACGGCCAGCACCGTATCGCTTTCGATCCTGCTGGGTCTCATCTATATACCTTTGCTGCTTTTGCTCTTTGGGGCCGTTCCGTCATAGGCATTGGCAGCCGTCTCCCGTGCTGTTTACAAGCGAAGTTCAATCGTCACAGAATGGCCGCGAGTCCGCGCTGACGATTCGGGGGAAGTCGACATGGCGAAGCACCGCGAAAAAAAGCAGAAGAGTGCAGGGCAGGAGCCGCAGGGCGTAAGCCGACGGCATTTCGTCACGACCGGCGCCGCCGCGGGCCTGGGCGCCGCCGCGCTGCTCGGCGCTGACGACGCGAGCGCGCAACGCCGCGGGGGCGAAGACATCGAGTGGCACTACGAGGTGGACGTCATTGTCTGCGGCGGCGGTTGCGCGGGGCTGACCGCGGCGATCCGGGCGCGCGATCTCGGCGCCGAGGTCCTCGTCGTCGATCAGAATTTCGATCTCGGCGGCCGCATGCTGCATAGCGGCGCTTTCGTATCGCTCGGCGGCGGCGATCCGCTGCAATTGCGCGACATGCGCGGCGAGAGCGACAAGGAAGGCTTCGTCACTGCCGCGCCCGTCCAGGAGCCCGCTGAGCTCGACGACAACGTGGATCTGCTGTTTCGCGACATCACCGACTGGTCGATCGTCGACAGCGGCGGCGGAGCGCCTTATCGCTTCAACGAGCGCGAGATGGTGCGCGCCTGGGCCGAGAACTGCGGCGCGACGCGCCAGTTCCTCATCGATAACTACGTGCGCTTCGGGCGCGTGAATGGCACGCACGTCGGCGGCGGCATCTCGCGGGCGCGCGGCGCCAACTGCTTCCTGATGCTCGGCGACAAGACCGACATCAAGGCCGGCACGGTCACGGCCGAGGACGCCGGCGTCGCCGATCGCGAACGCTCGAGCGCGTTCGCGCCGGTCCAGATGACCAATTCCGACCGGACGGTGTCGGCGGGTGCCGTGGCCAATGGCGCCGCACTCGCGCGCAGCATCGAGTTCTCAGCACGCGAGAAGGGCGTGCAGATCATGCTGTTCCGCCACTTCGACGAGCTCCTGCGCGAGGAGCCGTTCACGGGCCGCATTCTGGGCATCAAGGCTCACTATTCGCCACGACTGCATCCCGAGACCGGGGAGCGCATGGTGAGTTACTGGCAGAACGGCAATGTCGACGAGCGGCGCGAGGTCATCAACATCCGCGCGCGCAAGGCGGTTGTTCTCGCAAGCGGCGGGCACGCCGGCAATCCGACGGTGCGCAGCATGTTCTATCCGGCGTTGCGCGAGCCCGCGTTTCCGACGAGCGGCAATTCGCTGCAGGGTGAGCACGGCCAGGACGCGAGCGCGATGATTGCGGGCCTGCGTGTCGGCGCGGCGCTCGCCGGCATGCAGCAGAACCCGACGGGCCTCACGTACCACATCTCCACGCGGCTCGGCACGCGCGACGCCTACACGACGATGATGCCTGGCCATCCGACGTTCGGGCTCCGCGGTTCCGCGGGCGTCAATGTCGGCACCGCGGGCTTCGAGGAGTTCATCGCGGTCAATCAGGTCGGCAAGCGCTTCTTTAACGAGGTCCGCCTGTCGGGCCGGCCAGGCGGCGGGCAATATCCGGGACGCGGCGTCGTTCCGAATCCGGGGCTCGAGCACAAGCCGTACGACTGGCACAACTGCGCCGAGGACTGGCTGCGCACGACCTATAGCTACAACCACGGCCTCGACGCTGCGCTTGCGATCAACGAGGGCTCGGAGCCGCCGGACTACTACTCCGGCCCGCTCTGGGCGATCTTCGATCAGGACACGGTTGAGCGCAACGCGAATTGGCAGCTGCGCTTCCCCTATGTCGCCGACAATGGTTATTACTTCAGCGCGAATACGATAGAAGAGCTCGCGGCGAAGATCGAAGCCGGCCACGAATATCAGCGGGTGCCGCTCAGGTATCTCGCGGAGACGGTCGGCAAATGGAACGGCTACGTCGATGCCGGCAAGGATCCGGATTTCGAGCGCGAGACCGACGGCGACATGCACCGGATCGCCCGGGCGCCGTTCCATGCGCTCGCGATCATGGTGATCTGGCACGACTCGTTCGGCGGACTGCGCTGCAACGGCAAGCAGCAGGTCGTCGACATGCAGGGCCAGGTCATTCCGGGGCTCTATGCGGGCGGCGAGGCAGTGGGCGGCTTCAGCAAGCACGGTCTCGGCAAGGGCCATGTGCAGGGCTTCATCGCCGGCACCAACGCGGCCGCGGAGCCCGATGCCTGAGCGTCCGGTTGCGCGTCCCGTCAGATCCGCGCGGATGATCGGGATGGCGTTGTCGGCACTCGGACTCGCGACGGCGATCCCGGCGACAGCCGACGACGCGATGGCCTCGATCCGCGCCGGCGTCTACACCGAGGCCCAGGCCAACCGCGGCGCATACAGCTATCCGGTCGCCTGCGGCAAATGCCACGGCTATCTGCTCGACGGCGCACCCGACGATCCCGACATGTTCTCGACGCCGCCGATCGGCGGACCCAAGTTTCTGCGCAACTGGAAAGGCCGGTCGCTCGGCGCGCTGTTCGAGTACACGAAAACGACGATGCCGTTCAACAATCCGGGTTTCCTGGGCGATCAGGAACTCGCCGACGTCCTGGCTTACATGCTGCAGCAGAGCGGCGCGCCTGCGGGAGAGGTCGAGCTCCGTCCCGACCCCGAGCGGCTCGGGCGGATCCTGATCGAGGCCGGATCGTGAGCGGTGGGACCGGCAAGAACCGCAGGCTTGCGCTCGCACTCTGCGTCGCCGCCGCCGAGCCGACGGGGATGCATGCGCAGGAGGCTGTGGACGAAGCCGTGGACGCGCCCGCGTCATCGATCACGGCGCGCATGGTCGAGCAGCTGTCCGCGGTCTATGCGGACCTCGCCGCGCTCATCGGCGACAATCCTGCCGAGGCCGTGGGCTGGGCGCAGGAGGACATCGAGAATCTCGGCGACTGGGAATATCGCATCGTCGAGCTCGATGAGCGCGAGGACAGCGGGATCGAAGCGGCGCTCGACGCTCTCGGCGATGAACGCTGGGAGGTCTACTGGGTTCAGGACGGGAACGGCGGCGCGAAGTTCTATCTGAAGCGGCCGTCCCTGAGCTATCTGAGTCGTGTGCCGCTGTCGACGCTGCTGCGAATTATTCCGGGCGGCGAGCAATGATGGTATTGAAAATGACAAAGGGGGCAGGCAAATGGATTCCAGGAAACTGACGCGCGGCTTGCATCTGGTGTTGATCACGAGTGGGGCACTCTGGTTCACGGTCTCCGGTAGCGCCGTCGGCCAGACCGACCGTTCGATTGAAGACCGCCTGGCCGCGATCGAGGCGCGCGAGTCGATTACTGCGCTCATCTACGGCTACGGCCGCGCGCTCGATCATCGCGACTTCAACGCCTTCGCCGCGCTATTCGAGCCGGATGAGGGCACCTGGATCGGCGGCTTCGGAACGGCGATGGGGCGCGACGCGATCTTCGCGCTCATGGACGACCGCATCGGGCACGCCGAGGAGCCCTTCGAGCCGACGAGTCATCATGTATTCACGAATGTCGAGATCAACGTCGATGGCGATACGGCAACGGCGTCGACCAAGTGGATCTTCGTCACACCGTCGCCGGAGGGCGCGCCGACCTGGCGATTCCTCGGGCATTACGAGGATCGCTTCGTGCAGCGCGACGGCCGCTGGTACTTCCTGCGCCGCGAAGCTTTCTCCGACATTGCGCCGCCCTGATATTTCGCCTGCAGATTGATCGGCCAGGGCATCCTGGGGCCGCCGGCACTGATCTCAGGTTGTTTTCAGGATAGTTATATAACTATTTGTTTCTTATAGCGGACGAAACGCCGAGAGGACTGTCATCGACGCCCTGTGTCATCCGGTGAGCAGGGCACGACCGACTCGCATGGGCGACTGACCGGCGGCAGGGTCACCGTTCGGGGGAGACTACGCCGCCGGAGCCATTGCTGCGTAGCGCCATTGCCTCAGCCGAAGCCGCCCGGCACACTCTCTCATCGCTGCGTGTCGGCCATTAGGGGGTGTCGATGCGATCACTAGCCGCGCTCTTGCTTGTCGTGATTCTTCCTGCGTTTCCGCTGACGGGGGCGGCGCACCATTCGTTCGCGCCCTACGAACCGGACGTTCAGATCACGTTTTCCGGCGTCGTGACTGATTTCCAGTGGACGAATCCGCATATCTACATTGAGATGGACGTTGCGGACGCAGACGGGGAAGTGAAGCACTGGCTCATCGAATGCGCCAATACGACGATCCTCAATCGCGTTGGCTGGAAGTGGAACATGATCAAGGCCGGCGACGAAATCGATGTCGTCGTGGCGCCGCTCCGCAACGGCGAGCCCGCGGCGCTGCTCAAGCGCGTGCGACTCCCGGATGGCACGGAATTCGGAAATGGCGGACCGGCCGGGCCGGCCACGATCGGTTTCGACGGGCAGCCGCTCCCCAGGGGGTCCCGGTGAGCGCGCCGGGCATTCAGCGCTCAGTGCGACGCGGCGCAGGAATCGCACTGGCCTTCTGCGTCACGGTTTGCGTGACCGCTCCGGTCTACGGCCAGAATGCGGATCATGGGCTCACTGGCTCCTGGGAACGCTATCCGGGTCAGAGCGCGGGCCTCGGGTCCTCGGCCAATCCGCCACCGCCGGTCAATCCCGCCGTTGGTCGGATTCCCGACCCACCGCTCAAGCCCGAGTACCTCGAGCCGTGGCGGGCAGAGCAGGCGGAGATTCAGCGCCTCACGGCCGAGGGATTGCCGCCGGCCAACAACTACTCGGCCTGCATTGGCGACGGCATGCCGGCCATGATGCAAGGCATGTTTCCGATGGAGATCCTCGAGACTCCGCGGCAGATCACGATCATCCAGGAAGCCTACAACCAGGTCAGGCGGATCTACTTCGACGGCGAGCTCCCGGCGCCCGAGGATGCCGAGCCGCGTTTCGCGGGACATTCGATAGGCCGCTGGGACGGTGACACGCTCGTGGTCGAGACTGTGGGCGTCAAGGATTACGTGTTGTTCCGCAACGTGCCGCATTCATCGCAGATGCGGATCGTCGAGCGTATTCACCTGCTGGACGAAGACACCCTCGAGAATCAGGTCACCATCACCGATCCCGAATTCCTCACGGGACCATGGACCTGGACCTGGGCATACCGGCGCTGGCCCGACTACCGGATCCAGGAATACGTCTGCGAGAACAACCGCTATTTCCGGGATCCGGAGCAGGGCTACCAGCGTTTGCGCGTCGAATGAAATCCGGACCGGCGGTGCGTCGCATCGGCTGCATTCCGGCGCGTTTCTGCTATTGACGGTCGAGCAATCTCCGGCATGATG
>Ga0315912_10001455_pt1 | contig 28946 bp, 21 predicted proteins | sample VfabasoilMG_FD_204469 | JGI IMG/M metagenome (GOLD analysis project Ga0315912, IMG submission 204469) | Garden soil microbial communities collected in Santa Monica, California, United States - V. faba soil | ecosystem: Environmental > Terrestrial > Soil > Garden | place: USA: California...
CCGCCGGGTCTGTCATGCGCAGGGCGTCCTCGAGAGCGAGGTGGACCTGGTTGACCCCGGGGTACGCGGACTCGTCCAGCGTCGACGGAGAGGGCACCGCGTCTGGCGGGCTCGGGCGCTCGGGCGCTGCGATCCACTTGAACGGTTGAAAGTCGTTATAGCGCGCTCGTTCCGTCAGCGAGCGCCCGAGTCCGTCGATGCCGGGAAACAACGAGCGCGCGCTGATGTTCATGGCGTGGAGGTGCCGATAAAATTCGCGCTTTTGACCGCTGGGGATGCGGAGCTTTCGAAACTTGTCTTTGCCCTCATTTCCCTTCGCGAGGTCGCACAAGATCTTGTCGTGGCGGGCGGAAGCGTCTTGACTGAACATGAAGACGCCGCGCTGCGCTGCCATTCGTTCGTTGCGCTGCCCCTGGTTGTGAAGGCAAAGCTTGTTTCCAGGCTCCCCATCCAGGAACGTCTTCAGTCTTTCTTCGTAGTCCGGGCTGTTGGGTGCATTCAAGAAGCTCGGCATGGAGAAGTCGGAGAGATCAAACTCCAGAGCCCAGACGGCGCCGTCGCTTTCCGGATTGCTCTCGCACGCGAAATACGCGGCGACGTAGGGGGAAATGGTCCAGTCGAGCAAGCGAGTTGGAGCTCCGAAATGCTGCATGTGCGGCCACCAATGGATTTCTGTCGGCAGCGCTCGGAACAGCGAAGGGGGCAGCATCAGGTGCGCCTCCGCCTCGAACTCTCGAAAGCACTTCTGTTCAAAGTCTCGAACTGTCCCGTAGCCGGGCTCCTTTTCTGTCACCCGCACCGCACGCAACAGGGACGGACTCAGCGGGTGCTCCGCGTTGGCTTGACCTCGAAAGATCCTCCGCAGCGGCTCTTTCGGCAGCGCTCGTTGGCCTCCAATGCACTCCAGAAACTCTGCCCAGGAATGGACCCAGACCTCTACGTCGCTTCCCGGCGTCACTTCGCGTGTCCCCTGCATCATACAGGCGAGTGTACGGGGCAAGCAGTCCGCAATCCAGTCTCCGACAGGAGTGCCGAGGCTCCGCGACACGGCGCCGAAACTCCCGCTCGGCGAGACAAAATGTGCGACTCGCACAGCTCACGCTCGTCCCAGCATCACCCCCTTTCACAGGGGCACCGAGGGTCGCCCACGCGGCGTGGGCCAAGGGGAAGGATCCGCTCATGAAGCGCCTGTTCTGGATCGTGATCGGAATGCTCACCTCGGTGGGCTGCATGGACCGGCAGACCAAGAGCGCCGCCGATACCGCAGGCCCTCCGGCGCCGGTGCGGGGCATTGCGGGGCAAGCACTCTCCGATTCGACGCTGGATACCAGCGACGATGCCTGGGTCGTGGCGACCAACCTCTATCAGATCTTTCCGGCCACGTTCACGCCCGAGGGCACGCTCGCGGCGATGGTCGGCAAGGTCGACTACCTGCAGGGCCTCGGGGTCAAGACCGTGTGGCTGATGCCCGTGTTCCGGGCCATGAGCACGCACGGCTACGACACCATCGACTATCGGCAGATCGAGCCACGCTACGGCACCAAGGCCGATCTACAGGCCTTCGTCGACGCGGCCCACGCCAAGGGGATCCGCGTCGTGCTCGATCTCGTGATCAACCACACGGGGTCGGCCAACCCGTGGTTCTCGGGCACTGCCGCAGAGCGCAAGGACGAGTGGTTCACGTGGTCCGAGAGCGACCCCGGCTGGGACGACCCGTGGGGCAACGGCGCCGGCCACCCCGGCGCGACCTGGATCAAGGACCCCCAGGCAGACCTCGATCGCAACGGAAACGGAAACGCGCACGACGACGACTTTTTCTACTGTGTGTTCTGCGAAAATGGCGCGGGAGACATGCCCGATCTGGACTGGAAAGCGGCCCTGGCCACGCTGGAGGCTCAGCAGGCCAGCCCGCTCTTCGACGAGGTCGAGGGCATCATGCGCTTCTGGATCGATGAGGCCAGGGTCGATGGCTACCGCGCCGATGCCGTCCGTTACATGGTGGAGAACGGGCCACCACCCGCGAGCCGTGACGAGCCTGAGACCCACCGCGTGTGGAAGGAATTGCGGCGCCGCTTGAGCGCGATCTCACCGAGCGCCGTCCTGATTGCCGAGGCACCGACCGAGACGTACGGCGAGATGCGCGAGTATTACGGCTCGGTGAGCCAGCCCGAGTTCCAGGGCGCGTTTCACTTCAAATACCAGGGTGTGCTCGTGAGCACCGCGAAGGACGGGCAGCGCCCGGGCAACTTCTTCGGGGACCTGTTCGAGATCCAGAGCCATCTACCGTTCGACACGAGCAAGAACCGGCTCCTTTCGCAGGACTTCGTGTTCTTGTCGAACCATGACAACTTTGCCGGCAGCCGCGTTGCCACCCAGCTCGGGGGCAACACCGCCAAGACCAAGCTGGCGGGCAGCTTGTACCTGCTCCTGTCGGGCAACCCGGTGATCTACTATGGAGAAGAGCTCGGCATGCCGAACGTGCCGGGGCAGAGCGGTGACGCCGCGTTGCGGGGACCGATGGATTGGAACACGGTGGCGGCGCAGCAGGCCCAGCCGGACTCCGTCTACCATCACTACGCCGGGCTGCTGGGCATCCGCAACCACTACCCCGCGCTGCGCGGGGGCATCAGCTATGCCGTCCCGAGCAAGAACGGCAGCGGCGGGACCTTCGATACGCCGAATGCCGCGTCGAGCCGCACCGTGTTCCTGCGCGAGTTTTTCGGCGAGAAGATCCTGGTCGTCAACAACTCGAGCGATCAGGTGCAGCACGTGCACGTCAACCTGGCGGGCCCGGGCCTGCCGCCGATGCCGGACAAGGGCGTCGTGATGGTGTTGATGGGCGGCGGCGCCAATGAGCTGCTGACCACCGCCAACCGCGGCAACTACTTCGCGGGCACGCTGCAGCCGTTCACGACGCGCGTGCTGTACCTCGGGCCCCTGCCCGCCTCTGCGCTGCCCGCCAAGCTGTACGAACCCGCGGTCGGCGGCTGGAGTGCGGCCTCGTTCCGCGGCACTCCCAACGCCTGGGGGACGACCCCGATGACCAAGAACAGCGATGGCCTGTGGGAGGTCAGCGTGACGTTCGACGCGGCGGACCCGCGCTTCAAGGTCGATCGCAACGCAGACTGGGCGGAGGCCTATCCCGCCGCGGACTATCCCATCACGCAGGGGCCCGGCCAGTACCGCATCCTGTTCGACGACGCGGCGAAGGCGATCGCCGTCGTGAAGTCATAGAGACGCCGGCGGCGGCGGGCGCGGAGCTGCCCGAACTCGGCACGCTCGCTCGACGGGTGCCGTGCTTGCCCGGCCTCCTCGGCGAGGCGTGGCATGCCGATCCGCGGAAGCACCCAGGCGGGCGGGAGCTGACACGCCCGGCGAAGGTGGCGACCCGCCGAAACCCGGGCGAAGCACGGGGCAAGCACCCACGCGCTCGGCCGCGGCGTGCTCCGGCTGCGAATTCCAGCGCTGGCCCTCTGTTCGTTTTCGAGTATGGTGCGCGCTTTGGGAAGAACCGGGCGCGGACCAACGCGCGCCCCTCTCGCATGCAGCACCTCGTCGGTCTCATCGGTGTCGCAGCCGTCTTGTTCGCGTCGACCAACGTCGACGATGTCTTCGTGCTGCTCGGCTTTCTCTCGGACCCGAAGTTCAGCGTGCGGCAGGTCGCCATCGGGCAGTACCTCGGGAACCTGGGCCTGTACGCGGCGAGCGTGGCGGCGTCGCTGATCTCGCTCGTGGTGGCGCCGGCGTATGTGGGCCTGCTGGGGCTGGCGCCCATCGTGATCGGGCTGAAGCAGCTGTGGGACCTGTACCGGGGAGCTGACTCGGACGAGCAGGCGCCGGAAGAGGCCGCACCGGTACGCGGCGGGCATGGCAATGTCGTCACCGTCGCCGCGGTCACCGTGGCCAATGGGGGGGACAACATCAGCATCTATACGCCGCTGTTCGCCACGCGCTCCGCACGTGACCTGGCCGTGATCGGCGTCGTCTTCATGCTCATGACCGCGCTGTGGATCGGCGCCGCGTACTACTTGATCCAGCATCGCACGCTCGGCCCTCCGATCCGCCGCTACGGTCATCGGCTGGTGCCGTTGGTACTCATCGCGCTGGGCGTGCTGATCTTGTACGAGGCGGGTAGCTTCCAGCTACTGTAGCCGCTCTTCCGCGCCGCCTGGTTGCCGACCGCAGCGAGCTTGCGCCCGGCAACACCGCTGGCTTCAGCATGGCGGGGCGCTCCGGTCGAGGTCGAGTCGGAGGTCGAGCCCCAGGCCGCGGCTCTGGAAGCCGCGAGCTGACCGGGCTAATAGCCAGTCAGCCCCATGCCCAAGATCTCCAGCGCCGACTACCGTTCCCTGGCCACCTTCCGCTACGAGATCCGCAAGTTCCTGGCGTTCAGCGAGAGGGCCGCGCGTGAGGCGGGGATCGAGCCCCAGCAGCACCAGTTGCTGCTCGCCGTGCGGGGCCTCCCGAAGGGTACCCGGCCCACGATCGGAGCCGTCGCCGAGCGCCTGTGCGTGGAGCACCATACGACGGTTGCGCTGGTCGACAAGCTCGAGAGCCGTGGCCTGGTGCTGCGCGAGCGGGGCCTCCAGGATCGCCGGGAGGTCCTGCTACGCTTGACCGTCGAAGGCAAAGCGATGCTGCGCCGCCTGTCCACGCTGCATCAGCAGCAGCTTCGAGTGGCCGCGCCGGCGATGCTGGCGGCCCTACAGACCGTCGCTGCGGTGGGAGCGGACGAACCAGCTGCCGCTGCGGGCGCTGCCGCAACGAGCGCCCCGCGGGCCGAGTGAGGCTTTCTTCGAGAAAAGTTGGTCGGCGTGTCGATCCCGGGCGGGGGCGTTCGTCGCCAGCCTGAAGCCCAGAAAGACGGAAGGAGACTGCGATGCAATTCATGATCATGCACAAGATGACGGAGGAGATGGAGCAGGGCGGCGCGCCGGATCCCGAGATCATCGCCGGCGTCGGCACGCTCGTCGGTGATGCGGTGAAGGACGGGGCATTTGTCTCGGGCGAGGGGCTGAAGCCGTCGTCCGAGCGCACGCACCTCGCGTATCGCAACGGCAAGCGGACGCTCACCGATGGCCCCTTCGCCGAAGCCAAGGAGCTGGTCGGCGGTTTTGCGTTGCTGCGCGTGCGCTCGAAGGAAGAGGCGCTCTCGTGGTGCGACAAGTTCGCGGCCGCCATCGGCGACGTGGAGCTGTTCCTCGGGCCCGTCGTCGAGCCGTGGGATCTCGGGATGGTGCCAAAGCCGAGGAACCCGCCGCTGCGCTATCTCTCGCTGCACAAGCTAGACGCAAAGTCAGAGAGCGGCGCCCCGCCGGACCCGGCGGCCTTCGGGAAGGTCGGCGCCCTGATCGACGAGATGCGGGCCGCCGGCGTGCTGCAGGCGACCGGGGGGCTGTCGAGCACGAAGGAAGGCGCTCGCATCCATTTCGAGGGCAAGAAGCGCAAGATCATCGATGCGCCGTTCGCCGAGTCCAAGGAGCTGGTCGCCGGCTACGCGATCCTGAATCTGCCGTCGAAGGCGGCCGCCATCGAGTGGGCCACACGCTTCGGCGAGATCGTGCGGGTCCACGAGGTGGAGATCCGCCCGATCCCGGAGGGATGAGCGAACACGCGGGCGCGGCTGTCACGGCCGGCGCGGCAGCGCGGACAGTTCGGAAACAGCGTAGCAACCGGGGCGACTTTCAAGACCACATGTATCGATCATGGCAGGTTGGTGCGGCACCTGTCGCTGGAGCGCGGCGCATACGGCCGAACCGATCCGTGGGCGTCAGCGAGCCCACGACGCACGCCGAAGTCGACCCCGCTCGGTCGAAGTTCGAGCGCTCTGGACGACAGTGTCGTGAGCGCTGGCTCCTCCGGGCCTCTAGAAAAGTATCGACGATCGATAGTTTTCCGTCCGCAGACCTCGCCGACATCGAGGCGAAATCTGGCCTGATCATACTCGCTGCAATGCCTGAGAACGCGCCGCACCTGCGTGTCGTCACGTCGGAAACGACCAAGACACACTGCCCCTACTGCGCGTTTCAGTGCGGCATGACCATCACGACCCATCAAGCCGACACGCGCCAACTCGCCATTCGGGCTGACCCCGACTTTCCCGTCAATCGGGGCCAGATGTGCATCAAGGGCTTTACTGCGGCCTCGCTGCTCGACCACCCAGCCCGCATCCTGAGCCCCAAACTGCGCAAAGCGGACGGACGCCTCGCGCCGGTGAGCTGGGCGACGGCTCTGGATTTCATCGCAGAAAAGCTGCTGGCGCTGAGCGCGCGCTACGGGCCTGAGTCCCTCGCGGCGTTCGGAAGCGGTGCACTGACAAACGAGAAGGCGTATCTGCTCGGCAAGTTCGTGCGCATGGTCTTGCGTTCCCCGAATATCGATTACAACGGCCGCTACTGTATGGCGTCTGCGGCCGCGGGGCAAAACCGCGCGTTCGGCATCGATCGCGGCCTGCCGTTTCCCGTATCCGACATCGCGGAGACGAAGGCACTCCTGTTGTGGGGCTCCAACTGCGCCGAGACTATGCCTCCCATCATGCAATGGGTCTTCGAGCAGAGAAATCGCGGTGGCAAACTGCTGGTGGTCGACCCGCGGCGGACGGACACAGCACGCGCCGCGAGCCTGCATCTGCAGCTCACGCCGGGAACGGACCTGGCGCTCGCCAACGGCCTGCTGCACATCGCCATCGAAGAGAAGCTGATCGACCACACCTACATCGCCGAGCGGACCGAGGGCTTCGAGGCACTGCGACGCAGCGTTCTCACCAGCGATCCCGCCCACGTCGAACGGCTCACCGGCATCCCGATCGAGCAGCAGGTACTGGCGGTTCGGATGCTCGCGGACGCGGAGAGCAGCATGGCGCTGTCCGGTCGCGGGATGGAGCAGCAGTCCAAGGGCACCGACACGGTACTGGCTCTCATCAACCTGATGCTCGCTCTCGGCCAGGTGGGCAAACCTGCGGGCGGTTATGGCTGCCTGACGGGCCAAGGCAATGGTCAGGGCGGCCGCGAACACGGGCAGAAGGCTGACCAGTTGCCGGGGTACCGGTACATCGATGATCCCAAACACCGGGCGGACATCGCCAGGGTCTGGGACATCGACCCGGCGGAGCTTCCCTCCAAGGGAAAGAGTGCTTACGAATTGCTCGACTCGATGGGGCCGGCGGGGGGCATCCGCGCGCTGCTCGTTTTTGGCTCGAACGTTGCCGTCGCGTCGCCCAATTCGTCGAATATCGTGCGCAAGCTCGCGGAGCTCGATCTGCTCGTCGTGTGCGATGCATTCGAGAACGACACCTCGAAGACCGCACACGTGATCCTGCCTACGTCGCAATGGGCGGAGGAAGAGGGGACCACGACCAACCTCGAGGGGCGAGTGATCCTGAGGCAGCGGGTGCACGCGGCTCCGCAGGGCGTGAAGTCCGATATCGAGGTGCTCGGCGCACTGGCGGCACGCCTGGGTCGCCCCAAGGGCTTCCAGTTCGTCTCCCCGCGGGAAGTCTTTGAAGAGCTACGCAGAGCGAGCGCAGGCGGCAAGGCGGACTACAGCGGCATCACGTACGAGAAGCTGCGCGAGCGTCAGGGGATTTTCTGGCCCTGTCCGAGCGAGGAGCATCCGGGCACGCCGCGGCTCTTTGCCGAGCGATTTTCCCACCCATCGGGCCGCGCGCGCTTTCATGCGGTGCCGTATCGCCCGTCCGTGGAAGTGCCGGACGCGGAGTACCCCCTGTACTTCACGACGGGGCGCTACAAGGAACACTACAACTCGGGTGCTCAGACCCGGCGCGTGGCTGCGCTGATGGATGCCAAACCGGAGCCCCGCCTGCAGATCCACCCGAACCTGGCGGCGCGCATGGGCGTCTCGGAAGGACAGACCGTACTCGTCGAGAGCCGGCGTGGTGCGGTGATCTTCTCTGTCATCGTGTCGTCAGACATTCGGCCTGACACCTTGTTCGCTCCGTTTCACTGGGGTGGCAAGCAGGCCGCGAACATCCTCACCATTCCAGCACTGGACCCCACGAGTCGCATGCCCGAATTCAAGGTGTGCGCCGTGCGCGCGCGCCCCGCAAATTTCCCTGGCGACGACGAACCTGAACTTTAAACCTGTGCCAAAGAAGAAACTCGCAATCATCGGAAACGGGATGGGCACCTGCCGGCTGCTCGACGAATTCGCGCAGCGTGGCGGCTACGAACTCTACGAGACCACCGTCTTCGGCGAGGAGATCGGCGGGGCGTACAATCGCATCCAGCTCGGCAAAGTCCTCGCTGGCGAAGCTCCTGACACCATCGTCACCAAGCCGCCGGAATGGTACGATCAACATGGCATTCGCCTGCTCTCGGGGACCCGCGTAAAGTCGCTCGATACGCTCCGCAGGACTGTGGAAACCGAGGATGGCAGGAGCCGCGGCTACGATCTGGCCGTACTGGCCACCGGCAGTCAACCGCTCGTTCCCCCGCTCGAAGGCATGCGCGGCGAAGATGGAGAGCTGCGGCCTGGAGCGTTTGTCTACCGCACGATCGGCGACTGCATCCGCATGCGCGAGTACACGCGCGCCGGAGATAGTGCCGTGGTCGTGGGCGGGGGCCTGCTTGGACTCGAGGCAGCCAAGGTACTCTCCGACCGAGGCCTGCATGTCACCGTCGTGCACGTGGCAAAAACGCTCATGAATGCCCAGCTCGACAGCACGGGCGGCACGATGCTCGGGCGACAGATCGAGCATGCCGGCATCTTCGTGCGCGCCGGGAGAACGGTGGAAGCCGCCTACGGCGACGAACGCATCTCGGGTGTGATTCTCGATGACGGGACCTCGCTGCCGGCGGACCTGCTCGTCCTGGCGTGCGGCGTTCGCCCCCGGGTCGATCTGGCGCGCGCGTCCAAGCTGCCCGTGAACAAGGGGATCGTCGTCAACGACACCCTCGCGACATCGGTACCCGGGGTGTATGCGTTCGGCGAGTGCGCCGAGCACAAAGGGAAGACCTACGGCATCGTGGCCCCGGTGTGGGAGCAAGCGTGTGTGCTCGCCGATGTACTTTGCGGGACCAACCCACAGGTGCGCTATCGGGGCTCGAAGCTCTACACGCGTCTCAAGGTGGCCGGCGTGGACGTCGCCTCGATGGGCAGCCTCGAACCAGAGCTCGAGAGTGACCAAGTCTTTCAGATCATCGAGGAACGGCGCAGCGCCTACCGCAAGCTCATCGTGCGCGACGGCCATCTCGTCGGAGCGATGTTGGTGGGCAACACTGCGGCCACCGCCACACTCGTGCAGCTGTTCGATCGAGGCGATCCTCTGCCGGAGGATCCGCTGGAAGCCCTGTGCCAGTTCCGTGGTGGGGGCGCCGCGGCAAACGCTGATCGCCAGGTGTGCAACTGCCACAAGGTCAGCGAACGCGCCCTGCGCGACGCCATCTCGAACGGTGCCGACTCCGTCGAGGCGCTCGGCGAGTCAACGAAGGCGGGGACGGGTTGTGGCTCCTGCAAGACAGAACTCGGACAACTGATCAAGAGTCTGGTAAAACCCGCTCCCGCTCTCGAAGTCGCGAGCTGAAACGACCATGCCCAAGCTCTCCCACGAGGACTACCGGTCCCCTGCCGCATCCGCTACGAGATCCGCAAGTTCCTCGCCTTCAGCGAGCAGGCCGCGCGCGAGGCCGGCATTGAACCACAGCAACATCAGTTGCTGCTCGCCGTGCGGGGCCTGCCCAGGGATTCCCGGCCCACGATCGGAGCCGTCGCCGAGCGCCTGTGCGTCCAGCACCACACGACGGTCGCACTGGTCGACAAGTTGGAGGCTCGCGGCTTGCTTCAGCGCGAACGCGGGCTCGAAGATCGCCGGGAGGTCCTGCTTCGGCTGACGGTCGAGGGCAGAGCGATGCTGCGCCAGCTTTCCGCTCTGCATCGGCAGCAGCTTCAGATTGCCGGGCCCGCCATGGTGGACGCATTGCAGGCGCTGGCTGCGGTCCACTCGGACAGGTCACGGGCCGCCGGGCACGACGCCACGGCGGCGAGCAGTTAAAAGGGCCCCTCGCGACGACCTGCGCCCGCCGGGAAGGCTAGTGCACGTTGCTACGGCAAAGGCAAGGGCAAGGGCAAAACGTGCAGCCTGTGCCGTACGCCATCCTCGCCGTCCGCGTCGTGCTCGGCGACGAACACGCGACGGTTCGTCGGATCGTAGGCCACCCCCCGCACCTGGTCGAAGTCCGATTCGAGCACCGAGGCAGCGCCCTCCGCGCTGACCTGGTACAAGCTGCCGCTCTTGCTGCCCGACAAGAGCGAGCCGGCGGGGCCGCTGGCCAGGAGATCAGGGCCCGGGAAACTGGCGAAGACAGTGTGCGACGCCAGATCGGCGAGCGGGGCCGCGAGGATCTCCCCCCGGTCCTGATCCGACACGAAGAGTCGGTCCCCGCTGGCGAGCACGCCCACCGGCTTCTTCAGGCCCACGATCACGTCCGTCTCGCTTCCGCTCAGCGACAACTCGCTGACGCCACCGGTACGCCCCTGTTCCGACTTGACGAACCAACAGTCGAACAAGCGCCCGTCCTGGGCCACGGTAAGCCCGATCCGACGCCGTGCCGGATCGAGACCGGGCACATTCTGCGCTTCCCCCGACGGGGGCACGAACAGCACTTGACCTGCCGTTCCATGCCCAAAACGCGTCGCCACCAGCGTGCCGTCCGCCGTGAACGCAAGCTGGCCGAGACCCGTTCCCGGAGACGCCGCAGGCAGCTCCCGCCAGGAGGCGAACCCGCGCTCGTCCGTCCAGGTGAGGATGCGGTTGCCGTTGTCGTCCGCGACGTAGAGCGTCTGCGCCGCGTCGTCCCACCACAGCCCGTTCGGGTCACCGTCGAGCTCGAGCGCCTGGCGCCCCCGCTCACCGCCCGCAGCGCTGGCGGGCTCTCCGCGGCTGCCGCCGCAGGAGAGCGCCAAGAGGACGCTGCAGACGATGCCGAGATGGATCCGCTCCATGTTCGAATGCTTGGCCGCTCAGTCGACGCCGATGAGCACGCTGGAGGCCTTGACCACGGCAAATGCCTTCTGGCCCTGCTTCAAACCCAACGAGTCGACCGCCGCGTTGGTGACGATGGAAACAATCTCCTGACCTCCAGCAAGCTGGAGCACGACCTCCGCGTTGACCGCGCCGCGACGAATTTCCTTCACGGTAGCCGGCAATTGATTTCGTGCGCTGATTTTCATGTTCACTCCTCGACGGGTCGTTGTGGCGCCGTAGCGCCGGTGGGTCAAGCACCCCCTCGAGTTCGGGGCAAAACATGCGGACCGCACGATTCCGAGCGCGGCCACCCATCCCACACCATCGCCGCTCACTCGGCGAAGCGGGTGATCAGGTGGGGGGAGCGGCCGTCGGGGGGCGTGCTGGGCGCACCCGCGCCGCCCGAACGGAGCTCGTGACGGTGCTGGGCCCACCACTGTGCGGCGCGAGCGTTCGTCCAGCGGCCCGCGTCCGTGCACGCGCGCAGACGCTCGCGCAGGACATGCGCCGAGGCCGGGCGATCCTCGGGCTTCTTCGCCAGACAGGCGAGGAGCAGCGCCTCGAGGTCAGCGGCGACGGGCGCGTCGAGCCGGAGCGATGGTGGATCGGGAACGGAGTGCAGATGATGCGCGCAGACTTCCACCATCGAGCGGCCGTCAAAGACGTGGGTGCCGGTGAGCAGCCAGTAGCCGACCGCGCCGAGCGCATAGAGATCCGCCCGCGCGTCCATGGCCTCCGGCGCGCTCAGCGCCTCGGGGGCGATGTAGAGCGGCGTGCCCGTGATCGCGTCGGCCATGGTGAGCGCAGGGGCGTTGCTGACTCTGCCGCTCGCCGCGGCGCCGACGTCCTTGACCAGGCCAAAATCGACGACCTTCACCAGATCGGAGATGCCGCCGCGGTCGACGACCAGGATGTTGCCCGGCTTGACGTCGCGGTGGATGAGGCCGGCGTCGTGCGCCTCCGCCAGCGATGCCGCCGCCTGTTCCAGCAGGTGGATCACGCGTTCGGCCGGCTGGGCCCCATCGACCTCGACGATCTCGTCGAGCGAGGCGCCCTCCAAGAGCTCCATCGCGTAGTAGAACACACCGTCCGTCGTGCGCCCGTAGTCAAAGACGGTGACCGTGTTGGGGTGCGTGAGCATCGCGGTCTTCTGCACCTCGCGCTCGAAGCGCGTCAGCGCGTCCTTGCCGGCGCGGTCGGGCAGCAGCAGTTTCACGGCGGTGGGCCGGCGCAGCATCGCGTGCGACGCGCGGTAGACGACGCCCATCCCGCCCTCCCCCAGCTTCTTCTCGAGCGTGTACTGGCCGAGCTTCTGCACGTCGCTCACCGCCTTGCGCAGTCCATAGATGGTATGGGAAAAGCTGGCCGCCATGGCCACGGCGATGCCCCAGAGGAAGGCGGAGGCGATCGTTGCAGGGTATGCCATGTCGCCCAGCTTGCCCTTGGGCCAGATGGCCGCCGGCGGATCGTAGAGCGCAGGGTCCCAGGCGCTGAACGCAACGAAGATACAGCCGAGCAGCGGCAGCGTCATCAGCGCGGCGACCATCAACGTGTGCCGCGCCGTGGACGGGACGTACACCGCATACACGAGCAACATGTACGTGACCGCGGTGCGCACCACCATGTCCGGCGACGAGGTCAGGTCCATCACCAGCACCATCGTCGAGAACGCTGCGGTGCCGACAAACAGCGTCGAAAGCTCGACGGCGCGCACAAATCGCGGCGCTCTCGGCGCTCCCCGCAGCAGCAACCACAGCGCCGCGAAGGCGACGGCCGCGGCGAACAGCCGCAGGCTAGCCTGGCTGAACGCGAACCGGCCGACGAAGATGGAGGTGAAGACGATCAGCCCGCCGAAGGCCAGCGTCATCAGAGCCAGAGCAAGACCAAACTTGGAGAGCCGAGCCTGCCGCAGCTCGGGGTCGACCCCTCCGTGTGTGGAATCCATAGGACCTTATATTCCGATGCCCGTCGCAAGCGGCGCCTTTCGGCGGGCGGGCAGCGGTATTATCCCGGAGCCATGAGCATCGCCGCGCTACGGGCGCTCGTCGCCAGCGTCCCCCAGGTCGACTCGAGCGAACCCGCCGAGATTTTACAGGCCGTCGCTGCCGAGGTCGCGTACCTCGAGTCGAAGGAGGCCATCGACGCCATCGCCATGGATGTCTACTGGCCGAAGTGGAGCGGGCCCTGGTGGATCATGTTGCTGTTGCACGAGCTCGGGCTCACGGGGCGCATCCCGCATCGGGTGGTGAGCGCGATGGTGGATGCCCTCGCCGCGACGCCGCTGCACATCTTCCCGATCCAGGCCGAGGACTGGCCGCCCGGCGCGGACAAGCGGCTGGCGTCCCTGTGCCACTGCGCGCTCGGCTGCATCGACCAGGTGCTCGCGGCTTCGGGGGTCGACGTCGACCGCGCCTTGCCGTGGTTTGCGCCCTGGTATGCGCGCTACCAGATGGCGGATGGCGGCTACAACTGCGACGAGTCGGCGTACGTCGTCCAGGGCGAGTGCCCGAGCTCCATGGTCGCCACGATCGCGCCCTTCGAGGCCATGCTCCGCCGCGCGCCCAGCGACACCTGCGATCGCGCAGCAGCGTTTCTGATCGAGCGCGAGCTGCGGCGTGGCTCGTCGACGCTGCACAACGCCAGCGAGCGAAAATCCGCCGAGAGCTGGGGCGCCCTGTGCTTTCCGCGCTTCTATTTCTACGACCTGTTGCGCGGCGCCAGCTCCCTGATCCATTGGGCCAGCGCCCACGGCCGCCCCCTGCCCGCGCGCGCGATCGCTCCGGTAATCCAAGAGCTCGTCGCGCGGCATCCGGACGGCATCGTGCGGCTCGGCCGCGCCGCGTTCGAAGGCAAGGCCACCTTCGCGCAGGAAGACGGCGCCTGGTCGCGCCGCCCGGCATTTGAGGGTTCACTCCTGACGCAGGTGAGCCGCCCCGGCGCCGCGAGCCCGGCGTTGACCCGGCGCTGGGCGGAGACGCGGCGGGAGCTGCTGGCGCTGATCGATGCGGGGCAGCTGAGCGGCTGACGTTCACGCCTCCGGGGCGGAGAGCCCGCCGAGGCTGTCGCGAATGTCCCCTTCCGCACCTCCCCCAGAACGTCCGTGCGGCACCCGACGTGAGCCCGCCGGATCTGCGGGCGACATAACGTTACTTGAGTGGAACACCCGGCTCGTTTAGATTGTCCGGAAGAGACAACTGCAGAATCACTTATCGGTTTGTCATTTTTGCGATCTTATTGCCTTCCTCCGGCTGTGGTAACGCCTCCACACAGTTCCTTACAGAGGAGGATTTGGATGAAAAAATTAGTGTGCGCGGCAGCAATGCTGGGGGCGTTGGCGTTCGGATGCGATGACGACGAGGAAGAGGAGACGACGTCAGCGTTCGATCAGCTCGTCGAAGGGCTCGGTGGCCAGGCAGACCTGGATGCGTTGACCGGGCTGCGCATCGAAGGCAGCGGGGTGCGCAACATCCCGAACGAGGGCGAGCTCCCCGCGAATCCGCCGATCCAGGCCAATAGCTTCGAGCGCACGGTGTCGCTCGATCTGTCGGGGGATGCGCTGCGCGTGGATACGGCCAAGACCGTGGAGTTTCTGTTCCTGGGCGCAGCGGAGTATTACGATGTCGTCAAGGGCGACCTCGGCGCCAGCACGGAGCCATTTGGCGGCGCACCACTCGGTGCTCTCAGCTCGGACAAGACGGCGGCGATCCGCCGGCAGGAGACGCTGCTTACGCCGCACCTGCTGCTGAAAGGGCTGACCGCAGCGAACTTCACGACGGAGCCGGACGTGCAAGTCGATGGCGTCGCCCACCACCGCCTGGTGCTGGCAGGCGAGCCCAAGCCGATCACGCTCTATGTCAATGCCACGACCGGAACGCTCACCAAGCTGGAGACGATGGAGCTCGACTTCTACATGCGCGACGTGAAGCTCGAGGTCTTCTTTTCCGAGTGGGCCGCGTCCGGCAACATCAATTTCCCGCGTGATCTACGCCTGGTGCGCGGCGGCAACACTCTCCTTTTGGAGGACGTGAGCGAGATCGCGGTCAATCCCGCCTTTGCGGCAGGAACGTTCGACTTCCCCGGCGGTGTCACGCCGGTGTTGAACCAGGCGCTGCTCGACCGCGGTGAGCTGACCCATCAATGGTACTACTTGCTCGACAGCATCGGTTTGCCCTTCAGCGGCATCGATACGACGATCACGCCCAAGGTGCTGGCGCCCGGCGTGCAGCAGTTGCTCGGCAACTCCCACCACAGCTTCGTCGTGGAGCAGGCTGCCGGCGTCGTGCTGGTGGACGCGCCCTTCCACGAGGACCGCGGCAAGGCGTTGTCGGATTACATCGCGACGACGTTTCCGGGCAAGCCGATCACGCACGTGGTCGCCTCGCACTTTCACGAGGACCACGTCTCGGGCATCCGCGAGGTGCTCGGCGCCAATCCCTCCGCGAAGCTGGTCGTGCATGAAAGCACGGAGGCAACCTGGCGCGCGATCCTGGCAGCGCCCTCCACGCTGCGCCCCGATGCGCTGGAGCGCGCGAAGCGCACGGTGGAGATCGTCACGGTGCCGGACGCAGGCTCGCTCACGCTCGCGGACGCCACCAACGCGCTAACGCTATATCCCGTCGAGACCGAGCACGCCGCGGACCTGCTCATGGCGCACCACGCTCCGTCGAACAGCGTGTTCGTCGTGGATATCTACAGCCCCGGCTTCGCTGCGCAGTTCAACGCGGATGACTTCAAGGCGTCGCTCGCCACCCACTCCATCCCCACCGCCGCCCTGCAGATCGTGGGCGGCCACGGCACGGAAGTGCACGACTACGACGACCTGCTGACCTTCGCGCCCTGACGCTCCCGCGTTCCGCCGCCGGCACATCCACGTGTCGGCGGCGCGTCGCGGAATTTTTTGGGGGCCGAGCCTCCAGCACACGGCCCCAGGCGGCCCCTCGGGGCCCCGAGCGCCAGCTTACTCGTGATACTCGAACACGCCGCGCAGATCCTCACTGCGGGAGATGGCGACCGCGGTGCCTCGATCTCGATAGGACGTGACGCGGAACTGATAGAACATGCCGGGCAGCAAGGCCGGGCCCGAGTAGGCGAGCTCGACCGCGGAGCCACCTCTGCCGCCGGGCACCGCGCGATCTTCCCAGACCAGGTCGCCGAGCGCCGTGTACAGCTCGAGCTCGTAGCGGTCCTCGCTCGAATCGTCCGCCCATTGGAAGACGACCGGGCCGCTGACGGTCTCGGGCGCGTCCGCACCGGGGCCCACGATGGCCAGGCCCTCGGTGATCTTGAAGGACTGGCTCATCGCGACGGCCTCGCCAGAGGCGACGCTGACGGTCTGCAGGCTGGTGCCCGCAATGGAGCTGTCGGGATCGCGCACGAGCCCATCGTTCTCAAACGCGGCCAGCACCATGTAGTCGCCGTTCGGCACGGCCTCGAGCGCAAATTGCCCGCTGACGCTCGGCGCCTCCGGCAGGCCCGGCGCGCGCAGCCCGAGCGGAATGGGACCGCGCTCCAGGGTAGAGTCGAACACGCTCTGGGGCACCAGCACCACGCTCGTCAGGCTGCCGCCCGGAGCGTTGACGATGTTCACGCTGCCCGATACGCCGCCGAGCGGCAGGTCCGCCGTCTCGAGCTCGACGTCTTGCACGAAGGTGGCGGTGGCGTCCGCGCTCGGCCTCGTCAGTTGTTGGCCGCGTTTGTAGCCGGCGATCTCGAAATGCCCCCCGGGCACGTTGAACAACACAAATTCGCCGGTGCGGCTGGCGATGCCGTAGGGGGCGGGCACGCTCCCGCCCTCCGCCACGACCAGCGTGCCCCCCGGATCCGGTGCCGAAATCGTCCCGGAGATCTGGCGGGAGTACAGCTCGGGGTTCTCGAGAGGCAGGAGCGTGACGTCGGTGTTGGCCGCCTGGACCTGCTCGGTGTCACTGAGCTGGTTGGCGAAGATCGGGACGGCGGGGCGCGGACCTGCGGGGAACGGTAGATAGCCCTGAGCCGATACGCCGAGCGTCCATTTGGCCGTTTCGGCGACGCTGCCGTCGGCATTTCGCGGCGCGCTGACGACCACCGAGTAGCCGCCATCGGCGCCGGAGTACGCGACGTCCCCCACCGGCGAGCCGTCAGCGGCCAGCGCCACGACGCGGCTGCCCTCGACCGCCTCCAGGGTCAACGCATCCTGGACGGTGCCGCGGATCGTGACCGGTACGCCGCACACGAAGCTCGTGCCTTGCGCCAGTGGATCGCAACTCAGCCCGGCGGCGCAGGCGTCGTCGGCGGAGCCTACCGTACAACCGTCACCGACCTGACCCGCCTTTTCCTCGGGGTCGGAGCCACACGCCAGCAGACCGAGAGAGAGGCAGACCGATGACGCGCAGACCAGTGTAACTCGTTTCAAAATTGCACTCCAAGTTAGGCACGCAGCACTGCGCGCGTTGCCGTGATCGGCTCGCAGGGCGTGCCCCTGAAGCGAGAAGCCTGGCTACAGGGTCGGGAGGAGGGAGGACTCCTCCCACCCGAGGGCGAGGACCGTGAGATGCTGCTAGGGCTGCTCGGGGCGCGCCTCGACGTCTTTGAGACTGAAGGTGGGTTGGCGTTCGGGATCGCAATCCGGCGGGGGACCGAAGCCCGTGGCCTGAAAGCTATACTCGAGCGCGCCCTTGCCGATCTTCTCGTCTTCGATCTCGATGCGCACCACGTGTTCCCCTTCGCGCGCCGGGGTGCAGTAGGAGAGCAGGTAGAAGCGCTTGGTGTGGGACTCGATCTTGCCGGCGATGCGATCGAAGGCGTCCTTGACCTTGGCCCGGTCGTCGCCCTGTTCGGTGCCATCGCGGCCGATGTCCGTCAGTTGGGCTTGCTCGAGCTCGGCCTTCTCCCCGATGCCGATCGCGAACAGATCGTAGTGCTCGTACGCGGGGTCGGCGATCGCCGTTCGCATGTCTTCCCGGCTGACGCGCGCAGCGCGGTCGGCGCCGTCGGAGAAGACCACCAGGGTCCCAAATTTGAGCGGGCGCCGATCCCGATCCAGATCGGTCTTCAGCCGTTGCAGCCCCTGGACGACGGCGCCATGTAGGTTGGTGGACGGGTCGCGCGGTTTGTAGCTGCGCAGCCCTTCGAGGCCGCCCTTCACCGCTTGCTCGGTCTGCGTGAAGGGAACGATGGCGTGGATCTTGTCCGCTCCGTCGAAGGCGTACACGCCCACCTTTTGCGTCTTGCCCACGCGCTCGCTGAACATCTGGGCCGCGTCCACCAGGGCTTCGATCTGGCCGGATTCCGTGATGCTGCCGCTCACGTCGAGCAGCAGCAAGGTGTACATGACGGCGGCGACCTCCGGGTTCTGGATGACTTGCTTGCTCTCGAACGGCGAGACCAGCGCGGCGTCTTCGTAAATCTTGAAGTGCTCGGCGCCGAGTCCCGCCACGGGCTCCTCGCCCTTCTGCGCCGTGAAGAAGACCCAGACGTTGTTGGGCTTGCGCTGCTCGGAGTTGATCAGCGTCAGGTTCAGGTTGCCGGCGCAACCGACGCCGAGCAAGAGGAGCAATGCGGCCCAGGCGCTCGCGCGAGACGAGCGGAGAACGAGCGGTATGATCGACATGCCGCTCGTCCATACGGCGCGATCGCCACCGCGCCCCCAGCCCCCCCAGGGCTCAAATCCCCGGCAGGGTCGCTCCAGAGCTCAGGGAGCCAGGATGCACTCGTGCGGGCCGGCGTCCGCGCCCGCGTCGAGCCCTCCCGCATCCCCTGCACCGGCGTCGAGGACCGGGGCGGCCCCGGACGGGTAGTCCCAGTTGCACGCCGCGGGAATCAGGAAGGTGCTGTCGTTCCCACAATCGGGGGACTCTTCACCGTAGTAGCCGGGAACCTCGCCGAAGCCATGATCGTCGGCAGGCGCCGGCCCAGAGTGGCACCCTCCCAGATCGTCGAACACGTGTACGCCCACGAGCTGCTCCGTGGCCGCATCGTAGATGAACGCCTTGGACATGCTGATGTAGTCGGCGCTCACGCTCACGCGCGGCGAGCCGTCGGGCGCGCTGCACGCCCGCTGCACGATGATCTTCGCGTCGAGCGCCCCCAAGATCTGGCGCAGCTCGGCGCGCGCGGCAGCGAAGGTGGGCGGGCACGAGAGCAAGGCACAGTAGTGTTCGAGCGTGCCGACCACGCACGACGCCTCGGAGCTCCCGCCGCTGCCCCCTGCCCCGGTGTCGGCGCTCGCGTCGTCGAGCTCCGCGGCGCCTCCGCTGCCGCCGGACCCGCTCGAAGTACCGCCGGAGCCAGCGCCACCGGCACCTGCTCCGGGCTGAATGGAGGTCTCATCCGGGGCTGTGTTGCACGCCAGCGCTGCGCAGGCGAGCGCTGCGCAGGCGAGCGCTGCGATCCTGGGGCACGGCGTAAGCAACGGCGGCGGCCTCGGTAGCCAACGTAAGATATCTTTCGACATGCGCTCCCCGCCGATGGCGTCCTTCCAGTCTGACGCGGCCCTCGCTCGATGTCCCGAGGGGACGAACCACCCGGGGAGGTGGAGGCCCGGCCCAAACTCCCTCGGTGCTGGCTCGGTGCTGGCTCGGTGCTGGCTCTGGGTCGCCTAGCCCGAGGTGCGCTTGCGCGGGATGTCGCTGACGTAGGCGTGCGGCTCGTCGGTGTTGAAGTCGGTGGGCCGCGTTGCCACGGGCGCGGTGGGGTTTGCGGTGACGATCAGGTACGCGGAGAACGCGGCCGAGAGCAAGAGCGCGAGAAGCAGGCTCACGCCCGTCAAGCTCGCGTCGATCGCGCGCATCGCCATGGGCAACACGACCAGGATCGCGATCGCGGACGGGATCGGGAGCAGTGCGCGACTGCGCTGCCCGGAGCGCCAGATGCACCGGGTGGCGGACACGGGCAGGCCGAGACCGATCGACAGGGAGACGGAGGACACGAGGACGAGGGCCCAGCCGACGAGCGCGCTCGAGTGGTCGCCGGGCACGAGAAATTGCCAGACGGCGAAAAATGCCAATAGGGCGAGGGTACCGAGGGCACACGATCGGAGCGGGCGGCGGAGGGCGCCCCAATCGGGTTGGACCGGCATGTCCTCAGAACGGCCAGCACCGGCAAAAGGCGCAGGGCAGCCCCGGAGAGAGCCCCAACGCTGGCGCTGTCCACCTGCTAGAGGCCAATCCCTGGTAAGGGTCCTTACTAGCCGATCCCTGGTAAGGGTCCTTACTAGCCAAATCCCTGGTAAGGGTCCTTACTAACAAACGTGAGCAGGATAGGGTCACCGCCACCGGGGAGGCCCCGGCCTTACGGGCTCGCGAGCGGGAGAAACCAGGCGCACAGGTGAAGCGCGAGGGGTTAGGCTGCTCGGGATGTTGCGTGCAGCGCGTTTGAGGCTGGGGCTCATGGCGCGGTGGGGGCTCATGGCGCGGTGGGGGCTCATGGCGCGGTGGGGGCTCACGGCGCGGTGGGGGCTCGCGACGGGGTGGGGGCTCACGGCGGGGTGGGGGCTCGCGGCGGGGGCGAGTCTCGGCGGTCTCGGCTGCGATCGGGAGCGGAGCGACGGGAGCTCCGGGCCTGTCGCTGCGGAGCAGGCGGGAGCCGCGGGAGCGAGCGCGGAGGGCGCAGGGACGCGGGGGCGCGTCGACGCGGCGGCGTTCGACCTCGGGGTCTCGGAGCGCGGCGCCGTGCTGGCCTGGGTGGAGGCGGCGCCGGCGGAAATGCTGCGCGTGCTGCGCCTGGATGTTGCGGGAGAGGTGCAAGCGCGCGCCGCGCAGCAGCTGGCGGGTCGGGCCGTGACGGATCTGGTGCTCGCCGATACCGCCGCCGGCACGAGCGTGCTGTGGCGCGAGACGAGCGGCGGCACCGCCACGGCTCGAGGCGTCTGGGTCGACGGCGCGGGCGCCACCCGCGCGCTGGAGCTGGGCCCGGCCTGGGGCGATGCGCAGGCAGGACGCGGCAATCTCTCCGTGACGACACGCGGCGCGGGCGCGCTGGCGCTGGTGCGCGGGCCCCGCGAGGCCTGCAGCGAGGGCGGCGAGGGCAGCGAAGCGGCCAGTGGCGCAGCGAGTGCAGCGGGGAGCGCAGCCGACAAGGAGGCCTGTTTTGGCTTTCGTTTCTACGAGCTCTCGCCGAGCGGCGCCGCCCTCGGCGGGCTGAATCTGCGCGTGCCCGTGCCGTGTGACGCGCGCGCGGCGCTCTTGATCTCGCCGCGGCCGCTCGCAGGCCCCGCCGCCACCGGCGAGCCGCGCTTCCACTACGCGGTGTGCACGCGCAGCGAGCAGGCGCCGGTGCTGACGGTGTTCAGCATCGAGCCCGATCGCGGCTACGCTGCCGCTCGTCAGGTCTTCTCCGGCTGTACACCGCTCGGCGCGGGGTACTTCGCCGGGGAACCGCAGCTGATCGCCGACTGCCGCGGCTCGCGCCAGATCGCGCGCATCCCCGCTGCCGACGCCGCTTTCGAGGTCCGAAACATCGATGGGCGCGGCCTGCTCTGCGGGCCACGCGGGCCCCGGCTGCGTCTCGCGAGCGACTGGCTCGAGCTCGATCGCCCGACCGAACATCTGGAGTTGCTCCTGGACGCGTCGCTCGCCCCGCTCGACGCCCGCGCCGTCTGGACGGGCTCGGTGCTCCTGGTCGCGCGAGCCCCGGCGGGTCGGCTCACGCTCGCGCGCTACGGCTGTTCGGGAAGCGAGCTGCGGCAGCTCTCGGGCCCGCTCGACTGAGCCGCACCCCCTTGCGGCGCAACGGGCGCGGCGGGTAGGCTGAAGGCCGCCGTTTGGTGACATCCCGGGGCTTCGGGACACCGACCGTCGGCCAGGCACAGGGCTGTGGGCGGCGCAGCACGAGCCGTCTAGAGTGCTGGGATGCCGGAGGCAGCGCTGAGTTCGGATCTGGGGAGGTGTCCTGCGTGTGGCCAGCTCGTGACTCTGCCGGCGCAGGCACGAGAACGAAGGGTGGCGTGCCCCAAGTGCGGGCACCAGGCGCAGGGAGGCGTGTTCGGCCCGCTCGCGGCGCCGCTACCGGTGATCCTGGTGTCGAGGGGCGCCGCCGCCTCGGCCGATGAGGCGCCCACGCACCTGTTGCTGGGTGGGCTGGACGTGCAAGATGCCGATCCAGCGGAGGTCGAGGCAGCCCCTGGCACGAACCGCGCTTTCCCAGGCCCGAGCGCACCGCCGGGCCCCGCGGACGGCGCTGGGCCCGCCGCCGGGAGCGACGACGCGCGCACCCGCCTGATGCTGGGCCCGCTGTCGGTGCGGAACGAGCCGCAGACGTTCTTCGGTCGCTTGCTCACGATGCTCGGCAGCCTCGTGCCGCCGGCGCTGCGCGCGAGCGTCTGGCTGGAGGAGGCCCTGCACGGGCGTTGGCTCTGGGCCTGGGCCGCGCTGGCCGTGGGCTGTGGATTCGTGGCGCCGGTCCTCGACTACCTCACCACGAATGCGACGCTGGGCGCGATCAGCTGGCTGTTCATCGTCGCCAGTCTGAGCGTGCTCGGGCTCGCCCGGTTGAACGGCATGCGTCATGACGATGGCCGCTGGGATCCGAGAGTCATCGGGCTGCGCATCTGGGCGGCGCTCGCGCTCTTGCTCGAGAGCGGGGAGCACTGGGAGCGTTCGCCGCGTCACGCGCGGCTATGGCTGGTCGGAGAGCTGCTGGCGTTGGTCGGCGTGGTGGGGTTTGCCTGGGCGGGCCTCGTCAGCAGCGGGCGGCTGCTGGTGGGCCTCGGCGGCGCGGAGACCAGCCTGCCCTTCGTGAGCGGGGTGCTGCTGCTCGCCGGCGTCGTGGTGTTGCAGCGTGCGCTCGCTGCGGCACCGGCGCCGGGCGTTTTTCTGCAGGACTTCGGCAATGCGATGGCCGCTGCGGCCGAGCTACCACCGGTGCTCGATCTCGCCGATCCGCTGCCGGAGCCGGTCGTTTCGGGCACGACGGTGCTGCACGAAAGCCTGCGGGCGCTCGCGCGTTGGCGGCCACGCCAGTGGCCCGACGAGGCCACGTACCGAGCGGCGCTGGAGCAACATCTGGAGCGGCATTTGCCCGGCGCCAAGCTCGAGCGGGAGCGCTGGATGGGGCCCTCGCGGCTCGACGGTGTCGTCGATCTGGTGATCAACGGGATGATCGTGCTGGGCATCAAGCGGGGCTTTGACATGGCCACGGCCGAGCGCGCGGTCGGACAGATGCGCCGCTACGCTCGCACCTGGTCGGGCAAGCCGTTGCTCTTGGTGCTGCTCGAGGCTCCGCGCGAAGCCGTGTTCGACGGGCCCGGCGCACGCCTGCTCGTCGATGCGCGCAACGAGTTCGTGCTCTTGACGGTGCGCATGCCCACGCACTGAGCGGGCGTCAGGCTTCCGTCGGCGGGCGTCAGGCGCTGCGGCGGGCGACCGCTTCGTGCTCCGTGCCGAGCTCCGCTCGAAAGCGTACGCCCGGCGTCGCCGTCCCGGCGCGGGCGTGCGGCGCCTCGACGAGTGCGGAATCGGCGGGTGCGTCGGGCAGCGGGGCAGCCCGATACGAGTGCCACTGCTTTTCCTCGATCAGACGCGCTCCGCGAGAAAACGTCAGATACGACCAGAGCCAGTTCATCACCACGATCATGCGATTTTTGAACCCGACCAAGAAGTAGATGTGCACCACCAGCCACAAGAGCCACGCCACGAACCCCGCCAGGCGGACGCCGCCCCGCTGCAGCACCGCGCGCCGGCGACCGATGGTGGCGAGCTGCCCCTTGTCCCGGAAGCGGAAGGGCGGGCGGGGACGCCCGGCGATGTCCGCCAGGATCACGCGCGCCGCGTGCCGGCCTTGCTGGATGGCCACGGTGGCCACACCCGGCAAGGGCCGCTCCGCCGCGGCGGGCTTGAAGTGCGCCTGGTCCCCGATCACAAATACGCGGGGATCGGCCTCGAGCGTCAAGTCCTGCCCGACCACGACTCGCCCCTGCGGGTCTCGCGCGGCAGGCAGGCTGTTGCCCAGCGGGGAGGCTTGCACGCCGGCGCCCCAGATCACGGTGTTGCACGCCAGATGGTCGGCCCCCACATGGACCCCGCCGGCATTGATCTCGGTGACACGGCTGTTTACCCACAACTGCACGCCCAGGCGTTCCAGCTCTCTCGTCGCCCGACTGGCGAGGCCCGGCTCGAAGCTCGGCAGGATGCGCGGGCCGGCCTCGATCAGCACGATGCGCGTGAGCTTGGGATCGATATGGCGAAAGTCACGCGCCAGAGTGAAGCGCGTCATCTCGCCGATGGCTCCCGCGAGCTCGACACCGGTGGGGCCCCCGCCGATCACCGCAAAGGTCAGCAGCGCTCGGCGCCGACCGGGGTCGGGTTCACATTCCGCCCGCTCGAAGGCGCTGAGCACCCGGCGCCGGATCTCCGTCGCCTGCTCCAGGCTCTTCAGCCCGGGCGCGTGTTCCTCCCAGCGCTCGTTGCCGAAGTAGCTGTGCTGCGCGCCGGCGGCCAGCACGAGGTAGTCGTAATCAAAGGCGCCGACATTCGTCTGCAGCCGACGCTGCGGTAGATCCAGGCCGACGACATCCGCCTGCACGACGCGCACGTTCTCCGAGCGCGCAAATAGCCCGCGGATGGGCGAAGCGATGTCCGCCGGGCTGAGCCCTGCCATCGCGACCTGGTACAATAGCGGCTGAAACAGATGATAGTTGCGACGATCCATCAGACAGACCGAGACGGCATCGCAGCCCGCCAGGGCGCGCGCGCAATGGATCCCCCCGAATCCTCCACCGACGATCAGCACATGCTTCAATGCTTCCTGGTCTCCCTGGCCCGAGGCGCCCGTGTTGGCTCACACGGGTCTGCCACTTGCTCGTCGATGCGGCGCTCGCCTCGCGAACGCTGCGCTCGAACCGCTGGAACAACGGCAGAAAGTTCCACGCGCTGAAGCAGCGGAAGAACGTTGTGGCGCGCGCTGCCTGGCGCGACGGGATTTCCTTCAGCGCTGTGTGCAGCGTGTTTCCCTCGCGAAACTTCGGCGCCCGAGTGTGCTGATTCGACGCACGAGCGCGCGTGGCGATCCTTTCGGTAATGCGTCGTGTCCAGCACATTTCCAGCGCGCAGCCGGGAAACAGGCCGGGGAACAGCCGAAGCACCAGCCCGGGAAGGCCGAGACGGTGCAGCGGCGATGGCGCTGCCGAGGCGGCGAGGCGGCGAAACGGCGAGGGCGGCGCTGGTCAAACGGAGCCGTGCGACGCCCGCTACTTCCGGGATGGCGGCAGCTCGGGCGCGGCCAGAGCCAGCACCGGCGGCGGAACGAGCGGCCTCCGCAACTGGCGGTACCCGAGCGCGAGTCCACCGACAAACACGAGCACCGAGAGGAGCTGCGCCTGCGTGACGGCATGCCCGAACAGCTGGTAGCTGGAGTTCACGCGAATGGTTTCGATGCCGAAGCGCTCCACACCGTTCATCACGAGGTACAGCGCAAACATCAGGAGCGGCCGCTCGATACGCCGCCGCAGCGACCAGAGCACGGCAAAACAGCACAGCGACACCAGCGCCTCGTACAGCGGCGTCGGATACACGGGCGGCACCAGGTGCGTGCCGTAGCCGGCGTACCCGCCCGTGGCCATCGGCGCACCAGCGCCCAGCACGTTGTTCGGAAAATCAAAGGCCCAAAACCAGGACGGGAGCCAGCCAACACCGCTCGGCGCGCCCGAGCTCGGAATGCCCCAATCGCCGTCCCCCGCCAACTGGCAACCCACGCGCCCGATGCCGTAGCCCAGCATCAACCCCGGTGCCGCCGCGTCCGCGACGTGCGCAAATTCCAGCCCGTGGCGCCGACAGTACCAGTAGACCGACAGCGCGCCGACGATCAAACCGCCGTAGATGGTGAGCCCAGAGAAGAGCGCCCCGATGCTGGGATGTTGGATCAGCTCGAGCAGGGAGCTGGGCCGCTCGAGCAAGTGAAACAGCTTGGCCCCGAGCAGGCTGCCGAGCGCCGCCGCGCCGGTGATGCCGAGCGTGTGCTCGCGCGGCGCCACTTCTACCGTGATGGGCCCTTCCGGCGCGGCTGCGGGCCTACCGCCCCACGCCTCCAGCCACCGGCGGGCGCGCAGCTGGTACAGCACCCAGGCGGCCCCCGAGACCAGCCCCGCAGCGAGGTGGCCCTGCGCCGAGAACAGATAGCGCTGCGTATCGGCCCCACCCACCAGCGTGACCTCACCGAGCGCGACGCCGAACAGCTTCCAGCCGACCACGAACGCCAACATCCCCGACAACGCCACATCGAACGCCGTTGCGGGCCGCTCCGGCTGTACCCGCCGCCGTGTCGGCGACAGCTTACCCGCCGCATGCTTTCGCTCGAGCTCGGACGCCAGGCAAGCCGCCGCCGCCAGAAACCCGAGCGCGACCAGAAAGCCAAAGGTGTTGATCAGCTTCAGGACCTGCAGCTCGATACCGAGCAGATCGAGAGCGGCGTGATAGAGCGTGGGATACATGTGCTCCAAAAGCGGGCGCGCGCGGAGCCACCAGAGTCCCGCCGCAGCAAAGTGGCGCACCGCCACCTCACCCGTCCTGCTCCCTGACGCAAAACCCGCCACATCTATTCCCGCTCCGAAGCGCAGCACCGGGACGGCGTTTCGCCACGCCAGGGCAACTCACCGGTCGCGACCAGTGCCCCGAAAGCGACCTCTTCGCTGTTCCGCAGCGCAGACCCCCCCTGCCCGTCGCCGGGTTTCGCGCTCCCTGGAGCTCCGACGTTCACGCCGGCAGTTGCGCGGAGCGGGACGTCGCCGACGTTCGCACCGGGCGGTTGCGCGCCGGCAGCGCAGAGCGCCCCCGCCCGCTGCCACGTGACGTTCGCGCCCGAGACTTGCGCGCCACAGAGCTTGGATTTGGCCGAACCTGCTCCTTGCGGCTCCTTCGCTCCCCTCGGGACACCGCGCGGCACGCCCCAGCGCACCCGCACGCCGGGAGACGCTCGCAGCACGGCATGACGAGACCAGCGCAACGCAAGTCGGCGCGACCCAAACCCAACTCCGCGCGACCCAACCAACTCCGCGCGACGTCGCACTGCGCGACGACTCGCTCACGTGGTGCGCGCCATCACACGAGTGCTCCTCGAGGCCGACCAACACATCCTCTTGCCGAGGCTCGAGACGGCTCCACGAGCATCGACCGGTCCGCCGCTAGCATCGCATCGCCCAAGCGGCTGAGAGATTCGTGCCCAATCAAGTGCAGGTGGCGTCGAGGCAGGATCGGCATCGCTCGCCTTCAAGGAGCATGCTGCCATCATGAGGCGGGCCTTGCCCCGAGATTAGTGCCCAATGAAGTGAAGGCAGCTGGCAATGAGACGATGTCGTTGCTGGCAGCGGCATGGCATCCGCTACTGTCGACACACGCACCGTCGTCGCCGAAGCGCACGCTGTCGCTGTCCGATCGCTCGTTGTTCGAGCATGAAGATGAGCCGCGTGGTAATGGTAGTAAGAGAAGGCGGAGCGTCCGATGAGGCAACGCGCATTTCAGTTCCGTACGTGGGGTGGCGCGCGTGCGGGGGCGGGTCGAAAGCCGCGGGGAGCGCGTGCGGGGGCCTCGCATCTGCGGCGGCCCATGCATTGCCGGCACCATCCGCTGCACGTCACGCTGCGCGCACGGCAAGGCTTGTCGACGTTGCGCAAGCACGAGGTGTTCCTGGAGGTGCGCCGAGCACTGGCCGCCGGCCGCGAGCGTTTTGGCTTTCGGCTCGTGCACTTCAGCGTGCAGCGTGATCATCTGCACCTGCTCGCGGAGGCGGCAGACCGTCGTGCTCTGTCGCGGGGCGTACAGGGGCTTGCCATCCGCCTGGCGCGCGCCATCAATCGGCGGCTCCGGCGCCGCGGCAAGGTGTTCGCCGCTCGGTATCACGCCCGCGCGCTGAAGACACCGCGCGCCGTGCGCTGGGCACTGCGGTATGTGTTGCTCAACGTGCGCAAGCATGAGCGCGATGCCGTGCCGTTCGGGTTCGTTGACTCCTGCTCGTCAGCGGCCTGGTTCGACGGTTTCGCGCGCCCGCGGGAGCTCGTGTTCGGCGCGCGTGAATGCCGCGCAGCGTTTCGGGCGCAAGCTGTCATTGCGCCGGGGGCCGCTTCTCGCTCACCGCTCGCCTCGCCCGTCGTAGCGGCGCGCACCTGGTTGCTCACCGTGGGGCAATCCCGCATGGCGCCGTTCGACGTCGATGACGCGCCCGGCGCGCAGTAGAAAGGAGTATCCTGGCACACCACTCGCCGCTCGCACCGCTCGTATCGCTCGCCGCACGCTCCTGAACGGCTCGATGATCATCGCCCGCACGCGGCGTCACGTGCCGTCGAGCGTCACGCGCCGTCAAGGACGTTGAGCGTCAGGTCTCCTGGTCGTCGAGCGCCGCGTGCCAATCGCGTTGGGGGGCGTCCGTTGAGCGTCGTTGCAGCCGCGCGCCGGTGACGTCGTGCGTCAGGCGTCGCACTCGCAGTCCAGCGCCGCCACGGGCGCCGGGTCGGGGGCGCCGGGTCGGGGGCGCCGGGCCGGGGGCGCCGGCACCACGCCGTCAGCGTTGGGCGCCGTTGGCGCCGAGCGTCGTTGAGCGCCGGTCCAGGGCCGTTGGCGCTCTGAGCCCCGAGGTGTGCGACCGCGTCGTGAGGCGCAGGCCCGGCCCATCTTCTCTGCGTTACGAACGTCGACGTCGCGCGCCGTAGAGGGGTCGTGCGCGCCGACGTGGGGTCGCGGCGTCGTGCTCTCGTGGCGTCGTGCAGTCGCGTCGTGCGCTCGTGGCGTCGTGCAGTCGCGTCGTGCGCTCGTGGCGTCGTGCGGTTGCGCGTCGTCGTGCGGTCGGGCCGCGAGCTCGTGGCGTCGTGCGGTTGCGCGTCGTCGTGCGGTCGGGCCGCGAGCTCGTGGCGTCGTGCGGTTGCGTGGCGTCGTGCGCTCGCGTCGTGCGCTCGTGGCGTCGTGCAGTCGCGTCGTGCGCTCGTGGCGTCGTGCGGTTGCGCGTCGTCGTGCGGTCGGGCCGCGAGCTCGTGGCGTCGTGCGGTTGCGCGTCGTCGTGCGGTCGG
>Ga0315912_10001456_pt1 | contig 28927 bp, 23 predicted proteins | sample VfabasoilMG_FD_204469 | JGI IMG/M metagenome (GOLD analysis project Ga0315912, IMG submission 204469) | Garden soil microbial communities collected in Santa Monica, California, United States - V. faba soil | ecosystem: Environmental > Terrestrial > Soil > Garden | place: USA: California...
GAGGGGAGGCTAGCAGACTTTCCCGCCAAAGACCGCGGGGGCGAGGTTGCCTGGTCGGGGGCGCCAGCATACCATGGTGGGGTGCGTGTCTTGCTTTTGGCCGAAGACTGCAACCCCGAGTGGCCGTCATTGCCGATCGTCGGCTACCAGATGGTCAAGTCGCTGAGCCGCGTCGCCGAGGTCACCCTGGCGACGCACGTCAGAAATCGCCCACAGTTGCAGGGCCAGTTGCCCGACACCGAGGTCGTGTTCGTCGACAACGAGTACGTGGCGGCGCCCTTGCACAAGCTCGCCACCTGGGTGCGCCGGGGCAATCAGGCCAACTGGAGCGCCGCGGTGGCCTCGGCCTATCCCGGCGCCATCGCCTTCGATCACGAAGTGCATAAGCATTTCAAATCACGGCTCGGGTCGGGCAGTTTTGACGTGGTGCACCGGCTCACGCCGATGTCGCCGGCGCTGCCCAGCCCCATGGCGAGCTGGAGCCCGGTGCCCTTCGTGCTCGGTCCGCTCAATGGCGGCCTGGCCTGGCCCCAGGAGTTTCGTGCGGAGCTGATCCGGGAGCGGGAGACGCTGCGCAGCCTGCGCCAGCTCTACAAGTACCTGCCGTATCATCGCTCCACATTTCGGGACTCGGCCGCCATTCTGACGAGCTTTGCCCATACCCTGGGCGATCTGCCGGAGAGCGCGCGGGAGCGCAGCATCGATTTTCCGGAGGTGGGCGTCGCGCCGGAGCTGTTCCAGCACCCGGGGGAGCGCCCGGAAAAATCGCAGCTCGTGTTCATCAACGTGGGCCGCTTCGTGCCTCTGAAGTTGCTCGACGTGGCGATCCGCGTGTTTGCCGTGAGCCCCAAGCTGCGCCAGCACAAGCTCGTGCTGGTCGGGGACGGGATGGAGCGCCCCGCGCTGGAGCGGCTGGTGGCGGAGCTCGGGCTCGAGCACGTGGTGGAGTTTGCCGGCTGGATGAATCAGGCCGCCGTGGCCGCACGCTTGCGCGACGCGGACGTGTTTTTCTTTCCGTCGATCCGGGAGCTCGGCGGTGGGGTGGTGGTGGAGGCCATGGGCTGCGGCTGCGTGCCGGTGGTGGTCGACTATGGCGGGCCGGGCGGGCTCGTCTCCGGCTACGACTGCGGTGTGGCCGTTCCGCTCGGCAACAAGGAGCAGCTGGTGCCGCGCTTCGTCGAGGTGCTGGAGCGCTACGTGGACGATCGACAGCTGCGCCTGCGGCACGCGCAGGCCGCGTATGCGCGTGCGATCGAGCACTTTACCTGGGACGCCAAGGCCAACAAAGTGATCGAGGTGTACGAGTGGGTGACCGGGCGGCGCAGCGAGAAGCCGCGCTTCGGCGTGCCGGTGCCCCCGCTCGCTGCCGGCCCTGCCGGAGCCGCTCGCCATGTGGCGTGAGCCGAGCGCGCGGGCGCTCCGTCTGTGGCCGCGGTGGGGGTGGGCGATCGCTGTGCTGGTGCCCGCCGTGTGGGGGTGCAACGTGGCCATCGGCGCCGGGATCGTGGCCGTGGCGGGCGGTGCCGGCTATCTCGCCTCGCAGTGCTACGACCAGGTCAAGGTGCGCGTGCACGATGAGATGGGCAAGCGCACCTGCGACGCCGACGTGACGCTCTCGGAGGGGGGCTCCGTGAGCAGTTTGCGCCCGTGTTATCACGCGAGCCTGACCGAGGGGCGCTGGCGCGTGACAGCACGGCGCGCCGGCTACGAGCCGGTGAGCACGGAGCTGGTGATCCCCGAGCACGAGGGCGCTTGCCCCCACTACACCCACAGCGTCGAGCTCACTCTGCGCCGGGTGGGCTCCCCCCAGCAGCCCGCGCAGCTCCGGCCCGCGCCGCCCGCGCCCGCCGCGGTCGCTCCGGCAGCTGTAGCGCCCGCGACACCGTCGGCTCCGCCGGCGGGCGTTGACCCCACGCTGGCGCCCGCGCCTCCGACGGCAACGTTTCCCGTGGCTCCCGCCCCCGGAGCCCCCGCGCCGGCTGCCCCCGCGCCTGCACCTCCCGCGGCGCCCGCGCCGGCCGCCCCCGCAGCGCCTGCTCCCCCGCCGCCGCGCAGCCCCTGACGTGCGCGTGGGGCGAGCGCGTCGTGGCTCGCCACGGCGGCCGGACGTGGGCGTCTAGAAAGCGAAAGGGCCGCTCGGTAGCGACCCTTCCGTGAGAGCGTTCCGGGGAGGAACGCTCTCGATCCGAGCTAGCGCGTCAGGTGCTGGGCGCCGGCTTCGGCGCGCCGAAGATGCTCGCCGGGCGCTTCTTCTCTTTCTGTTCCTTGCGCTGGTCCGCATAGGTGGGGATCACGACGCGCTGCCGCGCGGGCAGCTCGCGATTGTCGAACGCTGCCTGGATCTCCTCGGAATCCAGCGTCTCCCGCTCGAGCAGGGCCTGCGCCAGGCGATCGAGCTTGTCGCGGTTCTCTTCCAGCACGCGCACGGCCAGGGCGTACTGCGAGTCGATGATGCCGCGCAGTTCGCGGTCGATCTCGCGCGCCGTTTCCTCCGAGTAGTTCTCGCGACGAGAGCTCATCTCCCGGCCGAGGAACACGTTGCCTTCACTCTCGCTGTAGCTGAGCGGGCCGAGTTTGTCGCTCATGCCCATCTCGCAGATCATGGCGCGAGCCAGGTTCGTGGCGCGCTTGATGTCGTCGCTGGCGCCGCTCGTGACCTCGTTGAAGACGATCTTCTCGGCAGCGCGGCCGCCGAGCGCCATGGCGATGCGCGCCAGGGACTGGCGCTTGGTCATGGTGTGACGGTCCTCCGTCGGCAGGAACATGGTCACGCCGAGCGCTGCGCCGCGCGGGATGATCGAGACCTTGTGCACGGAGTCGTTGCCCTCGACCAGCTTGCCCACCAGGGTGTGCCCCGCCTCGTGCCAGGCCGAGACGCGGCGCTCGGACTCGCTCATGACCAGGCTGCGCCGCTCGGAGCCCATCAGGACCTTGTCCTTGGCCAGCTCGAAGTCACCCATGGTGACGCAGTCCTTGTCCTGGCGAGCTGCCAGGAGTGCGGCCTCGTTGACCAGGTTCTCGAGGTCAGCCCCGACGAAGCCCGGCGTACCGGCAGCGATGATCTCGAGCTGCACGTCGTTGGAGAGCGGCACCTTCTTGGTGTGCACGCCCAGGATGCCCTGACGGCCGCGGATGTCCGGCCGCGGCACGGTGATGCGGCGATCGAAGCGCCCGGGGCGCAGGATGGCCGGGTCGAGCACGTCGGGCCGGTTGGTGGCCGCGATCATGATCACGCCCTCGTTCGACTCGAAGCCGTCCATCTCCACCAGCAGCTGGTTCAACGTCTGCTCGCGCTCGTCGTGCCCGCCGCCGAGGCCCGCGCCGCGGTGCCGCCCGACGGCGTCGATCTCGTCGATGAAGATGATGCAGGGCGCGTGCTTCTTGCCCTGCTCGAACAGGTCGCGCACGCGGCTGGCGCCGACGCCCACGAACATCTCCACGAAGTCCGAGCCGGAGATGCTGAAGAAGGGCACGCCGGCCTCACCCGCGATGGCGCGCGCCAAGAGCGTCTTGCCGGTGCCGGGAGGACCCATCATCAGCACGCCCTTGGGGATGCGCCCACCGAGCTTCTGAAACTTCTTCGGGTCCTTGAGGAAGGCGATGATCTCTTCGAGATCGTCCTTGGCCTCGTCCGCACCCGCCACGTCGGCGAAGGTGATCTTGTTCTGCGACTCGTTCAAGAGGCGCGCTCGGCTCTTGCCGAAGCTCATGGCCTTGCCACCGCCCGCCTGCAGCTGCCGCATGAACAGGTAGAACATGACCAGCAGGAACAGCATCGGCAGCAGGATCGTCAGCGTGGACGCCAGGTACGGATTGGTGTCGTCCTCCTGGTATTCCACCCGCACTTCGTTGGCGAAGAGCAGGTCCGTGACCGTGTCGCTCGACAGCGGACCGATGGTGACTCCGCGTTCCGGCGCGCCCTGCGCACCCGGGCGCTTGACGACGAACGAGTACTCTCGATCGCGGATGTCCACCGACTCTACGTGCGGCTTGTCTTTCGGAGCCTTGACGAGCTCTATGAAATCGCTGAACGGTCGCTGTTTCTTGGGCTGCCCCGCTGGCACTAAAAATTGCCAGATGGCCAGGAAGGCGACGATGAGAACGACCCAGATGAGCAGCGTCTTGTGCGGTTGCTTCACTTAGTAACCTCGGTGGGACCTACGGGCTCGGAAAAAACCAGACTCGTCAAAAGCGAACATCGTGCGACGGGTGGCCAATACAATCTAACCACTGATTCAACGGGCGGGATGGGTCACCCCCTCACGGGTGATCGCTCCGGGGGGAGCGGCCAGGGCTGGCCTTGTGAGATGTCAGGGGGATTGCAGCGATGGGACCAGCTCCCTCCCCGGCTCCGCAGAGACAGGGAGGCGGGGCCACGCGCCCCGAAACCGACAATGGCCAACCAGACAGTAGCAGACTGTACCTACAGAGAATAACGGCGGGGTCGATGCGACCGATATTGCTTTCTGTAGGGAGGTAATCACTTTTGGTGGGTTTGGCACCCCCTCCCGGCTGGCTTTTGTCGCGCGGGCCGAGGTTTCTTGTGGGATCGCGCCGGCGATTTTCCCGGGGATTTGCTGGATGCTGTCGCGGCTGACCCAGTTTCGTCTTCCGCCCACTCGATGAGCCCGCCGCGGGCCACCTGCAACTCGATCCCACCCGGTAACCAAATTCGGGCGTCCGGTTTCCCTAATTTTTGTGCCCGGCGGATTTGAGCGGCCTGGTTGCGACCGAGATCCAGGCGCTGACCCTGAGCATCTGTCACGACCGGGGCAAATGTTTCGGCGCACTCGTCGGCCAGCAGATTGAGGCGCCGCGCGGCTCCGGGGGTTAGCTGCTCGAGCAGCGGTAACAGCTCGTTGCGGACGCGGGTGCGCAGAAAACGGGGATCGCTGTTCGACGGATCGGAGGCGTAGCGCAGGCCGTGGCGTTCGAGATGCTGCTCGATCGCGCTCTTCGGGGAGCGGATGAAGGGTCGCAGTCTGCGCTCGGACGCTGCCGGCAGCACGCCGAGGCCGTGTGGACTCGAGCCGCGCAGCAGACGTAGCAGCAACGTTTCGGCGCGATCGTCGGCGTGATGCGCGGTGGCCACCCAGCGCGCGCCGATCCGCTCCGCGACCGCGTCGAGCGCGGCGTAGCGCGCCTCTCTGGCGCGTGCCTGCAGGTTGCCCCCGTCCGGCAGTGCCAACACCGAGCGCGTGAACGGCACTCCGAGCCGAGCGGCGAGCTCGGCGGCGAGATCGAGCTCCGCGCTCGCTTCCGGCCGGCGCCCGTGATCGACGCCGTGAGCGTGCAGCTCGACGCGCAGGCGTGGCGCGAGGCGCCCGAGCACGTGCAACAGCGCGACGGAGTCCCCTCCGCCCGAGACGCCGAGCACGATGCGGTCGCCGCTCGTCAGCGACGTCTCCTCGCGCAACGTGCGCTCGGTGCGGCGCGCGAGCGCGGGCGGATGGGAGCGCCCGCCCGCCGTTGCGGCGCTCACGGGAACGGCTGGGCGGGGATGCCGCGGTGGAAGACGAAGTTGAACCCCGCCTCGATCACGCTCACCTTGTCCGGCGGGTACTCATACGCGGGCCCCTCCGCACCGGGCGCGCGCGCGACCGCGTCTTGCGGGTCGACGAGCAGCGCGCGCAACGTGCCGATGGTCAGGCGATCGTCGGAGTTTTCTTCGTTCGGATTGCCGCTGAACAATTTTGAGAAGTTCACGCTACCGTCGAAGGCCGTGAGCTGGGCGTTGGCGCCGCGGCAGCTGCTGTTCAGGAACAGGCTCATGCTGGCTGCGGGCGGATCGGGCACCTCCGGCAGGGCAAAGCCGACCGGACTGACGCCGACGGGCATGCCGATCGGTAGATCCATGTTCAGTTGGGAGAAGCGGATGCCCGGCACGTCGTTGACCAGCAGCGTGAAGCCGTCGGACACGGAGATTTCCTGCTCGCCGCGCTGCACGCGGATGGTCACGGTGTCCGCGAACGGGGTGGCCGCGAAGAAGTCGGGTTTCAGGTCAATGGGGCCGTTCCAGCAACCGGCAGCGACCACCTCGCCGCGCACGTAGCCGGTGCCCTGGCCCACCGAGCAACCGAGCACCGCGCCAGCGAGCGCGCCCGCGCCGAGCAGCGGCAGCCAGCGGTATCGGGCTTGCTGCCGGCCCGAACTCATGGGGCCGCTGCCTCGCAGGCCGCCGTGCTGGGCTGCCAGGGCAAGGCCGCCTCGATGGCGCCGCCACCGAGCACGCGCTCCCCTCGATACAAGACCGCGTATTGGCCCGGCACCACCGCCAGCGCGGGCTCGGCAAAGCGCAGCTCGAGCCCGCCCTCCCCCGAGCGTTGCACTACCGTATCGATCAGCGTGCCGCGGTAGCGGACCGCCACCTGACAGCGCAGCGGCAACTGCACGTCCGGCGCGAGGCTCACGCTCGACAGCCGTGCGCCGCGCGCCAGCAGCCGTTCCTTGGGCCCCAGCTGCACGTCGTTGGACTCGGCATCCACGCCGATCACATAGGCGCGTTGCCCGGTCGCGACTCCCAGGTTGCGGCGCTGCCCGAGCGTGAAGCGGTGGATGCCCGTGTGCGCGCCGAGGGCGCGGCCCGCCTCGTCGACGATCTTGCCCGGACGGAGGCGCTCGGGGGCCCGCTCGCTCACGAACTCGTCGTAGCGACCTGCCGGCACAAAGCACAGTTCCTGGCTCTCCCCCTTGCCCGCCCCGGACAGGCCCAGATCGAGCGCCTCTTGCCGCACCTCTTCCTTGTGGGCCTCGCCGAGCGGAAAGAGCAGCCGGCGCAGCATCTCCGGCGGCAGCATATGCAGGAAATAGCTCTGGTCTTTGCGGGCATCACGAGCCCGCAGCAGCTGGGCTGGGTCGCTCGCGTGGTCGACGCGCGCATAGTGGCCGGTGGCGATCGAGTCGGCCGCGAGGTCATCGGCGATCTGCCAGAGCTCGCGCATCTTGACGCCGCGGTTGCAGCTGACGCAGGGACTAGGAGTCACCCCTTTCAGGTAGGCGTCGACGAAGGGGGTCACCACCGTCTGGTCGAACAGCTCGCGCCGATCGTAGGTGTAGTGAAAGATGCCGAGCTTGTCGGCGACCCGGCGGGCGTCGTGCAGGTCTTCCGGAGCGCAGCAGCGCCCGCGCACCGAGCCGTCGTCCGGGTAGTCCCAGAGGTGCAGGGTGACCCCGATCACCTCGTGGCCCGCCGCAACGAGGCGAGCCGCGGCGACCGAAGAATCGACGCCGCCGCTCATGGCGACGATCACACGGGACATGCGGACCAGCTTACGCGCTCGAGCCCCTGGCTTCTACCTAGGAGACGTGGTTTGCCAGGCGCTTCGTCAGCCGCTCGATCGCGCGGGTGTGCAGGCGGCTGGCCCAGGACTTACTCAGACCGAGTTCACGGGCGACCTGGTCGAAACGCTCGCCTTCGAGATAGTGCCGGCGGATCAGCACGGCTTCCTGTTCGGGCAGGCTCTGGATGCCCTCTTCCACCAGATCGAGCAGCTGCTGGCGCATCGAATGCTCTTCCGGCGACAGGTCCGAGGGAGCGACCGCGGTGACGGCACCCTGATCGTCTGTGCCCGTCTCCGAGATCAGACCGAGTGCCACGGCGGTAGCCATGCCTGCCAAATGCTCGATCAAACGCCGCTCGCGGTCCTGCGCGGTCTGCCCCGGCGGAGTACGTGCGTTCAGGTCCTCGGCGGCACCCTCGGAGAACTGCGTGGCGCTTTCAAACGCCTTCAGGCGCTCGTGCACGCGGCGCGGCAGATGAGAGAGCTGCCGGACGCCGTCGAGAATCGCACCGCGGATGCGGAAGTTGGCGAACGCCCGAAAGGGCACGCCGCGCTCGGGGTCGAAGCGCCGAGCCGCGTCGAGCAGGCCCGTTTGCCCGTAGCTGATCAGATCCTCGACCTCGGCTGTGCGGCCAAGGCTCCGCTTGAGCCGAATCGCAATCGGCTTCACAGCTGGCAGCCCCTCGTGGAAGCGCGCCAGAACTTCTGGTGAATCCGCCGGCGTACCCATCCCTACATCCGACCTTACACCGACTCGCTCAGCAATTGCACCACGTTCCGGCCTGGCCCTGCGCTAGGCTGATCTCATGCTCCGCTGGGGTAGGATCGCGGCGGCGTACGCCGTGCTCTGTGGCGTGGCCCTGGCGCTGACCTGGCCTCGGGGATCACCGCTACGTTATCCGTATCCGCACCCCGAGCTCGGGCGCGGGGTACTGGGCGGCAGTTCAGCCCACCTGTGGAGCCTCGGTCTCGGAATCTCGTTTGGTTTCGCGCTGGTTGTTGCTTCGCGAGTCACGGTGCAACGCTACGCCTGGGCGCAGCGCCTGCACCTCGAGCTGCGCCCGTTTGCCAGCAGCCTGACCCCGACCGGCGTCGTCGTGCTCGCGCTGCTCAGCTCGGCAGGGGAAGAGCTCTTGTTCCGCAGCTTGCTCCAACCCTGGATGGGCCTCTTGCCGCAAGCCGTGCTGTTTGGTCTGGTGCACCAGCTGCCGGGGCGCAGCCGTTGGGTCTGGGTGACCTGGGCGTTTCTGGTGGGTCTGGCGCTGGGGGCCATGTTCGAGCTCACGGGTTCACTGCTCGGTCCGCTCGCAGCGCACGCGCTCGTGAACGGGGTCAATTTGAGCTTCCTGAAGCGCTACGACCCGGACCCGGACGCCCTGCCACGGCTCGAAGTGGGCGTGTGACCGCGATGCCGCTCACGGGACTCTGGCTCGGGCGTCGCCCGTACGCCGAGACCTATGCTCTGCAGCTCGAGTTGCTCGAGCTGCGCAAGCAGCGAAGGGTAGGTGACCTGGTCCTGTGCCTGGAGCACGAGCCCGTGATCACGCTGGGGCGCGGCGCTCGCCCGGAGCACCTGCTGGCGAGTGAAGCCGAGTTTGCCGAGCGCGGGATCGCGGTCGAGCGCAGCGATCGCGGCGGTGAAATCACGCTGCATGCGCCGGGACAGCTCGTCACCTATCCGATCGTCGCGCTGCCACCAGGCCGTCAGGACGTGCGTCGCTACGTCCGAGATCTGAGCGCCACGATGCGCGACCTGATCGCGCCATTTGGCGTGCAATCCGGTGAGATCACGGGCCTGATCGGAGTGTGGGTGGATACTGCGCAGCCTGGCGTGTGGCCAGGAGAGGCGCAGGCGCGGGCCCCCCAAAAAATTGGAGCGATCGGCGTGCGGCTCTCGCGCTGGGTCTCGATGCACGGCTTCGCGCTGAATCTGAAGCCCGACCTGTCGCTGTATCAGCTGATCGTTCCCTGCGGCGTCACCGCGTATGGCGTCTGCTCGCTGGCAAGCCTGGGGCGGCCGGCACCCGAAGCGAGCGCCCTCGGGCCCCGAGCGCATCGGGCATTGTCCGATCGGCTGGGGCTGGTGCCGGCGGAATTTCTGGATGTGTCGGAGGCGCCGCTCGCGGAGCTGGGCGCCTGGCTCAGCTCGTCGGGGCCTGGGGTGGCGGCGTCGGCAGATTGCTGATCGAGCCGTCGCCCGACGCCCGGGCCCGCGCGATGCGCAGATACATGCGGGCTCCCGTGTTGCCCGGATCCCGCTCGAGCACGGCAGTAAACTCGCGTTCGGCCTGCTCCTGATCGCCGGAGCTCAGGTGCAGCACGCCGAGCATCAGGCGCGCCTGCAGGTAGTCCGGGTTGTCCTGCTTGGCGCGCTCGAACTGTTCGAGTGCCCGCACGCGATCGCCGGCGTCCCGATATTGCACACCGAGACGCGTGCGCAGGTCGGGAAAGCTGGGACACAGGGCCACCGCCTTCTCGAGCTCGTGAATGGCCTCTACCTGCATGCCCACGTCCGTGTAGGCCTGGCTGATGTCGGCATGCATGTTGGCGATGCGACCCTTGACGAAGGTGTCGGCCGCCTCGCGCTGGCCGCCTCGCTTGCGAAGTTGTCCATACAGCTTCTGGGCTTCCGCATCGTTGCCGAGATCGTTCAGCGTCACCATCAGGTTCAGCTGCGCCTCGGTGTAGTTGGGGTTGAGCACCAGGGCGCGCTCAAACCAGTCGCGCGCCAGCACGAAGTTGCCCAGGCTGTGCGCAATCACACCCAGCATGTCGAAGACGTCGGCAAAGCGATCGGTATGCTTGGCGACTTGGCGCAGCAGGGGCTCGGCTTTGTCGTACTCGCGCTTGGCGTAGTGCTCGCGGCCGAGGAGCAGGAGCTGTTTGATATGGTCGTCCATGGACTCTCGAGTTCCAAACGCTCGAACGGACCAAAAATTGAGCCTGACGCCGTCAACTAGTACGTGTCAAGTTACGTTGCCGGTGGAGTCGTGCCTCGCTTGCGACGCACGAGCGCGACTGGTAACCCGCGAGTAGACATGGCGGAACCCACGGAGCCCGAGTCCGGGACGGAGCTGCCCGCGTCGCCTGCCGGCGCCCGGGTCGTGGCGCGCGTCATCGATCCGTCCGTGCGGGAAGACGGGGGCGGCGCTCCGGTGCTGATTTTGCACACGGCCGAGGCCCGCGCGCGGGTCCGCCAGAGTCTTGGGCCGGATCTGTCGGGGGCCGGTCACCCCGTGCGCGAGCGCCTCTTGGCTCGGGCGCGAGCCGCGCTGGAGGCGCCTGCCGGCGTGCCGGGGTCGGAGCCGCCGCCCGCGCCGCCCCGCGAGGCGCAGGAGTTCACGGCCCCGCCGCTCGAAGAGCCGGGGTTTGATGCGCTGTCCGAGCCCGCGGACGACCTCGATCTGATCGGCGCACCCGAACGGGAGCGCGGGCCCCGCCCCGTGCATGCCACGGCGCCCCTGAGTCCCACGGCGGCGCTCTTGCTCGGCACGTTGTTTGGGGTGACCGCGCTCGCCGTGCTGTTCACGGTGCTGATCCAGCTCTGGCCACATCCGCCGTTGCAGTTGGTGTCGCAGCCGCAGCCCGCCGAGGTCGTGCCTGCGCCCGTCGTGGAGGCACCGCCCAGCGTGGCGGCGCTGGCGGTTCCGCTCAAGGCGGCCCCGCCACCGGTCGTGCCACTGGTGAAACACGAGCCGCGCAAGACGCAGGCGGCGCCCTGGCGCATTCGCGACGGCGCCAGTGAGCCGGGGCTGCGCAAGCTCAGCGGGAGCATCGGCAACGGTCCGTTCCTGAGCGCGCTCAGCACGGCCGGCGTGGGCCGGCGCGAGGCGTACCGCGTGCTGAATGCCTTTACGGGCGTGAAGAACCTGAACCGTTGCCGGCCGCGCGATACCTGGAGCGCGCTGCTCGAGAGCTCCGGTCGGTTGGTGGCGTTCGAGTACTCGGCGGGGGAAGACGACGTCTATCAAGCGCGCGAGGAAAAGCCGGGGCAGTTGGTCGCGCGCCAGCTCGATCTCCAGATCGCGCGCCAGCGCGCCCAGGGGGTGATCGTGGTGCACGGCAGCTTCGAGCTCTCCGCGCAGCGCGCCGGCTTCGAGTCGGGTCTCAGCGACGTGCTCAACAAGGCGCTGGCGGGCCACACCAGCACGAGCGCGATGAAAGACGGAGACATCCTGCGGCTGGTGGCGCAGGAGGTCACGGTGGCCGGCGAGTTTGATCGCTACGCCGGCATCGAGGCGCTCGAGTATCGCACGCAGGGTGCCGAACCGCTGCGCATCTACTATCATTCCAGCGAGAGAGCCCGGGCCTATGTCGATGCTCGGGGGCGCACCTTCGGCAAGAGCCGCTGGGCTCGGCCGGTGGCGGGCTACGGCGTGTCCTCGCGCTACAATCCCAGGCGCTTCCATCCGATCTTGAAGCGCATCAAGCCGCACAACGGCACGGACTTTGGCGCACCGATCGGCACGCCGATCCAGGCGGCCGCGTCGGGCAGCGTGACCTTCGTCGGGCAGGCGGGGCCCAACGGCAGAATGGTGCGGCTCAGCCACTCGGGAGGGTACGAGACGGGGTATTCGCACCTGTCTCGCTTTGCCAAGGGCCTGCGGGCGGGCTCGCGCGTCGAGCAGAAACAGGTGATCGGCTACGTGGGCTCCACGGGTCGCTCCACCGGGCCGCACCTGCACTTCAGCGCCAAGCGGCAGGGGCGCTTCATCGATCCCGAGTCGTTGAACCTGGACGGCCTCTTGCGCATCCCCCTGGGCGATCGTGCCGGCTTTCAGGCGCTGCGCGAGCGCTACGATCAGGTGCTCGACGCCCTCGCCATCCCGCTGCCCGCCTCGGAGGCCAACGCCGCGCTCGCGGCCGCTCCGAGCGCGCCGGCGTCCGGGGAAGCGGAGCCGGCGGACGACGTCTCGCTCGAGTAGCGCCCGTTCGGGCGGAGCTCAGGCGGCAGTGCTGCAGACAGCAGTGGTTCAGGCAGACGTGGTTCAGGCAGACGTGGTTCAGGCAGACGTGGGCGGAGGCTCAGAATCCAGCAGGCGAGCTCGATCCGCCAGGAAGTCCGCGAACTGTTCGGCGATGTAGCCGATGGCTTCCACTTCGGTGCCGCTGAAGTCGACCTCCCCCGGCGCACGCCCGACTTCGATGATCCCGAGGTAGCGACCTTGCTGCTGCACGGGGCAACACAGCGCGCGCTCGACCTCGAGACCGAGGGTTTGCCAGAGCTCCTGGACGGAGCCGGACAGGCGTGACGTGGCCTGGCCGCGCAGCGCGCTCTCCAGGTGGGAACCGGCGCTCGGCGTGCGCGCGTGCAACACCCGAGCCGCGTGCGGCCCGATGCAACACAGCACCGAGAACGTCTTGGTTTCGGCGTCGAAGCCGTGGATCAGCGCGCCCGCGCAGGGGATGAACTCCTCCAGCGTCTCGAGCACGTAGCTCGCGCCGGACGCCAGGTCCGGCAGGTACAAGAGCTCGTGCATGCGCTCGAAGAGGGCGCCGAGCAGCTCTTCCCCGGCCAGCACGCGCTGTGAGCTGGGCGGCGGCAGGCTGGGCTCCTCTTCGACACGATGGATCGGGTATTCTCCCGAGCGGCTGGGGGATTGCCACGACGTGCCGCTGTCCGACTTGCGGCTGCGCACGCGCTCGGACGAGAGCGTCGTGCCCACCGGCAGCGGCAGCGGCTCCTCCGAGGGAGGCAAGCGAGCCGGGGGCGCGGTGCCGACCTGACTCGTCGGCGCCTCCTCTTGCGCATCACTGCCCGACGCCGCCGACTCGGGCGCGTCGCTGTCCCCCCCCTCGTGGCCCCGCTGGGGCGTGAGATGCTCGAACCCGTTCTCTACGCCGGGTTCGCCGGGTTCGCCCGGTTCGAAAGTGCTCGGCCCGTGCTGCTCCAGTTCGAGCGCGGCACTCGCCGGCGGTGCAGAGCGCCGTACCCCGCGCACCCAGAGCTCGGTGCCGCCCTGCCAGTCCTTCCAGGAGAGCGTGGCCAGCGGTGGATATTCCGGCTCGGTCTCGAAGGAGTGATCAAAGGACGCGAGCTGGATGAACTGCGAGTGGTCGCGACCCTGCCAGCCCGTCTGGATCCGCTCGAGTTCGGCGAGCAAGTGCGCCGCGAGCTCGTCATCGGACGCGAGGCTGTCGACGACGTAGCCGCGCTCGCAATACAAAATGGGCGACTGCTCGCTCGGTTCGTGCGCGCGCTCGTAGAGGAGGCGCGGCGGGTCGGCCGCGGCGAGCTCGAGCGGCCCCCACCCCGAGTCGACGCTGGCTTCCTCCGCCGGCGTGGGCACGAAGCTGGGGCGCTTCGGCTCGGGCCAAGGTTTCCCTGGTGCGTCGGCGAGTGCGCCGGAGCGCCCCTCGGCGAGGTGTTGCTCGGAGAGAGACAGCTCAGACACACCCGCCAGCGCTGGCACCTGGGGGGTGCCGCCGGTCGAGGCGGGAGGGCTGACTGGCGTGTCGTCGACCATGGTCCTGGCCGCTCTATCGCTGAGCCGCGATCCTAGATACTGCTCCCTCGATAGTCTGAAAAGCAAGTAATTTCCGACTAGTTGCAGGGGGCCGAGAAAGCTCGGAGGGGCCTTCCTCGGACCCTGTGCGCTCGTCCCAGAACTCTTGCCAGAGACGCGTGCCAGACCTTCGGGAGCAAGCCTCTGCCCAAGGCCGGGCCCGGCGCTAGCCCAGCCCGAGCCCCTCGAGCCAGCCGCCGACGTCCCGCGGGGGACCCTCCCGAGACGGCTCTGGAGCGACGCGTCGCGCGCCCGCCTCGCTCGCGTCGCCCGCCGGCGAGGCGGGAAATCCCCCCTCGAAACCCGTCAAAATGATCGCTGCCGGACTTGCCGCGTCACGCCCGCGGCTGTTCCGAGCTGGGACGCGACCCGCGCCAGGGCTAAAAAAGCGTTGACAGTTCGTGGGTTACAGTGAAATCTGAGGACGTCTTGGGGCGCATGGAGGGAAGATGACCAAGAGCGAGCTCATTGATGCCATCGCAGCCCGCGCCGATTTGACCAAGGCGCGAGCGGAGATGGTCGTCAACTGCGTGTTTGACACCATGACCGGTGCACTGCAGGACGGGCAAGGCATTGAAATCAGGGGCTTCGGCAGTTTCACGGTGCGCCCGTACAAGCCGTACGACGGTCGCAACCCGCGCACGGGACAGCCGGTGCCCGTGCCGTCGAAACGTTTGCCGTTTTTCAAGGTCGGCAAAGAGCTGAAGGAGCTGGTCAACACCAGCCGGCATCAGCCTCTCGTCGAGGACGACGACGATGACCACGACGGGACCAATGGTTCCTCGTCGGAGCCGCCGAGCGAGCCCTGATCGCAGCTTCCCTCTGAGCGGCGTTCGCTCTTTCTCGCTGAGCGGCGTTCGCTCTTTCTCGCTGAGCGGCGTTCGCTCTTTCTCGCTGAGCGTCGTTCGCTCTGCTCCTGCGCGGCGCGGGCGTTCGATTCCACGCCATTGGCGCTCGATTCCGCGACGCTGGCGAGCGCTGCCTGCAGGGTGGAGCTCGTTCTCGTGGCTGTGCTGTCTCTTGCTGGCGTGCGCGCCGTCTCGCAGCGCGAGCCCGCCTGCGGCTGCGGCAGAGCCCAGCGCGCCTCCGCTGCAGCTGGGAGAGTTGACCGACTATGTGCCGGCGGCGGGGTTGCGTTGGCTCATCGTGGGGAGTCCGCGGCACTTTGCCGAGCAAGCGGCGCTGCGCGGCGCCCGTGAGCGGTGGCTGAGCGAAGCGCGCTTGCAGGCGTTCGCGAGTGCGACCGGGATCGATCTCGCGCGCACCGAGCGCGCGCTCGCGGCCGGCTTCGATCTGGGGACGCTCTATCTGGTCGATTCGAGCGGCTGGGTGCGTCCCCCCGAGGAGCCGTTCGAGGAGCGCCTCGCGGGTTCAGCGAAGCTCGAGCGTCCGCACCCGAAGCTGCTGCGTGTGAGCGGGCTCGCCGGATCGGTCCCCGAGGCCTTGCTGCGGATCGACGACACCGCGCTTGCGATCGCCGTGGGTGATCCGGTGTTGGCGCGCATCGTGGAGTATCGCGTGCGGGGCCGGCTGGAACGAGTCGTACCGGCGCTGCGCGGGGCTGCGCTCTCCCGGTTGCCTGCCGAGCTGCTGCGCCCGGGGTCGCTGCGCCTGTATGCGCTCGGCCCCTTTTCCGGCGAGGCGCCGGCCGGGGCCGGTCCCGAGGGGGGCGGCTTGATCGCCGGTGCCGAGGCCATCGCCGGCGCGCTGGAGTTGGAGGGCAATGTGGTGAAGGTGCGGCTGGCCGTCGCGGGTGCCTGGGATGCGGCGCAGGACCGGGAGCACCTGCTCGGCGTCTGGAACGCCGTCGCCGCGAGCCCACTCGGTCACGCGCTGGCTCTCGACCAGCCCAGCGCCGCGGTCGCGGCGAATGCCTCCGAAGCTTTGCTCACGTTGGAGCTGGCGCTCGACGCCGAGCGCCTGCTGACCGGACTCGAGACCGTGGCGGCCGGCAAACTGGATCGGCTGCTGCCGGCGGGCGACCGCGCGGCGCCCCCGCCCGCCGAGTAGCGGTTATGGTCGCGGCCGGCGCCGCCGTTGACCGGTCTAGATGGGGACCATGCGTGCGACATTGGCGGTAGGTCGCTTCAGCGGAGCGACGGCGACCGGGCTGGAGGCAGCCAGTCGAGCCGCCGGCTTGGAATTCAATCACGTGGAGTCCGTCAGCGAGGCGTTGTCCTGGCTGGAAGTGAACGAACCACACTCGCTGCTGCTCGACGGAGGCAATGGCGGGCTGGAGCGGGGTTGTCTCGAGGTGCGCGCGCAGGTGCGACATGCTCTCGTGCCGATCGTAGCGCTGGCGCCGGTGGTCAACGAGCTGGCGTTTGCCGAGGTGTTCAGCTGCGGCGCAGATGATGTCGTCGCGTTGCGGGGGCAGGAGGCGCTGACCGCGCGGCTGCGGCGTTTGCCGGTGGCACCGTGGGAGCGCCCGCCCACCAGCACCGACAAGGTCGCGCTGATCTCCGCGTCGGACCGCGATCGCCGCATCGTGCTCGGCCGTATGCTCGGCAACGCCGGCTATTCGATCCATTTTGCCGTGGATTTCGCCGAGACCGAGCGCTTTGCGCGCGAGGTCCGTCCGCGCCTGGTGGTGATCGACACGCAGGCCGAAGGCGTACAAGAGCTGATCACCGGCAACGCGCCTCGCAACCTGGGGACGCTCTGGATCTTGAGCACGGCGCCGCGTCACATGCGGGCCTGTCACGCCTGGATCAAGGATCTGCCGAACGCGGCCGTCACCGATAGCTTTGCTCCGCCGGAGAACATCGTGTTTCTCGCGAACGAGCTCGGGCGTGGCAAGGCGGGCGATCAGCGCTCGAGCCGGCGCCTGTTGTACGGCACCATGGTGGCGTTTCGTTGTGCGGGTCGCGATCAGGATGACTTTGGCTTTTCGTACAACGTGAGCGGCGGCGGTCTGTACGTGCGCAGCCTGGCGCCCCCGGTGGAAGATGTGGTGTGGCTGGAGCTGCGGCCGCCGCGTACCGATCGGTTGGTGCGGCTCGAGGGGCGCGTCTGCTGGCGGCGCGGGTATGGCGCGAACGCGATGGCCACGGTGCCGCCGGGATTCGGTGTGGAGCTCAGCGATGGCTCCAAAGCCGATCGCGACGCCTGGGCCACCGGGTACTACAGCCTGTCGGAATCCGTCGGCGGCTAGCTCCCCGAGCCTCAGCTCGAGGCGCTCGTGTAGGAACGCAGCGCGAACTTCCAGAATGCGCGGCTGCCGACGAACGCGCCGAGCGCGAACACGCCCGCCAATACCAGTGAAGATACGCGCACCTGATTCAGCGCTACCTGCGCGGGGATGGTGGTGAGCAGCGCCACGGGTACCACGAAGGTGAAGATGAAGCGGTAGACGCCCGGGGGCAGCGCATCGATCGGATAACGCCCCGCGGCCAGGAGCCCGTTCAACACCTCCGTTACGTTGTGCACCTTCACGTACCAGATGGAGATGCTGGCGAGCATGAACCAGAGCGAGTACTGGATCACGCAGCTGCCCGCGAGCGGCAGCGCCGCCCAGGCCAGCTGGGACAGGGGCAGCTCCAGCCGCAGCGCCGCGTAGCCGATCATGCTCAGCCCAAACAGCACGTCGGGAGCGCCCCACGGAGAGATGCGGCGGGTGCTGAGCCAGAACTGGCTGTCGATGGGTTTGAGCAGCACGAAGTCGAGCGTGCCGGTGCGAGTGTGCTCGACGATGCGGGCCAGGTTCGGCGTGAGCAGCACGCGGCTGAGCCCCGAGAGGGTCGTGAAGATCCCCATCACGAGCAGCGCCTGATGAAACGGCCAACCTCCGAGGGAACCCGTGCCCGTGTAGAACAGGCTGAGGCCGAAATAGTTGCCGGCGGCGTGCCCCAGGCTCGACAGCGTCGCCAGGAGGAAATTCAGGCGATACTCGAGCTCACTCGACAGCGAGGTTCGCCAGAAGATGCGGAGCACGCGCAGATACCGAGCCACGCTCACACCCCCATCGCACTGTAGCGCTCGAGCCCGCGCTTCCAGAGCAGTCGCTGCAGTACCAGCGCGCCGAGGCCCCAGCCGGCGAGCACCAGCGCGGCGCGGGTGAAGGGCACGGGCCGCCCCAGCAAGAGATTGACGGGATGGTAGATCAGGTACGGAAACGGCGTCAGCTCGGTCACGCGCCGCACCGACTCGGGGTAGACGTCCAGCGGCGCGATCAGGCCCGACAGGAACAGGTGCACCACAAACCATAGCTCCTCGATCGCGGCGGCGCGCTCACTCCAGAAGCTGAGCATGCTCATCATGTACTGGAGGAAAAAACGCGCGATGAAGGCGAGCCCGAGCAGCCCGACCGCACGCAGCAGATCCCCGGCCCGAGGCAGCCAGAGCGCTTCGGGATACAGGGCAAAGCACAGCGCCACGACCCCGGCCACCAGCGGCAAGCGCACCACCCGCTCCATCAGGTGGCTGCTCAAGAAGCGCCAGATCGGATTGAGCGGTTGCAGCAGCATCTGCGACAGGTTCCCGCTCACCACCAGCTCTTCAAACTCCCAGATCACCCAGATGAAGCTGAACTGGCGCACCAAAAATACGCTGATGAAGTAGCGGATGAAATCCACGCGCGTCAGCGGGAAGGCGCCACCCTCCGCCGCGCGCGACCAAACGCCGAGCAAGATCAGCGGCAGGGCGCTGGCCAGCACCCAGAGGTAGATCTCCGCGCGGTACTCCAGCATGTTGGCCAGCGACAGCTGGCACAGCGCGAGCGCCTTGCGCCAGGCGCGCCTCAGCACGGCGGGCCGCCGGCAGTGACATCGGGGGGTGCGGCCGGCGGGGGCTGGGCCGCCAGGCTGCCGGCCATGAACAGCTTGCCGACGACGCGTTCCACGGGTGGCTCGCTGACCGCCAGATCGCGCGGCTTGAGCTCGGAGAGCACGCGGGCGACGGTGCTCATGAGCAGGGAGCGTTCGACAATCAAGACCGCAGACAGGCCGTCCAGCGTCTCCACCTCACCGAAGCGCTGCAGCTCCGACAGTTCGAGCGGCTGCGCGAGCTCGAGCCGCAGCTCCCGGTAGGGCGCGAAGCGTTCGACGAGCCCGGACAGGCTGCCGTCGTACATGAGCTGCCCCTCGTGGATCAGCAGCACGCGCGGGCAAAGTGCCACGATGTCTGCCATGTAGTGACTCGTGAGCAGCACGGTCGCCGAGTAGCGTTGGTTGTACTCGCGCAGGAAGCGGCGCACGGCCTCCTGAGCGTTGACGTCCAGGCCGAGCGTTGGTTCGTCCAACAGCAGGATCCGCGGGCGATGCAGGAGCGCTGCCAGGAGCTCACATTTCATGCGCTCGCCCAGCGACAGCTTGCGTACCGCCTGGCTCAGCTGCCCGGTGATGCCCAACATCTCCGCGAGCTCGGCGATGCGGGTGCGCGCTTCGTGCGCTGGAATTTCGTAGACCGCGGCGTTCACCGCGAGTGAATCCAGCGCGGGCAGATCCCAGATCAGCTGCTGCTTTTGTCCCATCACGAGCGTGATGTCCTGCAGGAAGGCGCGCTTGCGCTCGAACGGCACCTGACCGGCCACGCTGGCGTGCCCGCTGCTCGGACGGATGAGCCCGGTGAGCATCTTGAGCGTGGTCGTCTTGCCGGCGCCGTTGGCCCCGAGAAAGCCCACCATTTCCCCGGGCTGGATCTCGAAATCGACCGCCCTGACGGCGTGGATCTCGCGCTGCTCGCGCTGGAAAAGATGGCGCAGCGCGCCGCGCAAGCCGGGCTGCTTGACGGCCACGCGATAGCTCTTGCTGAGACCTCGGACCCGTATGGCCGACATGGCGGCCGCCTCTTAGCACATCCTCGTCGTGCGGGGCCCCGGCGTGCCGGAGCCGCTGCCTCGCCGGGCTGTCCGGCAACGCTGCGGGAGTCACGGCGCGCGCCGGGTCGACCTCGGCTGAGGGCCCGGGCGAGTGAGCGGGGGGCGGGCCCCCGCGGGGTAACAGCCCGCAGCACCTCCGGTGCGCCGCGCGCAGCGTTGACACCCTCCTTCAAACCCATGCATATGGAGCGACGTGCAGCCAGCGCTCACACTCCGCGGCTCCGCGCCGCGCGGCACGGAGGGGACGGGCCGTCCGTTCATCAAGTGGGCAGGCGGCAAACGGCAGCTGCTGCCGGAGCTCTTGCGGTACGTGCCCGAGCGCTTCAATCGCTACATCGAGCCGTTCGTCGGCGGTGGGGCATTGTTCTTCGCGCTCGCGCCCCGCCTGCCGGTGTTGAGCGGGGACGCTGCCGCTCCGCGCGCGCTGCTCGCCGACGTCAACGAACGCCTGGTGCGCACCTATGCGGGCGTGCGCGACTCGGTGGACGAGGTGATCGAGCGGCTGCGCGAGTACCGGCACGACGAGGACTGCTACTACCAGGTACGAGAGAAGCCGATCGATGCCGGAGGCGACGCCGAGGTGGCGGCCTGGCTCATCTATCTGAACAAGATCGGCTTTAACGGTCTGTATCGCGTCAACCGGCAGAACCGTTTCAACGTGCCCTTTGGTCGCCACAAAAATCCGACCATTTGCGATGAAGTGACGCTGCGGGCCTGCTCGCGCGCGCTCTTTGGCGTCGACGTTCGGGTGGCGGATTTCGAGGTGGCGGCGGCGCAGGCCAAGCCCGGTGACCTGGTGTATTTCGATCCGCCCTACGTGCCGCTCTCCATGACGTCGTCGTTCACGTCGTACACGTCGGGCGGCTTTGACACCCAGTGCCAGATCCGGCTGCGGGATCTGGCGCTGCGGCTCAAACAGCAAGGTGTGCACGTGCTCCTGTCCAACTCGTCGGCGGGGCTGGTGCGGGATCTGTACCAGGCGGATTTCAAGATCGTCGAGGTGAGAGCCACTCGCCTCGTCAACAGCAAGGCCACGCGCCGCGGCGCCATTACCGAGCTGGTGATTTTCTAAGATGCCCGGCGGTGCCTTGGCGGTGACCAGCGGCGACGCGCTGTGCAAGGAAGTCGCGGCGCTGGGGGTGGGCCTGGGCCTCGCTGCGCGCGAGCAGTTCAAGTGTGGCCGGCGCATCTGGGGCGCCGAGCGCTACATCGATGTCGTGCTGACGGAGGTATCGTCGCGCCGGCGCCTGGGCATCGAGTGCAAGTATCAAGGCACGGCCGGCAGCGCGGAAGAGAAGATCCCGGCCATCATTCAGGACATCAGCGCCTGGCCCATCCCCGGGCTCGTGGTATTCAGCGGGCTCGGCTTCAGCGAAAACATCAAGTCGTTCTTGATCGCGTCCGGGCGCGCCGTGGAGCTCAATGAGCTCGAGGCCTGGGTGCAGCTGTTTTTTGGGCTCGAGCTGCCTCCGACCCCGGAGCGGCCGCGGCGCGCTCAGAAGCGCAGCGTGGGCGGCGTTTCTCCGTAGACCTCGGTGTAGTCTTCCTGAGACGCGACGATCACGCGCTCGGCATGCTCGCGTGCGTAGGTGCCGGCGATGCTGACCCGGTTCGGGGTGGGTGACCCCGGGATCAGCTTGTACGTGGAGAAATAGTGGGTCAGCCGCTCCAGCAGCGCCGACGGCAGCTCGCCCAGGTCGCGCACGCGCTCCCAGACCAGATCGTTGTCGAGAATGGCGACGATCTTGTCGTCCGCTTCGTTGTTGTCCACCATCTGAATGCCGCCGATCACGCGTGCGTTGAGCAAAATCTCCGAGCGCGTGATGGGGCGCTCGCTGATCACGCAGATATCGAGCGGATCCCCGTCTCCGGCGGCGACCCCGGCGGCGGACAAGCCGGCCACGCGCCGGCCGCAGTAGGTGCGGGGGATGAAGCCGTAGAGCGTGGGAGGCGCGGCGGCGCCGCGCTGGGGCCGATCGACCCGCAGGTAGCCGGTGGCCTTGTCGATCTCGTACTTGATGGTGTCGAAGGGCGTGATCTCGATGTACGAGTTGACCACGTGGGGGGCCTGGGGGCCCGCCTCGAGACCGTGCCAGGGATGGGGGCGCCAACGGTAGAAGGGGAGCGCGGTCGTCGACATACTCGTACTCTAACTTTGGGCTGCGGGAAGAAGCGAGGGGGGATTGGGCTCGGCGGCGTCGATCGAGTAGGCTGCCGACCTACCTGGGAGCAATCGCATGAAGGCAGCCATTCTGTACGGTGCGCGAGAGATTCGCGTCGGCAACGTTCCGGACCCGGTGCTCCGCCCCGGTGAGGTGTTGATCAAGACCGGGTACGCTGGGCTGTGCGGCACGGATCTGCACATCTATCGCGGTGAATTCACGGCGCGCGTGCAGTACCCTGCCGTGCAGGGCCACGAGTTCGGTGGCGTGATCGAGGAAGTGGCGCGGGACGTGCGCGGCCTGGTGCGCGGGCAAGCGGTGGCCGTGGATCCGATCGTCTCCTGTCACGGCTGCGGAGCGTGCCTGGGCGGGCGCATCAATGCTTGCCGCACGCTCAAGCTGCTCGGCGTAGATCTACAGGGCGGGTTTGGACAATACGTCGCGGCGCCGGCCAGTCACGTGTTTCCCCTGCCCGAGAACGTACCCCTGTCGCAGGTACCGATGGTCGAGGTGTACGGCCTCGGTCATCACGTGCTCTCGCGCGGGCTGGTGCAGCCGGGAGAGACGGTGGTCGTGCTCGGCGCCGGCAAGCTCGGCCTGTCGGTGCTCGACGTGTTGTGCCACGGCGCCAGCCCGGCGCTGGCGATCGCCGTGGACGTCGATGTCTATCGGTTGGGCGTGGCCCAGCGCCTGGGCGCAGAATACGCGGTCAATCTGCACGTCGAGGATGCGGTGGAGCGCGTGCTCGAGATCACGCACGGCGAAGGGGCGGACTGCGTGATCGAATGTGTCGGGCACTGGCACGCGGTACCCGGGCGAGAAGAGCCGCTGGCGCAGGCGGTCAAGATGGTCAAGCACGGCGGCCGCATCGTCACGGCCGGGCTCGGCGATCAACCGAGCCTCGTGCATTTCAAGACGCTGGTGGTCAAGGAGGCGCAGATCATTGCCTCGCGCGTCTCGCTCGGCGAGTTTCCGCGGGCGATCCGCCTGATGGGCAAGGGGCTCTTGCATCCCGAGCTCTTGATCACCGATCAGCTGCCGTTGAAGGATGTCGGGCAGGCTTTCGCGCGCCTGGATGCCGAGGATCCACGCATGATCAAGATGGTGCTCGACGTGCAGGCGGCTTGAACGCGACATGCGTTCCGGGTTCATGATCTATGGCGCCTACGGCTACACGGGCGAGCTGATCGCTCGGCAGGCCGTGAGGCGCGGGCATCGGCCGCTCCTGGCGGGGCGGCAGGCTGCCAGGCTGGCGGCGCTGGCGCGCGAGCTGGGTGGGCTGCCCTGGGTGAGCGTGGCGCTCGAAGATCAGGCGGGCCTGGTGGCGGCGCTGGAGCGGGTCTCGGCGGTATGCCACAGCGCGGGGCCTTTCGTGCATACCAGCGAGCCCCTGCTCCTGGCTTGCCTCTCTGCGCGCACCAGCTACCTCGACATCACCGGGGAGATCCCCGTGTTCGAGGCCGTCTTTCGCCGGGATCAGGCCGCTCGCGAGCGCGGCATTGCGCTGCTTCCAGGCGTGGGGTTCGACGTCGTCCCGAGCGATTGTCTGGCGCGCTTCGTGGCGGAGCAAGTGCCGGATGCGAGCGAGCTCCAGCTCGCCTTTGCCGTCGACGGCAGCCTGAGCGGGGGTACGGCGCAGTCTTCCTTCGAGGGGCTACTGCGCGGCAACTTCGTGCGACAGGACGGCAAGCTCGTCGAGATGCCGCTCGGGCAAGGCCTGCACGAGGTCCAATTTTCCGATCGAGCGCGCCGCGTGTTGCCGATCCCGTGGGGCGATCTGGTGACGGCATTTCACACCACCGGCATCCCGAACATCACGACCAGCATGGCGCTGCCCGCCGCGCTCGCCGGCGCCATGCCGCTGCTGGCGCCCGCGCTGCCGGGTCTGTTGCGGCTGCTGGAAAAGGACTGGCTGCGCCCCCGCATCCTCTCCTTCCTTGCGGCGCACGTCACAGGCCCCGGCGCCCGAGCGCGCAGCCTGGGCCGCACTCGGCTCTGGGCGCGCGCGAGCAATCGCGCAGGGCACTCGCGGCAGGCATGGCTCGACACCGTGGACGGCTACGCGTTCACCGCCGAAAGCGCGGTGCTGGCTCTCGAGGCGCTGGCGCAGGCACCGCGCCTGGGCGCGCTGACGCCCGCGTCGGCGTTCGGCGCCGACTTTGTCTTGCAGGTGGCCGGCAGCGAGCGCCGGGATCGGCTCCCCGCTCCGGGTGGCCCGGCGGGCCAGGAGCACGCCGGGCACTAGACGCCACGCCTCCGCAGGTTCACTCGGCCGCGTCGGCGAGCGGCATGCTGGCAGCATCCTGGCGGTTGTCGGCCAGCGTGGCGTCCGGCACGACCGCGGCGAGCTCGCGCCCCAATCGGTAGCCGTTGGTGCGCACCGTCTCGATGGGCAGCGCGCCGCCAAACTTGAGCCGCAGGCGCCCGATGTGAGTATCGACGGTGCGCGGCCCGCCCCGGTAGCGGTGGCCCCAGACACGCGCCAGCAGGTGTTGCCGCGACAGTACGCGTCCGCGGCGTGCGCGCAGGTACTCGAGCAGCGCGAGCTCGCGCGCCGTCAGGCGCACCGTGCGACCGTGCACGAGCGCTTCCTGTGCCACGTGATCGATCACGATGCCGTCCGGCACAGAGTCGAGGCTGGGGTCGGCCTCCCTCTTGCGTTGCTCGATCGCGCGACTGCGGGCTCGCACCTCGAGCGGCGTGTACGGACGAAGCACGAAGTCGTCGAAGCCCGCGGCGATGTCCCAGCTCTCCAGCTGCTCGGCGCTGATGCACAGGATGGCGGGGGTGCCGTCGAAGTAGGCGTCCGAGCGCAACGCTCGTAGATAGCGCTGCACCGACCCGAGCTCGTGCCCCGCTTCGAAGAGCAACGCTCTCGCGCCGCCGGGTTGCAGGCCAGTATCCGAGGGCGCCCCGGACAGATGCGCCCAGTGGCAGTCCATGCCGAGGGCCTGCGCGGCGAGCAGCAACCGCTGCTCATCTTCCGGGCCGGCGTCGACGAGAGTGATGTGCACGGTGCCCGTGCCGAGGTTGGAACGCAGCGGTTCCGGCGATTCCCAGGTGTCTGCGACGTTCATACGTGCAGCTTACCCTTACTGATAAAGCAAATCAATATCATAGTCGGATCTCGCGCACGGGCGGTGAGAGGACGTCTTTTCGGGCGCAAGGTCGCGAAATCTCTGCAAGTAGGCGGCCCCCCGAGCTGTGTCGGCGACGAGACGGCGGCGCCTTCGTCTTCAGCGGTGGAGGTGTCGCGTGGTGCCGAGACAACGACAGGGGAGAGCGTCGAAGGAATGCCGGGCGTGCGTTGCCGGCGTGTTGCAGCGTGCTCTGCTCGGGGCGGGGGCGCTCGGGGCGGGGGCGCTCGGGGCGGGGGCGCTGTCCGTCGCGCTCACGGCGTGCCAGTCCGCCCCCACCGAGCGGGCGGCGACGCAGGCGCAGTCGCTGCTGATCGACCCCGCGTATGCAACGAACTCTGCGTCCGGTGCTGCCGAGCCGGCACGCGACTACACGCTGTTCGAGGCCGATCCGGTGCGCCCGGTGGCGGTGCTCGCCCAGAGCGGTCTGGTCGCGGTGACGAACACGGTCGACGACTATCTCGAGCTGCTGCGACCCAGAGACAACGGCGGGATCGAACGTTGCGGCGCCGTGCAGGTGGGCCTGCGCCCCGTGGCCGTGGCGGTGGTCAAAGAGTCCGCGGAGCAGGCCTCGCTCTGGGTGGTGAACCACCTCTCCGACAGCATCAGTGTCGTCCGGCTGTGGCCCAGCTCTTGCTCCGGGGAAGTCGTGCAGACCCTGTACGTCGGCGACGAGCCGCGCGACATCGTCGTGGCCGCGGCCGACGCCGGGCAGCGCCGTGTGTTTGTCACGAGCGCGCACCGCGGCCAGCACCACCCGGTCCCCTCCGCGCGCCAGGCGACGGATCAAGTCACGCCGCCCGCCGAGAAGGCCAACACCGGTCTGGCTGACGTGTTCGTCTTCGATCCCGACGCGCCCAGCGCGCCGCGCGTGCTGAACCTCTTCAGCGACGTCCCGCGCGGGCTGGCCGTGGGCGACGGCGTCGTCTATGCGGCGGGGTTCCGCAGCGGCAACCGCACCAGCTCGATCGTGGCCGAGGTCGTCGCGGCGCGCGGCCAGCGCAGCCTGTTGCCCTTGCTCGCGCGCGACGAGCAGGGACAATTCATCGAGCGGGACGGTGAACTCTTGCTCGCACCGGGCGTGGCGGGCGAGGCGCGCATGGCCGGCGGCAATGCCGCGGTGGCGGGCAGCGGGCGCTGCCTGAGTGATCCGCGCTGGCAAGGGTTTGAGCGGCTGCAACAGCTGTGCGTCGTCACCGATGCAGGGCAGCGCGTCGAGCGCGTCGTGGTGCAGAGCGAGGGCGTCGTGGATGCCCGCTGCCAGTGCACGAGCGGGGACGGCACGCTGCAGCCGACGACCTCCGTGATCGTGAAGTTTTTCGACAACCGGCGCGATTGCGGGCAGGATTTTACGACCTTTCCAGACGGCAGCGCCGGCTGCTGGCTCGACGCCGCGCCCGGGGGCACGGCCACGCCCGCTGCCGCCACCTCACGTCAGAGCCCGCCCATGGCCTGGAACGAGGAGGTGCGCTTCAGTCTGCCCGACCGGGACGTATTTGCGATCGACACCCACCAGCTGACGGTGACGCGCGCCTTCTCGGGGGTGGGGACGACCCTGTTCAACCTGGCGGTCCAGCCGCGCACGGGGAAAGTCTTCGTCACGAACATCGATGCGCTGAACCTGACGCGCTTCGAGGGCTTCGGTCAGAGCTCGAGCACATCCGTGATCGGCCATCTGGCGGAGAGCCGCGTGACCGTGATCGATCCGTACGCGAACAGCGTCCTGCCCGTGCACCTGAACGATCACATCGATTACAGCCGCTGCTGCGAACGGTTGCCCGGCGAAAACGAGAAGAGCCTGGCCTTTCCCACGGGCATCGACTTTTCGGCGCGCGGGGACGAGGTGTATTTCACAGCTCTCGGCTCCGACAAGCTCGTCATCGCGGAGGCTCGCTATCTCGAGCATTTCCACAATGACGATGCGGCTCGCGAGGCAGGCAAGCTCACCGAGCTCACGCTCGGCAAGAGCGAGCTCGAACCAGCGGGGCCAGTGGGGCTCGCGCTCGACGCGCAACGCGGCCTCTTGTACGTGAAGACGCTCTTCAGCAACGAGCTCGTGGTGGTCGACCCGAACTCCCGCGCCATCACGGCTCGCGTGGCGCTGCCCAGCCCGGAGCCACAGTCGATCACGCGCGGGCGGCAGGTGCTGTACAATGCGCGGCTGACGTCCTCCCACGGGGACTCGGCCTGTTTCAGTTGCCACGCTTTCGGAGATCTGGATGGGCTGTCCTGGGATCTCGGCGATCCGGAGGGGGAGACGGTCAAAAATCCGGGGCCGTTTGCCACCCCCGTCGAGTTCAGCGCGCTGCCGGGGATCGTGATCGACCCCTTCGGTCGAGAGCCGCAGAACCGGCCGCAGGTCCCCGATTTCCGCAGCAACAAGGGGCCGATGAATACGCAGACGTTGCGCGGCCTGGCCAACCAGGGCCCCCAGCACTGGCGTGGCGATCGCACGCGCCGCTTTGCGGACCAGCCCGGAGAGCAGCCCAACTTCGGGTCCCTGGATGAGAACAACTCGTTCGGCGAGTTCGATGTGGCGATCCGCGGGCTGCTCGGCAACGACGTCGATCTCGACCCGGAGCTGTTTCAGGATTTTACCAACTTCACGTTGCAGCTGAGCTTGCCGCCCAACCCCCATCGCGCGCTCGATGATACGCTGACGCCCGAGAGGGCACGCGGCCGTGCCCTGTACTTTGGCTGCGCCAGCATGAGCGACGCCGAGTTTGAGAACCGGCAGTGCACGGCGCTGGACGGCTCGCGCGTGGACGTCGACCAGGCGACTCAGGATTGCACGTGCGCCAACAGCCCCGTGGTCTCCGTGCTCGCCGAGGTGCCGTCGATCGGCGGCTTTGCCGGCCTGCTGCAGGCGCTGTTGGCCCATCCGGAGCTGAGCGAGGCGCTGCTCGGGCTGGCCGGCGACGCCTCCGGGGTGCCCGCGGAGCAGCAGCCGCGCGTGGCGGAGCTGGCGTCCCAGCTGGCATTGACGTTCCAGGACCTGCGAGAGAGCGAGCTCGGGCCGAACGAGCTCGGCATCTTCTCTTTCGAGACGGCCCGCACGCTGGCAGGGTTGAGCGGCAATCTGCTCGGCCTGCTGCAGATCTCCGCCGCGTACGGGACGCCGCAGGGGCCCCAGTTGCTCGGTCTGCTGGCGAGCTCCATCCCGCGCGATGCGCTGCCGGCCAACAGCCCGCTACGCTTTGCCGCGGGCCTCGAAGCGAGCTTCGCGGGGATGTTCGGCGTGGCAAACCTCAACCTGCGCGTGCTCGCGGACGAAGCCGCGCGCGGCACGAGTGCCTTTCGAGACCTGCTCGGCGGCTGCGACGTGCGACAGACCCACGAGTGCCGGCTACGTGTGACCGACAGCTTTGACACCTGCCACGGCTGTCACACGCTCGATCCGCGGGGCAACGCGGAGTTTGACGTGTATCGGCCGGGCTTCTTCGGGACGAGCGGCGCGTATTCGTTCGAAAACGAGAGCCAGATGTTCAAGGTGCCGCACCTGCGCAACCTGTACCAGAAGGTGGGGATGTTCGGTGTTGCGCAGCTGGCGGAGTTCGTCCCCGAAAGCGCCTTCGGCCCGAACCGCGGCGGCTTTTTCGCGCTGCAGAATCAGTATTCCGGACCCCAGGTGCGCGGCTTCGGCTTCCTGCACGATGGCAGCGTCGACACCGTGCATCGATTTCACGGGGCCACCGTGTTCCGCCAGAGCTACCCGGGCGCCCCGCTCCGCGCATCGGGAACGGCGGACGGGTTCTCCGCCACCGTTCCGGCGCTGGCCACCCGCGCAGCGTGCGTACGCAGCTTCCGTGCGGCGCCGCCCGCGTCCCTCGAGCAGGTGCCCGAGACGTTGCGCGCAGACGTAGCCGCGTGTTTCGAGTCGAGCGGTATCCCCGAGAATTGTTTCATCGACCCGTTGACGGAAGACTGCCAGGCAGCGCTCGGTGCCCAGGCGGCGAGCCGTGAAGAGCCGGGGTTTGCCGACCGCTTCGTGCAAGAGATCCGCGACACGTGCTTTCAGTTCGGC
>Ga0315912_10001457_pt1 | contig 28921 bp, 25 predicted proteins | sample VfabasoilMG_FD_204469 | JGI IMG/M metagenome (GOLD analysis project Ga0315912, IMG submission 204469) | Garden soil microbial communities collected in Santa Monica, California, United States - V. faba soil | ecosystem: Environmental > Terrestrial > Soil > Garden | place: USA: California...
CCAACGACAGGGATCCCGGTGAGCGAGATGAACATCGAACGCGGTTTTTTCGTCGCGCTGCTGCTGGTCGTGTCGCTGGCGTTCTTCTGGCTGATTCGCGGGTTCTTACAGCCGATCTTCTGGGCCGTCGCGCTCGGTATCGTCGTCTATCCGCTGCACGTGCGGCTCGAGCAGCGCTTGCGCCGCGGCAAGCCGCTCGCCGCCGGCATTAGCGTCGTCGTCGTCGTCATCGTCGTGATCTTGCCGTTGATCGGCCTCGGCGCCGCCGTCGCGCAAGAAGGCGCCGCCCTCTACGAGCGGCTGCAAGGCGACGATGGCCACGGCATCGAGAACATGTTCGGTCAGGTGCAGCAGCGCATGCCGCAGGTCACGGCCTTCCTCGAGCGAGTCGGCATCGACACCGTGAAGCTCGAAGAAGGAATCCAAAACGCGGCCGTGACCGTGAGCCGTGCCGTCGCCGAGCGCGCATTGTCGATCGGCTCCGGCACGCTGCGCGGAACGATCTTCTTCTTCCTGATGCTGTATCTCCTGTTCTTCTTCTTGCGCGACGGGCCGCGAATACTCGAGGCCATGATTCGCGCGCTGCCGCTCGGCGACACACGCGAGCGTCACCTGCTCGGGCGCTTCGCCGAAGTCTCGCGCGCGACGATCAAGGGCACGCTCGTCGTCGGCATCGTCCAAGGCACGATCGGCGGCATCGCCTTTGCCATCCTCGGCATCGGCGGACCCGTGCTCTGGGGCACCGTCATGGCGCTGCTCAGCATCTTGCCCGCCGTCGGCACGGCGATCGTCTGGTTGCCCGCTGCGATCTATCTGCTTGTGACGGGCCAGGTCTGGGAAGGCGTCGTCCTAATCCTGATCGGCGTGTTCGTCATCGGCCTCGTCGACAACTTGTTGCGCCCCGTGCTCGTCGGCCGCGACACACAATTGCCGGACTACGTGATCTTGCTGTCGACGCTCGGCGGCATCGCCGGGTTCGGCCTCGCCGGCATCGTCATCGGCCCGACGATTGCGGCGTTCTTCTTGAGCGTGTGGCACATGGCCGAGCAAGAGTTCGCCGCGGATCCCGAGTTAGACTCCCGCGACCCGCCTCCCCCTTCGGCCGAAGCGTAACCATGCCATGAGCGGAACCTACGACATCGTCACCGTCGGCTCGGGTCACAACGGTTTGGTTGCCGCGGCCTATCTCGCCGCCGCGGGCAAGAAAGTGCTCGTGCTCGAGCGCAACGCATGGTTCGGCGGCGGCGTCGTCACGCGCGCGCTGACGGTGCCGGGCTACTTGCACGACCAGCACTCGATGGCGCACATCTTCATTCAGGCGAATCCGCTGCTGAAGAACGACGAGCTGAAGCTCAAGGCGAAGCACGGCCTGAAATACGTATTCCCCGAGCTGCCGATGATGTCGGTGTTCGAGGACGCCACGACGCTCGGCCTCTACCGCGACCGCGACAAGAGCGTCGCGGAGATCGCGAAATTCTCGAAGAAGGACGCCGAGACGTATCGCTGGCTCGCCACGAAAGCCGCGGGCTATTTACCGATGATCGCGGCGTCGCTGTACGCGCCGCCGGCGCCGCTCGGCGCGACGTACGCGCTGATGGATCAGAGCCGTGAGGGCCGCGAGCTCTGGCGCTACATGCAAATGAGCTCGCACGACTTGCTGTGCAGCCTGTTCGAGCACGACAAAGTGCGCATGCACTTCGCGCGCGTGGCCGGCGAGAACCTCGTGTCGCCCGACGAGAAGGCGACCGGCTTGGGCGTGTTCGTGTTCGTCGCGTTCCTCGAGGCGTACGGCATCGGCGTTCCGGTCGGCGGCTCGGGCAAGCTGACCGACGCGCTGATCGCGAGCATTCGCGAGCGCGGCGGCGATGTGCTCGCCAATGCCGACGTCGCGCGCATCAAGACGAAAAACGGGCGCGCGGCCGGCGTCGAGACGAAGGACGGCCGCACGTTCCACGCGAAGGACGGCGTCATAGCAGCGCTGCACCCGCACGACTTGGGATCGATGGTCGACGGCGTCGCGCCCGAGGTCGCCAAGGCTGCGGCCGACACGCAGATCAGCGAGATCGGCTGCATCACGCTGCACGCGGCGTTGAACGGTCCCTTGAAGTTCCGCGCGGGCGCGCACGTGCGCGCCGTCATGATCGAGCTCTTGCCGAACAAGTACGACACGATTCGCAAGTCGTTCGATTGCTTGCGCTACGGCGAGTTCTCGACGTACCCGCTCGTCGGCTTGGGGTCGCTCACGATGTTCGACCCGTCGCGCGCGCCGCCCGGCAAAGCCACGATGCACGTGTGGGACTACGTGCCGTACCAGCGCGCCGACGGCAGGAGCTGGGACGACACGAAGCACCACTACGTGAAGCGCATGACCGCGCACATGGAGAACTTCGTCGACAACGTGGCGGGCAATATCGTCGCATACCACAGCGACAGCCCCGTCGACATGGAGCGCACGTCATCGAGCTTTAGGCGCGGCGACCTGCACGGTATCGCGTCGACGACGTATCAGTCCGGCGCGCACCGCCCCACGCCCGATCTCGGCGGCAACGTCGTGCCGGGCTGCGAGCGGCTCTACCTCGTCGGCCCGTTCCAGCACCCGGGCGGCGGCGTGTTCGGCGCGGGGCGCGCGGCCGCCATGCGCGCGTTCGAGGACCTGAAGCTCGACTTCGCGAAGGTCGGAGCACGCTGATGCTGACGCTCTACTCGCCCGACAACACCAAGCTCATGGAAGTCGAGGCGCTCGAACGCAGCGGCAACGAGCTCTTGATCCGCGGCAAGGTGTTCGGCGCGATGCCGATGACGGCGCGCCTGACTCCGTCGGAAGCGCGCAAGGGCCTGCGCCTCGTGAGCTTCAAGCTCGCGTTCTTCCTGCTGACTTTCTTGCTGCGCTAACCCTTCAGAAATATCAAGTCTAGGAGCCGCAACTTCAGCGGGTATCATCGAGCGTTCATGCGCACTCGCGACACAAGAACGGGTTACGGCTGGATTTCGATCGCGTTGCATTGGCTCACGGCCATCGTGATCCTGACGATCTGGTTCATCGGTAGCTCCATTCAAAACGATCTCGCGGCGGGCTCGTTCGAGACGCTGCGGCTGCACACGTCCATTGCCATCACGGCGTACGTGCTCTTGTGGGCGCGCGTCATCTGGCGCTTCAAGCAAGGCCATCCCGCCGCGATGCCCGAGCAACGAGGCGTGTTCTACGAGATCGGCAAGTACACGCATTACGCGATTCTCGTGGCCATCGGCGCGATGCTGATCTCGGGCCCGCTCATGGTCTGGGCGCGCGGCGAGCCGATCTACGTGTTCGATTGGTTCACGATCCCTGGGCCGTACGGCATGGACATGGGCATCTACGGCGTCGTGCACCCGATACACGTTTGGTGCTCGCGCATCATCATCATCGGCACCGCGCTGCACTTGGCCGGCGTCTACAAGCATGCCGCGTTCAATCAAGACGGAACGTTCGGCAAGATGCTCGTCGCGGCGCGCGAGGATGAATCGTCGCGCCACGCCGCGATCGACAAGCGCGCCGGCGACGCCGCGCTGTGAGGTTCTAACTCACTTCCGGTAGTATTCGTGCGCCCCCGGTCGCCCGGAGCCACGATCGATGCGAACGCTTCTTCCCGCACTCTTGGCATGCACGGCCGCGCTCGCGGCCTGCGACTCCAATCAAACCTCGCGCGTCGCCGAGACGCCTGCCCGCCCGAGCGCCGCAGCCGTCGACGGCGCGCGGCTCGTCGCAGCCGATACAGAGCCCGGCCAGTGGCTCTCCACGGGCCGCACCTACGACGAGCAGCGCTTCAGCCCATTGAGCCAAATCGACACGACCAACGTCGCCGAGCTCGGGCTCGCCTGGTACGGCGACTTCGCGATGCCGCGCGCGCAAGAAGCCACACCGCTGTTCGTCGACGGCGTGCTGTACGTCACGACGGCGTGGAGCAACGTGAAGGCGTACGACGCGCGCACCGGCGCGCCGCTCTGGACGTTCGACGCTCAAGTGCCGCGCGAATGGGGCAGCCGCGCGTGCTGCGACGTCGTGAACCGCGGCGCAGCTGCGTGGAACGGCAAGATCTTCGTCGGCACGATCGACGGCCGCTTGCTCGCCGTCGACGCCGCCACGGGCGCGCTCGCGTGGAGCGCCGACACGCTCGTGCGCCGCGACGCCGCCTACACGATCACGGGCGCGCCGCGCGTCGTGAAAGGCAAGGTGCTCATCGGCAACGGCGGCGCCGAGTTCGGCGTGCGCGGTTACGTCTCCGCTTACGACGCCGAAACGGGCGCGCTCGCGTGGCGATTCTTCACCGTGCCCGGCGATCCTGCGCTCGGCTTCGAGAACGCCACGATGGAGTCCGCGGCGAAGACCTGGAGCGGCGAATGGTGGGCGCTCGGCGGCGGCGGCACCGTGTGGGATTCGATGGCCTACGATCCCGAGCTCGATCTCTTGTATATCGGCACGGGCAACGGCTCGCCCTGGAACCAAAACCTGCGCAGCCCCGGCGGCGGCGACAATCTCTTCTTGTCGTCGATCGTCGCGCTGAAGCCCGACGATGGCTCGTACGTTTGGCACTACCAGACAACGCCAGGCGAAAGCTGGGACTACACCGCGACGCAGCACATCGTGCTCGCCGACCTCACGCTCGACGGCGCGGCACGACGCGTCGTGATGCAGGCGCCGAAGAACGGCTTCTTCTACGTGCTCGACGCCGCAACCGGCGCGCTTATCTCGGCCGAGAAGTTCGCGGCCGTGAACTGGGCGAGCGGCGTGGACCTCGCGACCGGGCGGCCGATCGAGAATCCCGCGGCGCGCTACTACGCGACGGGACAAGCCGTGGCTTTGCAGCCGTCGTCGGGCGGCGCACACAACTGGCACCCGATGGCGTTCAGCCCGCAGACGGGGCTCGTCTATCTTTCGGCCAGCGACAATGCGCTCGTCTACGCACCCGACCGCAACTTCAACCCGAACCCGCGCGTGTCGAACTTAGGGATAGACCTCTCGGCCGGCGCGACGCTCGGCCCGCGCGCGCTCGCCGATTTGCCGCGCAGCTCGTCCACGCTCGCGTGGGATCCCGTCGCGAAGCGCGAAGCATGGCGCGTCGCCGGCCCCTCGGCCGGCATGCTCGCGACCGCGGGCGGGCTCGTGTTCCACGGCGCGGGCGACAAGCTCGTCGCGCAGCGAGCAACGGACGGCGGCGAGCTCTGGTCGTCGCCGAGCGTACGCACGGGCATCGTCGCGGCGCCGATCAGCTTCGAGCTCGACGGCGTGCAGCACGTCGCCGTCGTCGCGGGCCGCGCGACGGGCAACTACTACGCACCCGTCTACTCGCGCTTGCTCGTGTTTCGCCGCGGCGCGAACGTCGAGCTGCCGCCGGCGCAAGAGTTCACGCCGGCGCCGTTGAACCCGCCGGCGTCCGTCGCGTCGGCCGAGGAGATTGCGCGCGGCCGCACCTTGTACGACGCGAACTGCGTCCTGTGCCACGACGACCCCGGCAACGCCGGCGGTATTTTTCTGCGCGGCCTGTTTCCCGACTTGGCCTACTCTCCCGCGCTCGCGGCATCGGAAGCATTCGCGGCGATCGTGATCGGCGGCGCGCGCGCCGCGAACGGCATGGCGTCGTATGCGGGCGTTATCGATGCGGCCGGCGCTGATGCGATTCGCGCGTACTTGATCCGCGAAGCGAACGACGCGCTACCGCCGAACGCGCCGCCGCGTTGAGCGGCTACTTGTCGCGCTGCAGCTTCGGGTCGACCTTCTGGCGCGCGCGCAACGCGCGATGGACTTCTTTCCAACGCGCCTTCGTGCGCCCTGCGAGAATCGGGTCGCGCTTGCGTTCGGCCGCCGCGATCTCGGCAAGCAGCTTCCGGTAGCTCGCGAGACGCTCGGCCGGCAACTCTTTGCTCTCGACGGCCGCGAGCACGGCGCAGCCGGGCTCGTTTTGGTGCGCGCAGTCGCGAAACCGGCAGCGCTCCGCGAGCGCTGCGATGTCCGCGAAGCTCGTCTCGACGCCGCCGACGTCATCGAGCAAACCGAACTCGCGCATGCCGGGCGTGTCGATCAGCACGCCGCCTTCGGGCAACTCGACGAGCTGCCGCGCCGTCGTCGTATGCCGCCCGCGATCGTCGTTGCGCAACCCGCTGACGGCCTGCACCTCGCGGCCGAGCAAGCGGTTCGTCAACGACGACTTCCCGACACCCGACGAGCCGATGAAGCCGACCGTCTTGCCCGGAGCGATATACGCGCGCAGCTCCTCGACGCCGACGCCCGTCACCGCGCTCGCACGCACGACAGGCACACCGATCGCGACCCGCTCGATCGCCTCGAGCATCTCGCCGATGTCCTCCTCGAGATCGATCTTGTTCAGCACCACGACGGGCTCGGCGCCGCTGTTCCAGATCGCCGTCACGTACCGCTCGAGCCGGCGCTCGTTGAACTCGCGGTTGCCTGCAGTCACGACGAAAAACACGTCGACGTTGACGGCAACGGTCTGCGCCTCGGCGAGCGTGCCCGCGGCGCGACGAAGCAGCGTCGTGCGCCGATCGAGCACGCGTTGGATCGACGCCCGCTCGTTGCCGTCGATGACGGCGACCCAGTCACCGACGACGGGCCGTTCCGTCTTCGTCAACGAGTCGCGCAAGTTGCCGCTCAAGTCGCCGTGCGCGGCGCGACACCCGGCCAAGTGCAAGCTGCTCTGCCCTTCGGCGACGACGCGCGCGGGCACGAGTTGTGGATTCGCGAGCTTCGTGAGCTGCGAAGCAAAAAAGTCGTCGAAGCCGAGGGAAGCGAGTGTCGTCAAGCGTCGTATCGGGGCCGATGTTGCGCCGATTATGCTCCGGCTTGCCGCGGCCACGCTCGCGGCCAGGTGCGCAGGGCTTGCCCAGCCTGCGGGGGGCAGCGTATAAAGGCGCCCTCTTTTCCGCGACTCGCGCAGCAAGCGGGCGGCCCCCGAAGCCGCCCAATGTTAAGCTTGCCGCGTCGCTACTCGCGGCGCCGTCGGGGTGTAGCTCAGCCTGGTAGAGCACTGCGTTCGGGACGCAGGGGTCGTAGGTTCAAATCCTGTCACCCCGACCAACTTATCTCATACACATCAGCATGTTGTGTTCGCTTTGCCTTGGCCAGCTTTTCCATGTTCCTGCCGTAAGTGCCGGGTAAGTGCAATGCAGTCGCCGCGCGACGGTGAATGCACGTGACGTGCCAGCTGTGCCTGCGCGACCTCCCCCTCCGCGATTCGCACATCATTCCGGAGTTCATGTACGCCACGGTGTGCGACCCGAAACACCGCTACTTCACGATCCGGTTGATGGCACACGCGCTTCCACGGAGCAGAAGGGCATTCGCGAAAAGATGCTGTGCGCGGAGTGCGAGCAGCGAATCGGACAATGGGAACGCTACGTAGCGCATCTCCGGCAAGGCATCGAGACTGTCCGATCCCGCCGCGAGGGCAACCTCGTCACGTTGGAAGGCGTGGATTACGCGCGATTCAAGTTGTTCCAGTGCTGTGGCGAGCAGCGGTGTCCACGCACGCATTCTTCAGCAAGCTCAGGCTAGAGGAACGCGACGAGAACGCGTTACGCACGTTATTACTTGCGTCGGACCCTGGCTCGCCGAAAGTCTACGGGTGCGTCATGAGCGCGCTCGTCCACAACGACAAACCGGTGGCCAACTTGATGTTGCAACCGACCCACGTTCACATGGACATGTGTCTCTGCTATCGATTCATTCTCGGCGGAATGATCTGGGTCCATGCGGCAGTCGCACGGGTGCCTCCGAGCATGAAGGTAGATTCCTTCAGCCCAACGGCGAAGCGCGATTTATCGTTGGCGAAATGACCGAAGTGGTCTTCTGGCAGAAGGCACTGCGCGAGCTGATCGCCAATTTCCCCGAACTGCCAACGCTGCGCTGACTCATGAGGTAGAGCATGATCATCGGCGAACAGTGCTCGTTCATCAGCGCGCTAGCGTCCTGGGGCCGACATGAGGTGGTCACGCGCGGGCGATACGCGCCCGAAGCGCTAGACGACGCGTCGCTGCTGGAGTACGCGTTGATAACACGCGCGCATGGATCGCGCCGATGCTCGCCGCGCAGCCGACGCGAGTTCACGGCACGTTTTGAGCCCTCCGACGTTGCGACGTTCACGCTCTTCCGGGCCGGTACGGTTAGCCAGCGGAAAGCCGGCGTCTTGGACAAGCCCGACAGCGAAAGCTATCGAGGGTTCCGAACACTCGCCGACGGCAGCGAACCCGTCCGTGGCCGCTGATCTGCGTCGTGCCCAGCGTCGCGAACACAACGCGCAACATCTTCGAGGGCTACCGCAAGTCCGGCGCGCGGTCCGAGCATATCGCGCGCGGAGATCGGTACGACGTCGAAGGGTTCGTGATATTCACGGAACGCGCGCCATAACCCTCAGAGTTTTTCTTCGACCGGCGGTACCGATTGCGCGCTGAGCTTGGCGCGGGTCTAATGCTCCTTGGGTGTCGCGCCGAATCCCCGGCCGATAGGTAACGAGTTGGTCGGGCCGCCAGCCAAGCGTCGGTGTGGCCATGACATTCTTCGGCGAGCGCGGCGAGCGCGTACTCAAACCTCTAGAAGCATTTCTGAGCGTCGAAACGGCGAGCGGCATCGCGCTGCTTGCTGCGACCGTCGCTGCGCTCGTTTGGGCGAACTCGCCCTGGAGTGCGGCATACGTCGCCGTCTCTCACGCGCCAACAAGTCATTTCGTAATTAACGACGTGCTCATGACGGCGTTCTTCTTCGTCGTCGGGTTGGAGATTCGACGCGAGACTCGCGAAGGCGCGCTGGCTACCGTCCGAACCGCTGCGCTACCAGTCGTCGCGGCTCTCGGCGGTATCGTAGTGCCGGCCGCAATCTACCTCGCGTTCAATGGAGCCGAAAACGTCCGTGCGGGTTGGGCAATTCCGACAGCAACGGACATCGCGTTCGCCGTCGGTGTGCTCGCTTTAGTCGGTCGCCGCGCCAATCCGGCGCTGCGTGCTGTGCTGCTTGCGCTGGCGATTGCCGATGATGTCGCAGCGATCCTAATCATCGCTTTCTTCTACGCCGGGGGTATCGCGCTGAACGGGGCTGTCATTGCGGCGCTCGCGCTCGCCGGCCTCGTGGCTCTGCGATTGCGGCAGCCGCAAGGGGCAGTCGCCTACCTTGTATTCGGCGCTGTGCTGTGGATCGGATTCCTCTACGCCGGCCTCCATCCGGTGCTTGCCGGCGTCATCGTCGGAGTGCTGATGCCCGACGCGGCCGCTGGCCGGCTCGAAACGACACTGCACCCCTGGGTCGCCTTCGGCGTGATGCCGTTGTTCGCGTTGGCGAACGCCGGAGTCAGCTTTGCTGGACTCGATCTCGGCAGCGACGTCTCGTTGATGCTCGCTGGTGGCATCGCCCTGGCGCTTTTCGTCGGCAAGCCGATTGGGATTGTTGCGGCCGTCGCGCTTGCGGTCCGCGCTCGATGGTGCGAGTTGCCGTCCGGCATTACGTGGCGCGGTATCGTGCTAGTCGGCTGCCTGGGTGGCATCGGCTTCACGATGTCGATATTCATCGCGACGCTTGCGTTCTCGGAGTCACTACTCGCGGCTGCCAAACTCGGTGTGCTCGTCGCATCGGTGCTGGCCGGCACAACTGCATACGTCATTGGCTGCTGGAATGCGGAGCGAGCGCCGCCCTCGCAGCCCTAACGTTTCTCGCGCATCGCGGCGAGAAGATTACCCCGCGCTTCGGTGAGATCACGCAGTGCCGTCGCTTCGATGTCCAGCAAATCCTACGACGGAGTCTGTCCCTTTTTACGGGGAACACCGCGTAAGCCGTGCGCTGGTCAAGCCACATCGAGCGCGCCAAGGCGAGCCCGTTACACGCATGGAGGAATTGCATTCAGATGCCCCAAATTAGGACTCGGCGCTAGATGCGGCGACCGAGCGTTGGACAGGCCAGATGCCCCCTAAAAGCAGTGATCAAGCACCGTGCGCATGCCGTCCGCACCGTCCACGGACGTGCCGACCGAGTTGACCGAGGCGCTGTTCGGCGAGCGGCCCTTCTATGACGGACAGGCCTTTACGTTGGGCGCCAGATCGGGCACGTATTCGGCGGGTCCGGCCTACCCATTCGAGCCGAAGGGCGTTCCGCCTCGCGCGAGTTCGACGGTCGCAGCTCGCCATGTCGGCGATTAGCCTTCGCAGTGCCGTAGGCATTCTTAATAGTTGATACCGGCGTGAAACCGCTCTTGCGCGACGCGCTCCTCCTTGCCCAAACGTCCAACAGACGAACCGGCAGCGGAAAGGTAGTACTGATCGCACCGACGGCGTGAGTCTGTGAGGAGCGAAACGTGCCATACGCCAAGGTTTTTCTCGTTGCGTCCGTACTGATCGCCGGAGGCGTTCATGCACAAAGCGACGATGAGCTCGCCAAACAACTTTCGAATCCGGTCGCGAGCCTGATCAGCGTTCCGTTCCAGCTCAATCACGACTTCGACATCGGGCCCGACGACGGCGACCGTACACTGCTCAACGTGCAGCCCGTGATTCCGGTTTCGATCGACACGAACTGGAACATGATCTCGCGCACGATCGTGCCCGTCATCACGCAGGACGACGCCATTCCGTCCGGCGGCCGTCAGTCGGGCATCGGCGACGTGCTCCAGAGCCTCTTTTTCTCGCCGAAGACGCCGACGGCGAGCGGATGGACCTGGGGTGTCGGCCCTGTGTTCTCCTTCCCGACGGCGAGCGATGACGCGCTCGGCAGCGAGAAGTGGGGTGCAGGGCCGACGGCGGTCGCGCTGAAGCAGACGGCCGACGGCTGGACGTATGGCGCGCTCGTGAACCACGTCGTCTCGTTCGCTGGCGACGACTCGCGTGCCGACGTCAGCTCGACCTTTCTCCAACCTTTTCTGGCGAAAGGCATCGACCGCGGTCGCACGCTCACGGTGAACCTGGAGTCGACGTACGATTGGGAAGACGCACAGTGGACCGTGCCGGCGAACTTCACCTACAGCAAAGTGACGCGCGTCGGTGACCAACTCGTCAGCTGGGCGGCCGGTGCACGCTATTACTTCGAGGCACCGGATTCCGGGCCGAAGTGGGGTTTGCGGTTCGCGTTCACGCTGCTCTATCCACGGTGACGTTCCGCTCTGGCAACGGACAGCTAGCTACTTCAGCCGAACGCGTGCTGCAGCGTCGGAGCAGCGCAAGCCGGCATCACTCCAACCACTAAAACCATCTGCTCTCAACGAGTTACACGCACATCAGGACAACGCGAACGCACTGAGCCGCCGCCGCACGTGCTCTACCCGTGCCGATCCCGCCCCCCCAATGATCGTCTCCGTCGGCAGAGCGCGTCTCAATCTCGCGCACGCTCGGGTTCGACGACGCGTCGCGTCCTGGCGATAACCGTTGGCGAGCGAGTGTTACGTTTGCTCGGAGGGTTGGAGGTCGGGGTCAGCAAGGGAATCGGTAATCCACGCCGCGTACAATTCATGTTCCGGGAACGGCCGCTGCGGGGGACGTCCAATGGAGCACGTACATGAGTTCCTCGGTTGGGCCTGGGGCAGGCACCACAACGAACTCAGTTGGTACGTTCGCGTGTTGCTTACCGTGCCGTTCTGCTACTTCGCGTTCAAGCGAAACATCGTCGGAGTCGTTGCCACGCTCGTCGCGATCGTCACGAGCATGTTCTGGTTCCCCGCGCCAGAATCACTCAACGGAAACATCGCGGCGTTTCTCGAAGTCGAGCGTCGATACGTTGAAGAACCATGGACGCTTTCGAAGATCACGTTGTTGGCGCTGATCCCTGTCTGGTTTGCCGCCGTCACCTGGGCGTTCTGGAAACGGTCCTGGGCGGTTGGTTTCGCAGTGGCCAACGCGGGCGTTGTCGCAAAGGTTGTTTGGAGCTTCGGCGTCGCCGGAACCGCAGCATGGAGCATCATTCCGGCCGTCATGCTAGGACTGGTCGCGACGAATGGCGTGCTTTGGTGGGCATATCTGAGATGGCGGCGCATCGTGCCTGCAACGAAAACCTGAGCGCGACGTAAGGTGCGTGGCAAACGTTAGGGGCAACTGCCGGAGACACCTAGTGTTGCGGCGATTGCGCGCGGCGCTTGGCGCGTGTCTTATGTTCGTTGGGTGTCGCGCCGAGTCTCCGGCCGATAAGTAACGAGTTGGTCAGGCCGCCAGCCGAGCGTCGGTGCGACCATGACATTCTTCGGCGCACGCGGCGAGCGCGTGCTCAAACTGGAAGCATTGCTGCGCGTCGAAACAGCGAGCGGCATCGCGCTGCAGCGACGGTCGCTGCGCCCTGGACTGCGGCCTACATGACCGTCTGGCACGCGCCAGCCAGCCCAGCAGCGACAGAGTCCAGCTGGTCGATGCTCTGCTCGTTGGATGACTACGCGGCTTCCTGCATCGGCAGTGATGCCACGAACACTTTCTGCGTCGGATACGCGAACTCGATGCCGAGCCGAGCGAACTCCTTGTGCAGGCGTAGATTGATCGCTTGTTGGATATCCATGTAACGGTTGTAGTCCGCTGAACGCACGTAGTACACGGTCTCGAAGTCCAGCGAAGCTGCGCCGTGAGCGGCGAAGTGGCTCCGATCGAAGCGCGTATCAGCTTGGGCTTCGACGAATTCACGGATCATCCGCGGGATGCGCTCGAGCGCCTCGAGAGCTGTCTCGTACGTCACACTCGTTGCGAACACGATACGCCGCTCTACCATTCGTCCGTAGTTTCGCACTCGGCTGCCCAACAGATCGGCGTTGGGCATCACGACCTGCTCGCCGCTCAGGCTTCGGAGACGCGTGCTCTTGATTCCGATAGTTTCTACTGTCCCGAGCACGTCGCCTACGACCAGGAAATCGCCTTCGGAAAAAGGTCGATCGAGAGCGATCGATAACGACGCGAACAGGTCGCCGAAGATGTTTTGCACGGCAAGCGCGATCGCGATGCCGCCGATTCCAAGACCGGCAACGAGCGCCGTGATGTCGACACCGAGGTTATCGAGCGTCAGCAGGACGACGAATGACCAAATCACGCCGTTGACAACGACGCCGATGATCCCGATCGATGCAAACGCGGACCTCTGTTGCTTCTTTCGCTCGAACCACGCCGTGGCGGTTGCCACCGCCCAGATGCCCGTCTGCCAGAACAGCGCGATCGTAATCGCGGTGGCTGCAAGGCGTGCGCTAGTCGCACCGAGCGCCAACGCTCGAAGGCCGGCAAACAGCGCGAGCACGACGAAGAAGAGCAGCGTCGTGCGGCTCAGCACCCGCAACGGTATCTGGATCAGCGCCGCGGCCCCGGTTTTCTCGAACCTGCTGTGATAAGCCCGAACTGTGCGGCGAGCCGCAAGCAAGACAAGGAACACGCCAGTGGCGACCAAGACTGCGGTAACCCACGCCAACGGCGAATTGCTAGAGATTGGCAATGACAGGAGTTCATCGAGGTCGATCATCGTTTCTCCAGCCCTGTCGGCCCTACACCAGTACGCCCGTCACCGGATCAGGCTCGACTCCTTAACGTCGCGGCGCCAAGCAATCGAGAATCCAGTTCGGCAGATCTCGTCGCGATTTGGACCGCATCGAGCCTTTCGAGCGACGAACGCTTCGTCGTCTCTTGCGAATGCGAGCACAACCACGACTGTACTGCGTTTGAGCGGCTCAGGGGCGTCTCGTCCGCAGATTGAGGTTTCCACCCTATGGGGGAGATCGCGAAGACGCCCTAGCATCAGATGAGGGGCAACGAATGGCGTTGCCCGCGGTCGACCGAGCGGCCTCGCGCTCGTCGCGGCTGAGCGCAACAACAGGTTGCAAGTGACTAGAGCTAAAGCATGCAAGACCAACACGCGAGCAAGTTCCAGATGAAGGCTGGGCACTCGCAGCTGTGTTGTGTGCATTGGGGGGGAAGCTAGGGGGGCGAGGTGGAACAGGGGCGCTGGACGTGGGGTGGTGGGGGGGGGGGCGGCGAGGAACGCCGTGAGCTTCAGCGCGAGTTACTGACACCTCGCGAACACGCATCGGAATGTCTCGGGTGACGCCAAGGGACTTCGGTCATCGGGGCGACCTGGTGAAGCGCCGACGATACGCGGCTAGACACCCTGTAGATTTTCGCGAAGTACGAGAGCTACTAGCTCGGCAGCCGAGTGAACGCCGAGTTTACGCATGAGATTGGTGCGGTGGTTCTCCGCCGTTTTCGTGCTGATATTCAGCAGCGCGGCAATCTCTGCGTTCGAAGAGCCTTGGGCAGCAAGTGCAAGCACTTGCCGTTCTCGCATCGTCAACGCGCCGATCGCACCACCGGCTTCGACAACGGCGCGAAGGTCTTCCGACACATACTCCTCGCCTGCGATTATGCGACGCAGACCATGATCGAGTTCCTGTGCGGTGCAGGCCTTCGATAACAGACCGACCGCGCCGCTCTCGCGAAGCTGGACAAGCATGTTGGTCCCAGCAATGCCCGTGAGCACCGCGACACGGGTGGCCGGACTCCATCGCTTGACTTCACCGATGACGGCGAGGCCGCCGGCCTTCGGCATCGCGACGTCCAGCAGCAGCAAGTCGGGCTTGAGCTTCTTCGCGAGAGCTATCGTCGCAAATCCGTCGTCGGCCTCGGCGACAATCGTGACACCTTCGATGGCCCGCAACAGCGGTCGGACAGCCTGCCTAATGAGTGCGTGATCGTCGGCGATCAGGACGCGGCAGCGGATTGTCGAAAGGTTGTCTTCCGCACCCATAGCAAAGGGCCTCGCGATTTCACGGAGGGCGACAGCGGTATATCCTCGCTGATTATAGTTAGAACGAGCTATCCAACGCGGATTACCGCCGGGTGGTACACACGCAATGCGGACGTCCGTAGTCGATAGAGTAAGCGGGCCGCTGCACCGGATCGGATGGTGGCCTGTTACGCTCTTTCTGTGGAGCGCCTCGTCGCACGCGCAGGTGATCGAGCTTGATCACGAGCGCCCACAACGCGGCCTGGCGAGCTTCGTGCGCTATGTCGAGCTGCCGGGGACCGCGGCGGAGACACTGCCTCAAGCCCTTGCGCTACCAGCATCAGCCTTCGCGCCGATTGGGACACGCTACATCGATCCAGGCGCCACGTCGGACACGATTTGGTTGTTGCTCACGGTTCGGAATCCGAGCGCCCACGACGGAGAGTGGCAGCTCAGTTTCAATGTTCGCTTCCTGAACGAGATCGTAACGTCCCGGAGCGATGAGACTGGAGTACGGGTAATTCTCGAGCAGCGCGAGGACTCCACCTTCGCTGAGCGGCCGAGGCCAGAGCGCCTGCTCGCGGTTCCGCTAGACGTGACGGCAGGCCAGACGGTGGAATTGCTGATCGGCTATCGCTCCACTGGCACAACAGCGCTCCCGCTTTCACTCGAAACCCCTGCGAGCTTCGACGACCGATACGCGCGAGAAAATGCTCTCAACGTCGCGTGCTACGCCGCTGTCGGTGTTCTTGCGGTGCTCAGCGTGCTTCAAGCACTGACCTTCAATCAGCGAAGCGAGCTCAATTTCGCACTCTATCTAGGGGCCACGCTGTTCTATATCGCCCACATGGATGGCGTCACGTTTCAATATCTCTGGCCGGATGCCCCACGCTGGAATTCTTACGCTGCGGTGCCGCTCGGGCTCGCAATGAGCGCGGCCGCCCTATGGTTTACGCGCAGTTTCGTCCGACCAAAGGAACTCTCGCCGGCACTCGATAAAGCGATGTTGGGCTTGATCATCGTCGCAGTCGTGCTGAGCGCCGGGAGGCTGGTCGTCCCAGAGGCGCATTTGAAAGGAACGACGTACCTCGTCGCGTCTCTCTCCGCCGGGATATGCTGCGGCGCCGCGATTCTTGCATATGTTCGCGGCCGGCCAGCCATGCGGTTCTTCGTGCTCGGATGGATCGGCGTGTTTGTCGGTGCGTCTTTGACGACGATCGCAAACAACTTCCCGTCGCTAATCGTGCTCGCGACAGCCGTCGCATTGCCAAAGTACACGATCATGTTCGACGCACTGACGTTCTACCTGGCGTTGGCGGATCGCGCCCGCGTGTGGCGGCTCGAGCGAGATGCCGCGATGCGTGGAGAATTCGAAGCGCTGCACGCGCGCCAGGCGGCAACGGACGAGCTTCACGCAGCAGAGCGAGAACGACTGGAGGCGCTCTTGCTCGCCCAAACGAAGACACGGCAGCTCGCGATGGCAAGCCACGACATTCGGCAGCCACTCGCCTCATTGCGGCTGACAGTGGAGCGCCTGGCCAAGGAACGCAGTGCAGAGGGCGAATTGGCGAATGGTCTTATTCAGAGCGTGGACTACCTACAAAGACTAACGGACGTGTACAGCGGCATATCCGCCGGCGAGAGCGCATCGTCCGCGAGGAAGCAGCCGTCTCAGCCAGAAAACAACGCCTCGTTTGCCATCTCGACGGTGCTCGATAACGTCGAACTGATGTTCTGCGACGAAGCCGTGGAAAAGGGACTCGCCTTTCGAACTCGCACGACTCGTGCGGAGGTTCGCGGAGACGCCATGATCGCAATGCGCTTGGTGAGCAATCTCGTGGCGAACGCTGTGAAGTACACGCACCGTGGCAAGATCCTTCTCGGCTGTCGTCGGCGCAATGCGATGCTCCGGGTCGTGGTCGCGGATACCGGACCTGGCATCGAGGCCGGTGAACTCGACCGAGTGATGCAATTCCGCGAGCGCGGCAGCGCATCCGGAAACGTCGAGGGACACGGGCTTGGACTCGGTATCGCGAACGCGCTCGCCACAAGCGGCGGCTACAAACTTAGTTGCCGATCAATCCCGGGCAAGGGCACCGCTTTCTTCGTCGACTTCGAGCTTGCAAACAAGGCCTGATGCGCGTCATCGACGCCGGCGGCCAGAGTTCAATAGCGTCTTGAGCCCCGCCTCGATCTCCAGCGTGTCGTCGCCTTTGAGCAGGACCACGTCAGCGCCCGCCTTCGCGTACTTGTCGGGGTCGACGGGGTTCTTGTCGTCCAGCAGGATCGCGAGCTTGGCGTTCGGCGTGTGCTCGCGCAAAGCCGCCACTGCCTGCACGCCGGTCGCGAGCGGGAGCGGCGCACTCAAGAGGATGAGATCGGGCTGAAGGCGTTTGGCCTTACGGAACGTCGAGATCGCGTCCTCGCCGAAGGCCACAAAGCACTCCTCACCGAGCCGCTCGACCAGTCGCTCGACCATGGTGAGCAGAGCCCGGCGTGCTGCGGGGTGAGAGTCGGCGATTAGGACATTGATCATGGCGGCGAATTCTCGCGCGTGGCTGTTCTTGCTGAGATCGGCGACTGCGCTCGTCGACCGTGTGGGAATTTCAAAGCTTGCGGCCTGGCATGCTCCGCTACATCCTCCGCCGGCCCCATAGGGTGCCGCCCTCAATTTCGCGCCTCGTTTCACGCGCCACTCGCGACATTCAAGGTCCGCTGCGGGGGGTCAGGTTCTCCGACAACCAGCGAGCAGCCGAGACCGGCGGCAGTGGGTTAACACCACGGTCGACGAGGTAGTTCGCCTCGCGCATCGTCTCGACCGGAATCGCATCGAGTAAGGGCGCGACTGCTCGCCGCAATAATGGATCGTCGGCGCGGTCGGCGGATACCAGGACGATCGCGTCATAGGGTAGGAACGCGCGACGCGGATCGGCGAGGACGACCAGGTCGTTCGCGGCGATGCGACCGTCGGTTGAAAAGGCGGTGATGACGTCCACCTCCCCTGTCACGACTGCGTCGTACATAAACGTCGACTGGAATTCCCGGCGGCCCGCGAAGTCGAGCGCATAGCTGTGACGAAGCGCCGGCCACTCAGGTCGCGCGAAGAACTCGAAATCCGCGCCAAGCGTTAGGCTGCGCGCGTGTGCGGCGAGATCGTCGATTGAAGAGATGCCGAGTCCGGCCGCGCGATTGCGCCTCATCGCCAACGCGTACGCGTTTTCGAACCCGAGGGCACCCACGAGGCCCACATCGCGTTCGCGCGCAAGCCAATCGCGGAGCTCGGCGAGCAGCTGGGCGCGCGGAGGATTGTCCGTGCGCCGCATAACGTTCGCCCAGAGTGTGCCCGAATATTCAACATAGATATCAATATCGCCTGCCGTGAGGGCGGTGAACGCGATGGCCGAGCCCAAGCCTGTGCGGCGCGTCGCCGCACCGCCTTCGCTCCCGATACGGTCCGCTATCAAAGCAGAAAGGATGTACTGCTCCGTGAAGCTCTTCGCGCCAACGACGTAATTGGCGGCGACGTCAAAGCGCGGTACTGCGGCTGCTGTGATACCCGCCGAGAGCACGAAGACGCCGGTGGCAATTCGCCCGGGCCGGCGGCGCACGACGCCCGACTCGATTAGCGCCAGCAGCTGGTCGACGATCAATGCGAGCGCCGCGGCTGCCACGCAGCCGAACAGGACGGACACCCAGTTCTGGACCTGCAGGCCCGCGAAAATGTAGTTGCCAAGACTCGTCTGACCGACCGGCGTAGAGAGCGTCGCAGCTCCGATGACCCAGACGGCGGCAGTGCGCACGCCAGCCATCAACATGGGCGCGGCAAGCGGGAGCTCGATGCGCAGCAGGAGCTGCCAGTCGGTCATTCCTGCCCCGCGCGCTGCCTCGCCAATGGCCGGGTCCAGGGTCAAGATGCCGGTGACTCCATTGCGGATCACCGGCAGCATCGAATAGAGGGTGAGCGCAAGCAACGACGGCAGAAAACCGAGTGCGGAGAACCCTATCCCAAACAGGTGTTCGGAGAGAGCGGACAAGGCAAGCAGCAGCGGATAGAAAAGCGCAAGCAACGCGAGTCCTGGCATGGTCTGAATGAGGCTGGCGAGTGTGAGCACGGGCCAACGTACGTATCGGTAGCGCACGGCCGCAATCGCAAACAGCAGGCTCAGCGTAAGGCCAAGACCCATCGCCGCGGCACTGAGGACAACGTGTTCGCCAAGAAGGAGTGGCAGCTGTTGCCACGCGGCGGCGACACGGTCATCCACGCTCCGTCTCCTCGAGCAACGCCGCGACACGCAACGCCTGACGACGCGGCATGTCCATCAATGCGCGCACCGTCTCGTCGGGGTGACTGTTCATCAAATCGCGCGGCGGGCCGTCCGCGACGATGGAACCGGACCGCATCACGACGACACGATCGGCGAGCAACACGGCTTCAAGCACGTCGTGCGTCACCATGAGCGTCGTCAAGCGCATACGTTCGTGCAAGCGGCGGTACTCGGAGCCCAGCGCCTCGCGTGTTACGGGATCGAGGGCGCCAAATGGCTCGTCCATCAACATGATCAACGGCCGGGCGGCAAGTGCGCGAGCGACACCGACGCGCTGACGTTGTCCGCCGGAGAGCTCGGCGGGGCGGCGATCCGCAAAACTCTCTGGCAAATTGATGAGCTCGAGCAGCTCCGTCACGCGCGCAGCGATATGCGCGCGCGACCAGCCAAGTAGTTTCGGTGTGATCCCGATGTTCTCGGCAACGGTGAGATGCGGGAACAGGCCAATGCGCTGAAAGACGTATCCGATGCGCCGCCGCAGCACGTGCGCAGGATGTGCGTGCGTCGGGACCCCGTCGATCAGGACCTCGCCGGAATCCGGCTCGAGGAGTCGATTGATCGTCTTGAGCGTCGTGGTTTTGCCCGAGCCGGATTCCCCGACGATCGCGACGAACTCGCCCGCATGGACGAGGAGATCGAGGTTTTGAACCACGCGGACGGGGCCGTACGCTCGGCTGACGGCTCTGAGCTCAATAGTCCGCCGCCGGTTGCTGCCAGGCGGATTCGTGCTCACTGCTCGAGAGCTACCTCGGCTTCGTCTTCTGCGACTCTGACGTAGCGAGTGCCCACCGGCCGGTTCAGACCGCTGCACACGGTAACAATGTCATCGATGGGCGCAGCCCACGCGTCGGTTGCTGGGCGCGATAAATAGAGTTCGGCACGCAAGAGGCCGTCGCTCTCGGCACCGTCCGTCTGCACACCTAGCTCTTTCAGTGCCTGCAGCGTGCTGTCGAATTCTGCGATGTCGCGAAACCGCCTTTGAACGAAAACTGCGCTTGCGAGCCGCTCAGTAACCAGACCGTGTTCCGCGAATACCGAAGTCAACGAATTGTAGGGGAACATCCTTAGAACAAAAGAAACGATCCAAGGCGTCCTACGAACGGCGCCAAGTATTCGCCGATAGGTCTTGTCGGTCACATAACCTACAGCGCCTGTCGACAGGACTACGTCCGTGTGCTCTAGCAACCGCGAGTCTGCCGGCGTCAGGTCGGACTCTTCCAGATTGGTCGTGATGCCCGCTTCGATTAGGCCAACTTTCTTCGCATACGCAATAGCTGGCGCGGAAGGGTCAAGACCGATGAACTTACCGATCCCAACGTCTGGCCAACTTGCATAGTAACTTCGATCGAACCGGAGGAGTTCCGCAGAGCTTAGCCGTGCAACCTCGCGGCGCGTGTACCGCCGCCTCAAGACGGCGAAGGTCACAGGGAATCGATGCACGGCTGCGTTGATGCCGTAAGAACATCCGACGTCGAGGACCAATGGCGCTCGGTCACTGTCGTATTGGCGCGTGCGCGCGGCGAGAACCTGCCGGATGATCGGCGCGGCGATATCGGGAATCATGTAATCGAGTGCGCCGAGCACGGAGAAATAGCCGCGAGGGTCTTCCATGGAGTAGATGTCGTTGAAATTCGCCTTCGACGAATTGATCGCCTCGAAACTCAATGCCATGGTGGACTCCTGTTTGCGACATAGGACTTGGCGCGTACACCGCCATGTGCTGCCATGCGTAGCCCATGCCATGCGGGCGAGCGAGATTCGCGAAATGCCGGAGCGCCTATGAAGTGAACGCGCGATGACGCGGGTCGCGACCCTCGGGAAACAGTGGACTTGCTTTCGTTGTCCCCGGACTCTAGCACCCAGAATCCGAGGATGCGCCAGTTCACTCCGAAATTGAGGTCATTACCTCATACGAGACTCGTCGGCAGTTTTGAGCGCGCGGCCACTCTTGATGCGGGGGAATGAAAAGTGCTGGAGTCGTGCTCGTCGTGGGATTGCTTTGCAAAATCCGAGATCGTGTTGTTCTACCCTTTGCCCAACTCTACGGCCTATCGAAGGGCGCCTGTCATGAAGCATGAATCCCCACAACTCGGCGGCGACACGGCTGGCGAGCTAGACGCCGCAGCTTTCGGCCGGCCTGCGAGCGGATGGCGCCGTAAGCTCTACGTCATCATCTTCGAGTCCGACACACCAGCCGGCTTGCTGTTCGACCAAGGTCTGCTCGTCGCAATTCTCGCGAGCGTCGCCGTTGTCATGCTCGACAGCGTCGTCTCCATCTCAAGCCGGTATCACTTCTTGCTCGCACGGTTGGAGTGGCTCTTCACCGCGCTCTTCACGATCGAGTATGCCGCTCGCTTGATCTGCGTGGAGCGCCCGCGTCGCTACGCGCGCAGCTTTTACGGCGTGATCGACCTCGTGTCTGTCCTACCAACTTATCTCGCAATCTTCCTGCCGCAGCTACATGCACTGATCGACGTGCGTGTGCTGCGAATGCTGCGCGTGTTCAGAATCCTCAAACTCACTCGGTACCTAGCCGAGTTCCAGCTGCTCGCCGCCGCGTTACGCAATAGCCGCCGGAAGATCGCGGTATTCCTCTCCGCGGTGTTGATGATTGTCGTGACGCTCGGCACCGTCATGTACGTGGTCGAGGGGCCAGCCAATGGCTTCACGAGCATCCCTGTGGCCGTCTACTGGGCGATCACGACCATGACGACCGTGGGTTTCGGCGACATTACGCCACAGACCGACTTTGGGCGACTCGTCGCGAGCGTGATGATGCTCATGGGCTGGGGAGTTCTGGCAGTACCGACCGGGATCGTTACGGCAGAGATGACGAGCCAGAAGCTCCGGCCGACCGGGACCCGCCCCTGCTCGAGGTGCGGCGTTCGCGATCACGCTTTCGACGCGCGCTTTTGCCGCGGCTGTGGTGCAAGCCTCGACTGACGGGCTGCGTGGCGGTCAACCAGCTCCGCTAGTCAGACGCGCAGCCACATGCGTTCCGTGGCCGGCTCAACGGTCGTGTCGGGTACTATCGGTGCCGTCTCAACGAAACGAATGGCGCGCATGCCTACTCCTCACGCAGTTCTCCTGCTGATCGTAACGATCGCAACGTTCTATCTATACACGCGGCCGTGGATCCGGCTCGAGCTCGTCTCGTTGCTTCTTCTCGTAACGCTACTGCTCATCTTCTATGTGTTTCCCTACGAAGCGCCAGACGGGCGCCTCACGGAAGTAGAAATCTTCCAGGCGTTCGGCCACCCAGCGCTGATTGCGATTTGTAGCCTGATGATCCTCGCACGCGGCCTCACGGCAACCGGAGCGATCGAACCGGTCGTGCGCCTGCTCGGCCGGATCTGGCAATTCAATCGCGGGCTCGGACTTCTCTCTACGCTGCTCTTTACCGGCGCTGCAAGCGCGTTCATCAACGACACGCCCGTGCTCGTGCTGACGTTGCCCTTGCTGCTGGGACTCGCCGATCGAACCAACTACCCGGCGTCCAAGACCCTGATGCCCGTGAATTTCGCCATTCTCGCAGGTGGAATGCTCACCAGCATTGGGACGTCGACGAACGTACTGGTCCTTCAAATCGCCGCAGATCTCGGCATGCCGGAAATGGGGCTTTTCGACTTCACGACTACAGCGATGATCGCCTTTGCAATCGCAGTGCCCTACCTGTGGCTAGTTGCACCGCGTCTTCTGCCGAACAACGAGAGCGTGCGCACGAGCTCAAACCGGATCTACGAGGCGAGCGTCCGCATGGACGAGAACGCAACAAAACTTCAGGGCCGCACGATCGACGACATCAGCCGCAAATTTGGTCGTAGGCTTCCCGCGTTCGCTGTCGTGCGCGCGAACGACGAGCTCGACGTCCAGGCAGCAGGCAAGCTCACCGTCGGCGACGTACTGTTGCTGCGTGACACGCCGGAGGGACTACGCGAGCTAGCTTCGGCCTTTGGGGTCGATCTGTTCGAGCGCACCGGCGCCGGACGATTCATCGAACCCGACGGAGCGCGGAGCGAAACCACGCTTGCCGAGGTCGTCGTGGGCAGCCAATCAGAATTGAACGGCCGGTCGCTCAAGGATGCGCGCTTCGCCGAGCAACACCAGCTGGTTGTGGTCGGATTGAGTCGCGGCACGGGTGGGTTGCTCCGTAGCGTTTCCGACATCGCCAGCACCCCGCTGGCTGCGGGCGACGTGTTACTCGTTCAGGGCGCGGCGGACCGCATCAAGGACTTGCGCAGCGCTCAACACCTCATGCTCCTCGATGCGAGCTTGACCTTCGCGCGTTCACCGCTCGCGCCCGTTGCGCTCGCAATCATGGGCGGCGTCTTGGTCGTTGCCGCCCTCAAGCTGCTCCCGGTCCATGTCGCTGCCTTCTTAGGCGTCATTGTCATGCTGGTGACGGGGTGCGTCCGCTTCGAGGGAGTCGGACGAGCGCTGAGTCTCGAGATCGTGCTGTTGATCGCGTCCAGCGTGGCCCTGGGTCAGAGCCTGGTGGGCACCGGAGCCGCGGGCTGGGTCGCGCAAGGCATTTCCGCGATCGTGGTATTCGCCCCGCCCGCCGCACAGATTGCGATATTCATGGCGTTCGCGGCGGTGCTCACGAACTTCGTCTCGAATGCCACTGCAGCAGCTGTCGGCACGCCGATCGCGATCGCAACCGCGGTCGAGCTCGGGTTGCCGCTCGAGCCGTTCGTCCTCGCGATCCTGTTCGGGGCGAACTTGAGTTATGCGACGCCGATGGCTTATCAGACGAACTTGTTGGTGATGAACGCCGCGGGATACCGCTTCGGTGATTTCGTGCGCGTCGGCGCACCACTCGTCGCGCTTATGCTCGTCGTGTTGTCGTTTCTGCTCGCCAAGCGCTACGGGCTGTGACGCGAAGGAACGCCGCGGCGGCCATGTCTATGGGCGCCGCACGTGTCTGTCTCTATTTCTCGACACCAAGCAAGTCGAAATCGTGAGCTCGAGCGATGGGCCGAGGCTCACGGCCATGGGATCACGCAAACCTACATCGACCACGGGATCTCGCGTGCAAAATCACGCGAGCAGCGGCCACAGCTCGACTCGATGCTCCGGGGGGGCGGGGCCGGTAAGCACGATGCCGTGGCTGGCGCTAATTAGGTAACGGAGTCACGGTCGTCACGGTCCTATCGTCGAGCGCGCAACGCGCTCGTCGTGGCGCAGGTGGCGCTCTCAGCACGACTCGCCACCTGCCGCCGAAGACCCGCTCGAGAAGCTCATCGCAGAGATCGGCAGGATTCAGTCTCTGCAGGGCAGCAATTCGCCGGACCTCGTTGAGCCATTGACGAGGCTGAACCTGCTCTACGAGGAACGCCCTGACCACGAATGTGCTGGGTTTGTTGGCCAACGCGTCGGCCGCTGCTCACTGATGCTCGCTTCGACGCGCAAATTCCCCGCACCAGTCGCCCGGCAGCACGAGCGGCCACGCCGCCACGATCTTCTCGTCGACCGCCCTCGGAATGGGGGCATGGCGTCGGCATGCCCCGCGAGCATCGTGCTCGTGGCCGCCCTTCGGCGCTTCGTAGAATCGACAGTCGGCACATTTCATAGTCGTTCCATGCAAGGCGTTGGCTCGGTTTCTCGAAGCGGCGTCCGATAGGCAGTATGGACCCTGGCCGCGGCGGAGACTCTTGTTTATGGCGCCATCGGCCTTTGATGCCATGCCGGCCGGCTAGTGACTGCCGTACTGTCGGTTCGTCGACTGCGAACTCGCCAACCCCGCTAGTCCCATCGTTCAAGGAGAAATTCGTTTTGAGGCTACCGAGCATCGTCGGGCTGGCTAGCATCCCTCTGCTCAGCACCGCGCAAGAACCACCCCGCCCGCTCGAAGACCGAGTGCAAGGCATCGAAACGCGCCGACAGGAGCTCGAGCGAGAGCTCGCGGAACGCGACCGGCGCATTGCAGAGCTCGAAGCCGAGAACGAGGCCGAGCAGGACGTGCCCTGGCGGCCGACCTACGAAGAAGCGATCGCCGAACCGACGACGGAGGTCGACACCGCAACGGCACTTCCGGCTGAGCCTGCCCCTGCGGCGCGAGCGCGATGCTGCTGATGGCGGCGAACGCAATAGCGCCGCACGCACGGGTGAGGACATCCATGAAACCTCCTGACGAGTTGGCGGCTTAGGTTTTAGCTAAACGGCGGCTGCTCTTTCGCGGGGCCGGGGCCGGGGCCGCGGCCTTCGGCTTGCCGACGTCCATCTTGCCGAGCTTGATGCGGACTTTCTCGATCGTGCCCGTGAACGCAAACGGCAGCGTGTACGTGAAGTCGATCGGCGAGCCCACGTCTCTACCCACGTCGAGCCCCTCGCCGAGCGAGAACTGGATGGGAATCGTGCGCTCGAGCCGTCCCTCCGCGAGCTTCTTGCCGTTGGCGCTCATCGTGAGCTTGCCGCCCTTGCCGAGCCCGCCGCCGTCGTACTTGAAGTCGACGACGAGCTTCACCTTACCCTTCTTGAGCGGCTCCTTCGCGGCGAACGTCGAGCGTTCGATCGAGAGGAAGTTGTAGACGAACGTCGGCTTGCCGGCGCGCAAGTAAAGGCCATAGCCACCCTCGAGACCGCCGTGCGTGACGATCATGCCCTCGGCTTTGCCGTCCGGGATTTCGACGTCCGCGGTGATCGTCCACGACTTGTTGAGCATCGGCGGCGACGCAGCATCCGGAACGCCGATGGTGCCGGGGTAGTAGGTCATCTCGTCGCGGCCGCGCACGAGGCTCGGGCGGCCCATCAGCTCCGAGTTCAGCCGTTCAGCCGCGCGCCAGTCGAGCGGCAGCACGCTGTATTTCGCCGCTTCGACCCACCACAAGTCCTGAAGCTGCCGCAGCTTCTCCGGGAACTCGGCCGCGAGGTCGGTTGCCTGCGAGAAGTCCTCCTCGATATTGTAGAGTTCCCACACGGCCTCATCGGGATCCCAGCTCGGCCGGTTCGGGTCCCACGGCACGAACGACGGCGCCGAGGCCATCCATCCGTCGTGATAGAGGCCGCGATTGCAGCCGAGCTCGAAATACTGCGTCTTGCGCGTTTCCGGCGCCTTCGGGTCTTGCAGCGCGTCGGCGAAGCTCACCCCCTCGATCGGTTTCTGCTGCACGCCGTTCAGCTCGAGCGGTGGGGTAACCCCGCACAGCTCGTAGAGCGTCGGCACGAGGTCGATCGTGTGCAGGAATTGCTCGCGCAGCCCGCCCTTGTCCTTGATGCGTTCCGGCCAAGAGATGATCATCGGGTTGCGCGTGCCGCCGAAGTGGCTCGCCACTTGCTTGGTCCACTGAAACGGCGCGTTCATCGCGTGCGCCCACGCGGACGGGAAGTGATTGAAGTGCTTCGGCCCGCCGAGCTCGTCGATCACCTTTAGGTTGTCCTGCCACTTCTCCGGAAAACCGTTGAAGTACATGTTCTCGCACAACGACCCTTCGAGCCCGCCTTCGGCACTCGCGCCGTTGTCGCCGGCGATGTAGATGAAGATCGTGTTGTCGGCGCCGGGCAACTGCTTGCACGCTTCGACGACACGGCCGAGCTCGTAGTCGCACTGCGCCGCGTAGCCCGCGAACACTTCCATCATGCGCGCATACAGCCGCTTCTGATCGGCGTTCAGCGAGTCCCACGCCGGCAGACCCTTCGAGCGCTCCGTGAGCTTCGTGTCCTTCGGCACGACCCCGAGCTTTTTCTGCCGCTTCAGCGTCAGCTCGCGATACTTGTCCCAGCCCTCGTCGAACTGCCCTCTGAATTTGTCGATCCACTCTTTCGGCGTCTGGTGCGGCGCGTGCGTCGCACCGGTCGCGACATAGAGAAAGTACGGGCGGTCGGCCGCGATGCTCGTCACCTGGCGTACCCAGGCGATGGCCTTGTCGGCGATGTCGGTGGTCAGGTGATAGTCGGGATCCGTCGATGCAGGCACGAGATTGCGGTTCTCGTACAGGATCGGGTTCCAGTGGTTCATGTCACCCGCGTTGAACCCATAGAAATAGTCGAAGCCGAGGCCGTTGGCCCAGCGATCGAATGGCCCGGCCTGGCTCGTGTCCCACGGCGGCGTGTTGTGGTTCTTCCCGATCCACGCCGTCATGTAGCCGTTCTGGCGCAGGACTTCGCCAATCGTCCCGCAGCTTTTCGGCAGCACGCAGGTATAGCCGTCGTAGCCCGTCGCAACTTCCGTGATGCCGGCGAACGACGTCGAGTGGTGGTTTCGTCCTGTGATCAACGCCGCACGCGTCGGCGAGCACAAAGCCGTCGTGTGAAAGCGATTGAAGCGCAGCCCTTCGGCGGCGAGCTTGTCCATCGTCGGCGACGGTATGCCGCCGCCGAACGTGCCGTACTGACCGAACCCGCAGTCGTCGATCAAGAGCAGCACGATGTTCGGCGCGCCTTTGGGCGCGGCCGCGGGTTGCGGGAACTGTGCGGGGTCCGATTCCAGGTAGGTCCGACCGACTTCTCCGGGGAACCGGAAGTCGGGGCGCGGCAACACGCTCGGTGTGCCGCCTTTCTGATCGTCGCTCATGGCCGCCTCCTTTGCCGATGAGCTTGGACCGTAGGTCGAGAAGTCTCGCCGTCTCAATCAGCCTTTCGGCCGATGGAACAATTCTCTGCGTGGCGAGCGGGGGGGGTGCGCGTGACCGGAGCTTGCAGCTAGCTTCTCGCGGCGCGATGCACGGAGAGCACCCGGCCGTCGAAGCGCGTCGCGTTCAGCGAGCTCGCGGCCAAGCGCGCTTCGTCCGAAGTCTTCATCTCGACAAACCCGTAGGGCTTCGCCTGACCGGTCTCCGGATGACGTCCCATCTTCACGGACAGCACGGTTCCGAACTCGCTGAACTTCGCGACCAGCGCTTCCTTCGTCGTCGACGCGGCAAGATTGCTCACGTAGATGGAGGTGCTCACCCAACCGTTCCTTCAGCTCACTTCGCGGCTGCGCGCCGAGCAGCCGCGGCCGCGCGGCGCTGATGCTTCGTGGGCACCTTGCTCTTGGCCCAGTGCCGCCTGTCATTGAGCGCGGCCACGATCGTCTCCACGTCCGCCACGATTCGCGCCGCGTCGCACTGCCTGTACCCAGTGATCGCGTGCTCGCCCCGAGCGATTCGATACACATGCCAGTTGCTGCCCGTGCAACCTTCGGGCGCTCGAACCGCGTCGATCGATATCAGTCGATAACTCTCGTCGTGAAGCTGTTCTTGGAGCTCGATCATGGTTCTCTCGGCGTGCTGGCGAGCGCGAGATAGACGGACACGAGGGTCAGCGCTTCCTCCGTTTCGGACAGCGGCAAGTTGCTGACGCAGAGCCGCGTGCCCATACGTGGTGACCTGTAGTGGGGGAGCGCCAGCGAAGTCTGGCTAGCTGCAGTCTACACGAGTTGGCCCACCCGCGGACCGCGTTTTCAGAGCGTCGAACCGCAACGCGAGAATTAAGTCAACTGCCCTCGCCGATAGCGCGTATAGTGCCCCCACCCTATCGCTTCTCGGCAGTCTGTGGGCATGGTGCCTTCATCCTCCTGACGCGAACACTACCTTAGGAGGTAACCATGGGCAGAAAACTTTACGTCGGCAATTTGCCGTACTCCGCCACAGAACAGTCGTTGCGCGACGCGTTCGCAGCGAGCGGCACGGTCGACACCGTGAGCTTGATCACGGACCGCGACACCGGTCAGAGCAAAGGCTTTGCGTTCGTCGAGATGGCGTCCGACCGCGAGGCGCAAGCCGCGACGGAAGCCATGAATGGCAAGATGCTCGACGGCCGCCAGATCAAGGTCAACGAAGCGAAGCCGAAAGAGAATCGCGGCGGCGGCAGTCGCGGCGGTTTCGGCGGTGGCGGTGGCGGCGGTGGCGGCGGCTACGGCCGGCGCTACTAACCCTTTCTCGCAAGTCTAGTAGCCCCTGCCGCGTCCTTT
>Ga0315912_10001458_pt1 | contig 28897 bp, 11 predicted proteins | sample VfabasoilMG_FD_204469 | JGI IMG/M metagenome (GOLD analysis project Ga0315912, IMG submission 204469) | Garden soil microbial communities collected in Santa Monica, California, United States - V. faba soil | ecosystem: Environmental > Terrestrial > Soil > Garden | place: USA: California...
CGACCTACTTAGTCACCATGTTGGCTTGTATGTGTCCAAGGCGGAGGCGTTAGCCGTTCGTCTTGTTGCGTTTCATCAGTCGCACTGTACAACTGACCTACCAACAAACCGACCAGCCGCCTCCCAAGTTTATTTGGGAGGCGGCTTTTTATTTTGGAAACTATGCCCTCACTTCTGACTTTACCGCGTTTTCAAGTGGCACCTGTACAACGCCGACATGCCTTAGTTGATCTCGTCGGCAACACGCCTTTGTTGCGCCTCGCACGCCTGACGGCCCATTTACCGACCAGTGTGCAAGTCTACGCCAAAGCCGAATGGTTCAACCCCAGCGGCTCGGTCAAAGACCGCCCGGCGCTTAACATCATCCGCGCCGCCGAAGCCGCTGGTCAACTCACGCCTGACAAAATTTTGCTCGACTCGACTTCAGGCAACATGGGCATCGCCTACGCCACCCTCGCCACCACGCTTGGATATCGGGTCGAGTTGGTCATCCCTGAAAACGCTAGCCCAGAACGCCTCGGCATCTTGAGGGCGCTCGGCGTCATGTTCACCCTCTCTTCGCCGCTGGAGGGCTCAGATGGCGCGCTCCGCGTCGCGCGTCAACTGGCCGCCGCCGAACCGGGCAAATATTTTTACGCCAACCAATACAATAACCCAGCCAACTGGCAAGCGCACTATCACTCCACCGGCCCAGAGATTTACGCTCAGACGGATGAGCAGGTAACACATTTCGTCGCTGGGCTCGGCACGAGCGGCACCTTCACTGGCACAAGCCGCGTGCTTAAAGCGTTCAACCCAGCCATCCGTGCTATCGCCTTTCAACCCGACTCGCCCTTTCATGGCTTAGAGGGGCTTAAGCACCTAGAGACAGCCCTTGTGCCAGAGATTTACGACCCGACTCTCGCCGATGAGCAATTGGTGATCGGCACCGAGGAAGCGTATGCGATGACGCGCCGTTTAGCGCGCGAAGAAGGTTTGTTCGTGGGGATTTCGGCGGGCGCGGCGGCGGTGGCGGCGCTCCGCGTCGCTGAGACTTTAACCGCTGGCACGGTCGTTACCGTTTTCCCCGATGCGGGTTACAAATATGTGAGCGAACGTTTTTGGAAAGAAACCCGGTGATGCTCAACATCCCTGCTGAAATTTTACGCGCACTAGAAGCGCATGGCGAAGCCGCCTATCCTAATGAGGGCGCGGGTCTGCTATTAGGCTTGGCCCAACCCACTGGCAAAACGGTTACGACGATCTTGCCCCTCGCCAACCGTTGGGAGTCGGAAGAGCAATTTCATCGCTTCCTACTCTCACCCCAAGATATGTTGCAGGGCGAACAGGAAGCAGCGCGGCTTGGCGTGGAGGTGATCGGCGTTTTTCACTCGCACCCCGATCACCCTGCCGAACCCTCTGGTTTTGATCGCGATTGGGCGTGGCCGTGGTATTCCTATATCATCACCTCCATTCAACATGGTCGCGCCGTCGTTTCACGTTCGTGGCTGTTGCAAGAAGATCGCTCCGCGTTTATGGAAGAAGCCATTGAGACCAGCCTCGTGGAAGCCAACTAGGCGATGGCAATGCCGTCGCCTAGTTAGAATATGTTTGTTTTCAGGAAAACTTATGACCACTATCCGCATCCCCACTCCCCTCCGCCCCTACACCAATGGACAAGCCGAAATTCCGGTGAGCGGCGCTTCGGTCGCCGCCGTGCTGACTGACCTGACCACGCGCCATCCCCCGCTCAAGCCACACCTGTATACGGAAGTTGGCGAACTGCGCGCTTTCGTCAATGTGTTCTTGAATGAAGAAGACGTGCGTCATTTGCAAGGCAAAGACACGCCGGTCAAAGAAACTGATCGGTTGATGATCGTGCCAAGCATTGCAGGTGGGTTACCACTAAACCCTAAAGGTCTTTAAGACCTTAGGGTTTGTGATTGTAGGATAAGGAGCCTACCGATGGTTGAGACTCTCCAAAAAGTAGACCATGCGGCCTTGCGCGTTAATCAGGGCGCGATCATTGTATTGTTGCTCATTGGGTTCGTGACCGATATCCCGGCGGCGGTGGCCATTGTCGCGGCAGTGATGGCCTATGGCGCGGTCCGCCGCGAACCGGGCTTCAAGGCCCTCTATCTGCAAGTGCTCAGACCGCGCGGCCTTGTGACACCGGATGTATTAGACGACAACCCAGAGCCCCACGTCTTCGCCCAGGGTTTTGGCGCAGTGGTCTTGTTGGCTGGGAGTGCGGCCTTTCTTTCTGGCGCGGCGCTCCTCGGTTGGGCATTGGCGTGGCTGGTGATGGCGCTCGCCGGGCTGAATGTGTTTGGCGGCTTCTGTGCCGGATGCGCCGTGTATTACTGGCTTAATCGAGTGCGTGTGCCGGGCTTTGGCAAAGCGCCTCCAGCGGGCGTCTTCCCCGGGATGCGGCCACGGTCAACTGAGTAAATATGGAAATCCTCGATCGCTTTTTGATTGCGCTCGCGCTCATCACGGGCGGCGTTGGCCTGTATTGGGCCTGGACCCGCTGGCAATTACTGCGCTTGCGTCGAGCACGGGCCACGCCCTTGCCCGGGCTTGAAAATTTCCAACGAGGGACGCCGGGCATTCTCTACTTCACGACACCCACTTGTGTCCCTTGCCGCACCTTGCAACGCCCGGCCTTACAGCGTTTACAAAGCGAATGGGCCGCGTTGCAAATCATCGAAATAGACGTTTCGACTCAACCGGCCATCGCCGACCACTGGGGGGTGCTCTCGGCCCCAACGACATTTATCTTGGACGCCGCGGGACAACCCCGGCATGTCAACCACGGCGTAGCGCATCTCATTCAGCTTCGTCAACAATTGCGCGCAACGGTATCCCCCCACCCTGCTCATCCCTTATCCTTCATCCTTCATCCCTTCCAAGGTTCCCATGAGTCTCACACTTGAACGCATAGACCCCCAATCGCTTGACCTCACGCATGAAGAGATCAAACGTTATAGCCGCCATCTCATCATGCCCGAAGTGGGACTGGTTGGACAAAAACGCCTCAAGGCCGCCAGCGTCTTGCTCATCGGCACAGGCGGCCTCGGTTCGCCCCTGGGCATGTATTTGGCGGCGGCCGGCGTCGGGCGCATCGGCCTCGTGGATTACGATGTGGTGGATCACACCAACCTCCATCGCCAGATCGTGCATGGCACGGCCAGCGTCGGAAAACTCAAAGTCGAGTCGGCCAAAGCGCGCCTGCTCGACATCAATCCGGATATTGAAGTGGTGACGTATAACGAACCCTTCACCTCAGAGAACGCGCTGAACATCGCCCGCCCCTACGATGTGATCGTTGACGGCACCGACAACTTCCCCACACGCTATCTCACAAATGACGTGAGCGTGTTGTTGGGCAAGCCCAATGTCTACGGCAGTATCTTCCGCTTTGAAGGGCAGGCCTCGGTCTTTTACGCCAAAGAAGGGCCTTGCTATCGGTGTTTGTTCCCTGAGCCGCCCCCACCCGGCCTCGTGCCATCCTGTGCGGAGGGTGGCGTGTTGGGGATTCTGCCCGGCACCATTGGCACTATTCAAGCCACGGAAGCCATCAAATTGATCCTCGGCATTGGCAACACGCTCGTCGGGCGGTTATTGCTCTACGATGCGCTGGCGATGTCGGTCGAAGAAGTGAAGCTACGCAAAAACCCCCAGTGTGTGATCTGCGGGCCGAACCCGAGCGTGACGGCGTTGATTGATTACGAACAATTTTGCGGCGTGCCGGGGCATGACCACGAAACCGAGATCGCGACGCAGTGGGACATCACGCCCAAAGAGTTGGAGGCGCGTCTGCAACACGGTGAGCGGCTGAAGATCATTGATGTGCGCGAGCCACACGAGTGGGACATCGCGCATATTGACGGCGCCCAACTGATCCCGTTGGGCCACCTCCCAGAGCGGATGAACGAACTCGACTCCGCCGAGGAATTGATCTTGCAATGTAAGAGCGGCGCGCGTTCCATGCGCGCGCTCGAACTGTTACGCACAGCAGGCTTTAGAAAGCTCAAGAATCTCAAAGGTGGCATCAACGCTTGGGCGCGCGAGGTGGACCCAAAACTGCCGGTGTATTGATCGGTGTTGCATCTCGCCCCCGCCTAATAGGTCGAGAGAAACAAGTTTGATCTGACACCTTAGCCGTGTGGCGCGTCTAACACGCACCGAGACGCGCCTCTAAAGCAGTATAATAGCCCGCATGAAGTGTGAGCATTGCGGGTTTGCCTCTCCGCCGGGTCTTGCATTTTGCGGTAAATGCGGGCGAGGCTTGGCTGTCCAAACCTGCCCTCACTGTCAATTCCCCAACCCGCAGGATTTTTCTTTTTGTGGGCGCTGTGGTACACGCCTCGTTTCAAGTGGACTGACCTCCGAAGACTTGGAGCGGTTACGCCGCTTCCTCCCCGCAACGTATATCGAGGCGCTAGATTTCAACGCGACCGACCTCCCTCCCGAACTGATCACCAATACTGTTACCTACTTAGCCAAACTATTTGAGCGCCTCGCCACCCACTTACCCACCTACGTCGTGGAACATGTGCAACGCACAGCGCAGGTTGGCGTAGCCCAAGGGGAGTTTGTAGAAGGCACGTTGCTTTTCTCCGATGTGAGTGGTTTCACGGCGATGTCAGAAAAGCTGAGCCGCATTGGGCGGGAGGGGGCGGAGGAAATCACGAGCCTCATCAATCGTTATTTCAGCGCGATGTTGGGGATCCTCAAAGCGCACAGTGGGCAACTCATTCAATTCGGCGGCGACGCGTTGCTGGTGTTGTTTCTCGAACCATTAAGTTTGGAGAAGGCCGTCCAAGCCGCCTGGGCGATGCAGAGGGCGATGCCCGAATTTGAACAGATCACCACTTCCCAGGGTGTGTTTCCCTTGCAGATGAAAGTGGGGCTGCACCGTGGGCGTTTTTTCGCCGCGCAACTCGGGTCGGCCAAACGCATGCTCTATGGTTTGTTTGGGCGCGATGTCAACGCCACCGCGCTGGCCGAAGCGGCCGCCTCCGCCGGACAAGTGGTATTAGATGAGACCTCCTTGACGCGCTTGACTTTATCGGGGGCAGCCACGGTTGCTTCCGAACGGGTCAGCGGTTATCACGTCATCACCACACTCCCGGCGTCGCCCCTCCCTGTTTCAACTCTGGCTCAAGGGGTGGCCGAACCTGCTAACGACCTAGAAGACGTGCGCGTGCGGTTAGCGCAGTTGGAAGCCTTAACACCGCATCTGCCAGCGGACTTGTTGACGCGGCTCTTTAGCCATCGCAAGGAGCATGACGAGGAAGGTGAGCACCGGCTGGTGGGGATTCTGTTTGCCAATTTCCGTGGCCTCAACCAATTGACGGATCAACTTGGGTCAGAGCAGGCGGCGTTGACCGTGGCCACGTTGAATCATTACTTCAGCGCGATGGAGGCGATCATCCGTCAATTCGGGGGCGTGGTTAACAAAATTGATTTATATGACCATGGCAATAAGTTGCTGGCTTTTTTTGGCGCGCCCGTCGCGCATGAAGACGACGCCGAACGCGCGGTGCGCGCCGCCCTCGCGATGCAGGCGGCCGTGGCGGAAGTTAATCAAACGTTGCCGACGCGGGCGTTGTTTCCAGAGGTGAGCATCACGCAACGCATCGGCATTAGTTACGGCTATGTTTTCGCGGGCTATGTGGGGAATGACTGGCGGCGGGAATACACCATTATGGGCGATGAGGTGAACCTCGCCGCACGGCTGATGTCCGTCGCCGATACGGGTGAGATTATCGTGAGCGCAGGGATTCAGCGCCGTTCAGGCCCGTTTTTTGAATTTGCCGCACGGGGAGAGGTCAAACTTAAAGGCAAAGAACGTCCCGTACCAATTTTTGCGACCCTGGCAGCAAAAACCGAGAGCACCGCGCGGCGGGGCTGGAGCGGTGTGTGGTCGCCCGTGGTCGGGCGAACGTCAGAACAAGAACTTTTGTTACAGGCTTTTCGTCGGCTTCAAGAAGGGCGGGGGCAAATTGTTTCTTTAATCGGTGAGGCTGGCTTAGGCAAATCCCGCTTGGCGGACGAAGTCTATAATTTTTTACTAGATGAGTCGGCGGGTTGGGCCGGGCGATGGATAGAAGGGCGTTGTCTGTCTTACACTGAAACGGTGAGCTATTGGCCCTTCAAAGAGATATTACAAAAATTAGCCGGAATAACGCCCGATGCGGAAGCCACCGACGCTATCACCCGCATCAACGATTTATTAGGCGCGACTTTGCCCGCTGACCTGATGACACAAACCGCGCCCTATCTGCTCAATTTTTTGGACTTGCCACTGACGGATGACCAGCGCGAACGAGTGCGCTATCTGGACGCGGAGGCTTTACAACGCCGCACGTTTGTCGCCATCAGTGGGCTGATTGAACAGTTGGCGAACGCCACTTCGATGCCGCTGGTGATGGTGTTGGAAGATATTCATTGGATCGATCAAGCGTCGCAGGCTGTATTGGAACATCTACTGCCCTTGACCAACCGCACGCCATTGATGGTGTTGTTGTTATACCGGCCGGAGCGCCAAAAGAATTGCTGGCAAATTCGAGAAAAAATCATGCGCGAGCTGGCACCCTATGCGACCGAAATCGCTTTGCAACCTCTGCCCCCCGCCGATAGCCAAGAGCTCCTCATCAATTTAGCGCAAGTCGCGCAATGGCCGGAAACGGTTCAAACTTATTTATTGGAACATACCGAGGGCAATCCGCTCTACATGGAAGAGCTAGTGCGCACGCTGATTGAAACCCATGTATTAACCCAAGGGGAAGCGGGCGAGTGGCAATTTGCCCAATTGAGCAATTTGGTGATTCCTGATTCGTTACAAGGCATGTTGATGACGCGCTTAGATCGTTTAGAAGAACCACCGCGTCACACGGCTCAGATCGCCTCGGTGATTGGGCGGCTGTTTCCGTTTCGGATGCTCAACGCCATTCAATCTGACACGGACTATAACGATGCGACCCAACTTAAGAGTAATTTGTCGCAACTTGAACAACATGAGATCGTCTACGAAAGCCGGCGGCAACCAGAGCCGGTTTTTGCATTTAAACATGGCTTAATGCAAGAAGTGTATTCGGCGAGTCTGTTGGCGCGCGCCAGCCGCGTGTATCACAAACGGATTGCAGAATATCTGGAAACCCAAACCCCCGAACATGAGCGCGAGGCCAGTGTGGTGTTGATTGCGCGGCATGCCGCCGCCGCGCAAGATTGGTCACGCGCATTAAAATACCTATTGGTCGCAGGACGGCGCGCGCAAAAACTATTTGCCAACCATGAGGCGCTTGAACATTACACGTTGGCGGCCCAGGGTGCGGAGCATTTGACGCTAGAAGAGACCGTCGCCCAACGCTTGCAGATCCATTTGGCGCTGGGCGAGTTGCTCACCACCACCGGTAAATACGACCCGGCGCGTGAACATTTACAACAGGCGTTACAACTCGCTTTAACGCAAAGCGACATTCCCGCTCAAGCGCAGGCGTGTCGTTGGTTGGCCCGGTCGTATGAGTTACAAGGGGACTATGGCAACGCCCTAGAGTGGATTGAAAAGGGATTAGGATTTTTAGCAGCGCGTGAAATTTTAGAGACCGTGAGTTTGTTGCTGTTAGCGGGACAGGTTCATAGTCGTAAAGGCAACACGAGCTTATCGCTAGAAACGATCAAACAAGCGCTCACGCTCGCTAAACAATTAGGGGAAGTAGGCCTGATCGCCCAAGCGAACCTTTTACTGGGCCATCTCACTCGGTTAAGCGGCAACCATCTCGAATCGGTCGCGTATTCCGAACAAGCCTTTCAACTCAGCCAAAGCGCGGGCGACATCTTTGGCCAGGCCCTAGCCCAAAACCAAATCGCGAATGTGTATTTTAGTATTGGCGAATGGACGAAAGCGAAAAAACACTACCTGGCGGCGCATCAAATTTTTACCCAAACGGGCAACACCTATTTTTGCGCGGTCATAGATAACAACTTAGGCGGCATCGCCGTTAATCAGGGCCAACTGACCGAGGCTATCAGTTTTTATCAGCGTAGCCTGCACAGTTTTGAACAAATCGCCGCCCAATGGACGGTGGGGGTATTGCACATGAATTTGGGGATGGCCTTCATTCGGAGTCAAAATCTCCCGGTCGCGAAAGAGCATCTGGATTTGAGCCTCACTTTTTTTGAGCAAGCCCAATCCCGAGATTTTCTGCCGGAACTGCACCGTCACTTTGCCGAAGCCGCCCTGCTGGCCCACGCGTGGGCGGAAGCTGAGACCCACTGCCAGCAAGCGTTAAGTCTGGCACGCGAGATGGGGATGCGGAGCGAGGAGGGCTGTGTATTGCGCGTCGCTGGGGAACTGGCTCTAGCGCAAGGGCAGGTGGCCGAAGCGGAAGACCGGCTGAAGGACAGTTTGTCTATTCTGAAAGAGGCCGGAGAAGATTATGAATGTGCCCGCACGCAGGTCGCGCTCGCCCGCTTTTATGCCGATCATGAAGCGTTGCCCCAAGTACGAGTTTTGTTGAATGACTGTCTGCCGACGTTAGAACGGCTAGAAGCTTCGTTAGACTTAGCGGAAGCAAAAGATTTAGAACAACGGCTGATGAATTTGGCTTGAGGTCTAATTTCAACCAGAGTTAGGAGTGCTTATGCAGGCCCGATTTTTGCGGTATACGCTACCGATGACTTTATGCTTAGCGTTTGGGGCCGCCCTCCTCTCGGCTACCCCGGTGTGGGCCGCCAATTGCACTTGGACGGGCGCGGTCAATTCTGATTGGCATCAGTCCGCCAACTGGGCGAGCTGTAACAGCCTCTCGCCTCAGCCAGGCGACACAGTTACGATCAACACGGGCGCGAATCAGCCCATCATTAGCACAGCCAACGCCAGCATAGACGATTTAACGATTGGGGCGGGCTTCACCTTGACCATTACGTCTAGTCGCGTACTGACCTTAGTGAACGCCACCCTAACAAATAATGGCGCGATGTTAGGCGGCGGCGCGGTGCAAATTCAGACCACCGTTGGCAGTTCAACGCTTAATCAGAACGGGCTTTTTCTGAATGCCCTAACGATCATTTCTGGCACAACCCGTGCCTTTGGCAACGGCACGACCACCGGTGTTTATAGCGGCACTTTAACTATCGCCTCCGGGGCGACGCTGTTAATTGATCAGGGTGACACTATTCTCGTGGGTGGGAACATGACAGTGAACGGCTTGCTGACCATAGATGCGGTGTCGGTGTGTTGCACGTTGTATCCAAATGAGACATTAGTGTTTCAGGGGAACACGTTTACGAATACCGGCACGGTGAACATGAACTATGTCCGGTTTAGTGGGTCCGGCGTACAACGCATCGTCGGGACTGGCGCGTGGACGATGCCCGCCGCGCCAAATAACACTGGGACGCTGTTTGTAAGCAATGGGGCCAACGTCTCACCTGCCAATGCTTTTACCCTAACGATGGATGTCACCGTCAACAGCGGTGGCACGCTCGCGCTGACCGCGCCCATCACGCTCAACGCGAAGACACTCACCAACGACGGGCTCATCACTGGCTCGCAGACCTTCAACTTGATCGGCGGAGCGGTGTACCCGAACGCGGCCATCGTCGCGCCGCTGCAACTCAGTAGTGGCACCACGCGCTTTTACAGCGGCGTGTTGAGCAGGACAGTGGGGGTAGCGAGCGGCGCCACGTTGCTGATAGACCAAAATGAAGTGTTGACGATTGGCGAAGATGTGACCAACAATGGGCAGATCGTCATGGACACACCGTCGGTGTGTTGCACGGTTTACCCCAACGAGACGCTGGTGTTGCAGGGGAGCACGGTTACGAACACCGGCACCGTGAATGTGAACTTCATTCACTTTAGCGGCGTGGGGGTACAGCGGGTGGTGGGGACAGGCGCCTGGACGACTCCCGCCGCACCAAACGACACGGGGACGCTCTATGTGGATAGCGGCGCGACGCTCTCGCCCGCCAATGGATTCACACTGACGGTGGATGTCACGGTGAACAGTGGCGGTGTATTTTCAATAACGGCTCCCCTCACCCTCAACGGTAAGACGCTCACCAACAACGGTTTAGTTACGGGCACACAAACACTCAGCCTCATTAGTGGTGCGGTATTGCCAAACACACCTGTCTCCGCGCCAATTAGCCTCATCGCGGGTACGACGCGCTTTTATAATGGCGTGTTGAGTGGAACGCTCACCGTTGGTGGTAGTGCCACGCTATTAATTGACCAAAATGAAACTTTGACGGCGGGTGGGGATGTGGCGGTGAATGGCTCACTGACCATAGATGCTGTATCGGTGTGTTGCACGTTGTATCCGAACGAGACGTTGGTGTTTCAGGGGAACACATTTACGAACACCGGCACGGTGAACATGAACTATGTCCGATTCAGTGGAACTGGCGTGCAACGCATCGTCGGAACCGGTGCGTGGACGATGCCCGCCGCGCCAAACAACACGGGGACGCTGTTTGTGAGCAATGGGGCTAGCGTCTCACCTGCCAATGCTTTTACTCTAACGATGGATGTCACCGTCAACAGCGGTGGCACGCTCTCGCTGACCGCGCCCATCACGCTCAACGCGAAGACGCTCACCAACGACGGACTTATCATTGGCACGCAGACCTTCAACTTGATCGGCGGGGCGGTGTACCCAAGCGCGCCCATCGTCGCGCCCATTCAACTTAGCAGTGGCACTACGCGTTTTTACAGCGGCGTGTTGAGTAGGACAGTAGGAGTGGCGAGCGGGGCCACATTGCTGATAGACCAAAACGAAGTGTTGACGATTGGCGGGGATGTGACCAACGATGGGCAGATCATCATGGATGCCGCGTCGGTGTGTTGCACGCTGTACCCCAACGAGACGTTGGTGTTGCAGGGGAGCACGGTTACGAACACCGGCACCGTGAATGTGAACTACGTTCACTTTAGTGGTCTGGGGGTACAACGGGTGGTGGGGACAGGTGCCTGGACGATGCCCGCTGCGCCGAACGACACGGGGATGCTGTATGTGGATAGCGGCGCGACGCTCTCGCCTGCCAATGGGTTCACGCTGACGATAGATGCCACGGTGAACAGTGGCGGTGCGCTTTCAATGACCGCCCCTATCACCCTCAACAGCCGGACGCTCACCAACAACGGTTTAGTTACGGGCACGCAAATCCTCAGCTTCATCAGTGGCGGGGCTTCTCCCAACCTGGGCTTCTTTGCTCCAGTTCAACTCATCACTGGCACCACGCGTTTTTATGGCGGCACGGTCAGCAACACAGTCAATATAGACAGTAATGCTAGGTTGTTGATTGACCAATATGACACCTTGACCATTGCGGGCGACCTGACCGCTAATGGTGTGTTGAGCTTAGACCCAGCCTCGGTGTGTTGTACTACATTCCCTGATGAAACCTTTATTTTCCGTGGGCAATTCCTCACCAACACCAACCAGATTAATGTGAACAACGTCTATTTTGGCGGGACGGGCCTGCAAACGGTGAAGGGCGGGGGCAGTTGGGCGGGGAGTGCCATTCGGCTCTTAAGCGGCGCGGTGGTGAACTACGCTCAAGCCCTGCGGATGGATGCGAACTCTTATGTATTGAATGCAGGGAGTGTGTTGCACGTCACCCAACCGCTGACCATCGCGGAGAGTTTTACCAACAATGGCACGGTGGAAATTTTGGCCGGCACCCTCAGCCTCACCAGCACGTTCACTAATCTTTCTGGGTCAACCTTAAATGGCGGCTCGTATTGGGTGACGGACACGTTACAGTTTATTTCCAATGGCCTCACCACAAACAACGCGACCTTAGTGCTCGATGGCCCACAAGCCCGCGTGATCAATCTAGGGGGGACCGACATATTAACGGGGTTGGTCACGAACAACGCGACCGGACAATTCACGATCCAAAATGGCCGGAACTTTACGGCCGCGGCCACCTTTAACAATGCGGGTTATGTGGCGATTGGCGTTGGGAGCGTTTTCAGCGTACCAGCGAATTATCAACAGACCAGCGGTGAAACGCATTTATTCAACGGGGACTTATCTACCACCGGCCTAGTCAACCTCACTGGCGGGCTACTCGCGGGGAACGGCGTCATCACTGGCAATGTCTATAACAATAGCCAACTCAGCCCCGGTCATTCGGCCGGGGGATTGACCATCGCCGGGTCTTACACCCAAACCTCAAATGGTGTACTCAATATCGAATTGGGTGGCCTCACGCCGGTGACCCAATATGATGTGCTGTCCATCTCCAACACGGCCACCCTCAGCGGCACGCTTAACGTTACTGAATTGGGGACCTTTGCGCCCGTCCTGAGCGATACGTTTACCATCGCGCATTTCGCCGCCTATGCAGGCGGCTTTAATACGCTAAACGGTTTTAGTTTAGGCAACGGTTTGGTGTTGAGTCTCAATTATTCCTCAACAGCAGCCAACTTAACGGTGGTGCGACCCACAGATTATTATTGGAACAACGTGGCGGGCGGGGCCTGGCAAACGCCGAGCAATTGGACACCGCCCGGTGTGCCCGGCCCAAGCGACCATGCGTACATCACGCTAACGGGGAGTTATACCGTCACGCTTAACGCGGTGGTCAATGTTAACGCCCTCACGCTCGGCGGCGCTTCCGGTACGCAGACGCTCTCCCTCGCCAACAATGCCTACCCCCTGACGCTCGGTGATGCCAGTCAGGTCAACTCAAATGGGGTCATAGACCTGAGTGGTGGCACATTAACGATTAACAGCCTCGCCCTTTCCAACACCGCAGTTTTGACCATGGCTGGGGTGCTCACTTGGTCGAGCGGCACGCTAGCCGGTGGCGGGAAGTTAAACGTCGCGGTTAATGGGCAAGTGTTCTTACCCAGTTCATCTACCAAAACGATTTCGGCCTTAACGATTAACAACTCCGGGCGCGTGTATTGGACTGGCCTAGGCCCGGTATCTGGCAATACCGGCGCGACCTTTAATAACTCCGTGTTCGGAATTTTTGATTCGCAGAACACTCAGACGCTAAGTGGTGTGACTTTTAACAATGAGGGCGTCTTCAGAAAGACGAATGGGGCTGGGGCGACGACCCTTAACTCGTCATTGCATAACTTGCTCAACGGTGTGGTCACAGTGGCGACTAGCACGGTGGTGTTCAATGCCGATGGGTTCCATGCCGGACAGTTTGTGGTGGACCCCGCTGGCAGTTTAACCTTTGGAATTAGTAGCGCGCACGTTTTCAGTCCCACGGCTTCGGTCACTGGCGCTGGCGCGCTCAATATCAACACCGCGTCGTTGAGCATCGAGGGCCTCTACAACTTCTCTGGAGCCACCACCGTGACGGGAGGCAGTACAGTCACATTTAAGAGCGACGCGCTCTCCAGTTTTGGGCAACAGTTCATCTTTAACGGCGGCATAGTAGACTTAGGTGATAACACAGTAGCTGTGAATCAAATGGTCTTCATGGGCGGCACGCTCACCGGTACTGGGGCGCTCACCGTCACCCAAGCTTTGTCATGGACCGGCGGTTTCATGGGCGGCGCGGGGTTGACCATTGCGAGTTCACAACTGTTATTGAGTAACTCGCCTGAACTGAACGATGGGCGACGTTTCATCAATCAGGGCGTCGCTGACTTCACTCCAAGCGGGACGTTCTATATTTATAACGGCGCGGCCTTCACCAATACCGGATCTTTAGATTTACAAGGCGATGTGAGCCTGCGCTTTTGGAGCGGCACCGACGCGACCTTAAACAATCTAGGCACGATCCGAAAGGTGAGCGGTGGGGGCGTGTCCACCATCGGGTCGGGTGCTTTGGCCTTTAATAACGCGGGCAGCGTGCAAGTGCTTACCGGCACGGTGAGCCTCGCTAGTTTGGGGGCACACAGTGGGTCTTTCTACGCCGCCAATAACACTGCACTGACTTTTAGTAGTGGCACCCACACGCTCAGTTCCAGCGCGACCATCACGAGTACGAGCACGGTGAATTTTACGGGTGGTGTAGTCAACCATGCCGGGACGTATATAGTCTCAGGGACGACCAATATCAATGGTGGGACGGCAGTTTTATCCGCCAACACTTCGTTAATTAGCCAACGGCTTGATTTATCGGCTGGACTGATTGAAATTGATAGCCCAACCCTGTTGGCGAATCAGATGTCGTTTTCGGGAGGCACGCTCACAGGTACTGGGGTGCTCAGTGTCACCGGCCCGCTCACTTGGAGTGGTGGCTTGATGCGTGGTAGTGGCCTGACGATTGCGGGCAGTAGCCTGTCCCTAAGTAATTCACCTGAGTTGAATGACGGGCGGGGGCTGATCAATCTCGCTTCAGCAACGTTTACCGGGACGGGTGCGCTTTATATTTATAACAGTGCCATTTTTACTAACACAGGCGCTTTTGATATCTTAAATAATGCCCATGTTCGTTTTTGGTCGGGCGCGGCGGCGGCGTTTAATAACTTCGGCACAGTGCGCAAAGTAGGTGGGGCGGGAGTGTCGTTCTTGGGCGATGCCAGTTTGGCCTTTAACAACGCTGGTTTGGTCAGTGTGCTGACGGGAACATTCAGCCTGAATGGCGGTGGCCTACATACCGGGCAGTTTAATGTGCCCGCCTTAAGCGCCGTGAATTTTAATGGCGGTACTCATACCTTATTTGACTCAGCCTCGATCCACAACACGGGGACCGTCACGATCACGAGTGGCGCGGTCAGCATCTTAGGGGCCTATGATGCGCTTGGCGCGACCTACCTGAGTGGCGGCACACTTACCTTTAGCGGTGCGCGCGCGCATTCCAGCGCCCTTTTTATCCAAGCCAGTGGCACGACCGTGTTAGACGACGCCCATTTCGCCGCTCAACGCTTGACGTTTGCTTCAGGCACGCTTACCGGAACTAGCCCATTGACCATCACCACCGCGTTTACCTGGACAGGCGGCACGCTTCAGGGCGCGGGTCCCATTACCCTTACGCCAGGGTCAATTGGGTTAATCAGCGGCGGGGGGAACCTCTACCTTCAGCAACGGTCCCTGTCGAATGCGGGGCATCTCACTTGGGCTGGGGGAACGCTATACGCTTCGGGCGATGCGGTGTTGGCGAACCAACCCGGCGCGCAATTGGACCTCGTGAATGATGTCGTGTTAAGCGGCGCTTTTGGCCCGGCGCAATTTTTGAATGCGGGTCAATTGAGTAAAGTCGGCGGCGCGGGGGTGACCACCCTTGATCAACCCTTCACTCACACCGGCACATTAGAAGTTCTCTCTGGCACATTAGCGTTTCTGCGAGGGGGCACAGCTACCGCTCCGTTTACCATCGCTGATCAGGGGCTGATCCTGTTCAATGGCGGCACTTATCATCTTCAACCCGATGCGGCATTGAATGGTGACGGGTTATATCAGCTGAATTCTGGAACATTAGACATTGAAGGCGATATCCCAGCCGAGAATTTATTGGTTTCTTCCGGCTATCTCACCGGCGTGGGCAATTTGACCATCGCGAACGTCTTCACTTGGACCGACGGAGTGCAACAGGGCGCAGGCGTCACGACAATTGCGCCCGGAGCGCAATGGCGGCTCAATGGCGGGGCGTTGTACCTCCAACAACGCACGGTCGCCAATTACGGGTTAACCTTATGGTCAAGTGGTAATTTGTTTTTCTATGACAATGCGCGTCTTTATAATCAACTGGGCGCGCAATTGGACATGCTCGGCAATGTTAATTTGAGCGCGCTGTATGGGAATGGGCAAGTCTTTAACTATGGCACCTGGCGCAAAGTAGGCGGGGCGGGCGTTTCGACCATTGAGCAACCGTTAACTAACAGTGGTGCGCTTCAAGCTCTCACCGGGACTCTTTCAATTTTAGGAGGCGGTTCGACCATCAGTGCGCTTAACGCCGCTGCAGGCGCGAACATCCTCTTCAATGGCAACACCTTCCAACTCTGGCCGGGTGCGGCTCTAGGCGGACAAGGAATTTTCCAGTTAGCGAATGGCTCGCTGTCTGTTTTAGATGCCATCCCAGCGGACAATGTTCTGATAAGCGGCGGTACCCTCACGGGCACGGGGACCCTAAACGTCACCCGCGTACTCACTTGGCTAGGCGGCACCATGGCTGGGTCCGGGAAGACCACCATTCTGACCGGCACCTTCCTCTACCTTAACGGCGGTAATCTGTATTTAAATCGCCGTTCGCTTGAAAACTATGGCACTGCGCTGTGGAACAGCGGCTATCTTTATCTCTATAACAATGCCGTGATCTACAACGCTGCTAGCGCGACGTTTAATGTGTTAGGGGACGTGCAATTAGACAACAGCTTAGGGGTGGGACAGTTCATCAACGCTGGGGTGCTACAAAAAGTGGGCGGGCTCAACACCACGGCCTTTGTCCAGCCCGTCACGAATTTGAATACCCTGCGCGCGTTGACCGGCACCTGGGCATTCAATGCCGGTTTTGATAACCAAGGCTTGTTGAGCGTCGGCGCAGGGGCCAATTTAAATTTGAATGGGGCGTTCCAAAACTATAACAACGCCACCTTGTCCGGCGGCACGTATTGGATCACCGGGACGTGGCGTTTTATCAATGCCAATGTACTGACGAATTCGGCCACGCTCATTTTGGATGGGCCGAGTGCCGCGCTCTTAAACCAGAGCAGTGCCAACGGCCTGGCGAATTTCCGCTATAACGCTCCTCTCGGCCAACTCACCATCCAAAATGGAAAGACCTTCACGCCGACCCTGGGTCAAGCTTTTAACAACGACGGTCAGGTCAATATCTTAAACGGTAGTCAATGGAATAGTTTGGCTTACATACAAACGGCGGGTGAGACGCGCGTGGATGGGCTGTTCAGCCCGGCGGGGGATGTGAGATTAAACGGTGGAACATTATCTGGCATTGGCACGGTGAGTGCCCCAGTGTGGAACACCAACGGCTATGTGCGCCCCGGCGGCGCGCTCGCCACTGGCGCGTTAACATTCGCCAACGCCTATACCCAGACCCTATCCGGTACGTTAGATGTGGAATTAGGCGGGGTGATCTCACCCGAATTTGATCAGCTGAATGTGGCGGGGACAGCCTCCTTAGCCGGGACGCTAAACGTCGCCCTGACGAATGACTTCATTCCAGCCAGTGGCCAGAGCTTTGTCGTGTTGACGAATGTGGGAGCGCGCACCGGACAATTTGGCATAGACGCCTTTAATGGCATCCCGCTCACTCGTACGTACCACGCGAACGACCTGACGTTGTTAACGCGCGACAGCTTGTTTTTCGCACAGAAAGCTTATAGCGCCACAGAAAACAGCGGCGCGGCGCTCATTACCTTGACCTTAAGCTCACCCTCCGCGTTGCCGGTGTATGTGTATTACGCGACTCAAGATAACACGGCTCTGGCGGGGAGTGATTACCTCACCACCACCAGCCAACTGACTGTGCCAATCGGCGTGACGACTGTCACTTTTACAGTGCCCTTGCTCAATGATGCGGTGTTTGAGGGAGATGAAGCGCTGACCCTCACGTTGGTTGACGTGCAAAACTTTACGCCTGGTTTGCCACACAACGTGCCGTTGACGATTATGGACGACGAACCAGCGCCGGTGGTGCAGTTAAACGGCACCAGCAACGCGGTAATCGAAAACGAGGGGTGGGCGGTGTTCACGGCGACGTTAAGCGCGCCGATCCAAGTCACGGCGACGGTGGTGTATGCGACCAGCGACAACTCCGCCAACGCCAATAGTGATTACGCTCCGGCCAGCGACACGCTGGTCTTTGCCCCTGGGCAAACGGCCGCCACGTTGCGTGTGCCGATCCTCAACGACATTGTGACCGAGCCGACCGAGATGTTTTCGGTGACGTTGAGCCAGCCTCACAACGCTGTCTTAGGCGCACCAAGTGCGGCCGTGGTGTCCATTTATGATGATGACACCACCCCCACGCTAGCGTTTAGCGCCGCCACTTATACCACCAGCGAAAGCGCTCCCACCACGTTAATCACGGTCACATTAAACGCGCCCTCCGCTTATCATATTGCCGTAGATTATGCCGCGATCGCTGGCACAGCCCAAGCCGGAGTGGATTATGCGCTGACTGCTGGCACACTCACCTTGGCACCCGGCCAAACTCAGCAAGCTTTTCTGGTCACGCTGATCAATGATGGGATGGATGAGCCTTTGGAGGCCTTCGACCTCTATCTGTCGAATGCCATCAACGCCGACCTCAGCGCGACGCCCACCACCACGGTGGTTATCAGCGATGACGATCCGTTGCCGCAGTTGCGCTTTAGCGCCGCGACGTACACGGTGAGGGAGAACGCGGGCAGTGCCTTAGTCACTGCCACCTTGAGCGTTCCCTCAGCCTTCACGGTGACGGCCGCTTATGCCACTGGCAACAGCATGGCGCTGGCCGGGAGCGATTACATCTCAGCGACCGGTTTGCTCACATTTACCCCCGGCCAAACCACGCACGCGTTTACAGTGACAATTCTGCCCGACACTGTATTAGAACCCGCCGAGACTTTGAGTCTAACTTTGAGTAGTGCTGTTAGCGCCACGCTCGGCGTGCCGAATCCAGCTGGGTTGACCATCATCAACAGTAGCGCACAATGGAGCGCCGCCGGTTACAGCCTCAAAGAAGACGCAGGAGCGGCGCTGATCACCGTCACGCTTAACGCCCCCTCGGTTTATACAGTCGCGGTGGATTATGCTACTGCGGATGGCACGGCGACGGGGGGCAGTGACTACCTCACCGCCACTGGCACACTCACTTTCGCGCCCGGCCAAACGACGCAGATGTTTGCGGTCACAGTGTTGACGGATGGCGTGTTTGAAAACAATGAGACGTTGACGCTTACTTTGAGCAACCCAGTCAACATTAGCCTTGCCACGCCTAACACCACGACGCTCACCATCGGTGAGACCACCGTGCAATTTAACGTCGGCACACAATCGGCAAATGAAGCCGACTCCCAAACGCCCGTCTCGGTCAGCTTGAGCGCGGCCTCCAGCCTCACCGTCACCATAGATTACGCCACTGCGGATGACACGGCCACAGCGGGCAGTGACTACCTCACCGCTACCGGCACGCTCACCTTCCCGCCCGGTAGCACGCTCGCACAATTCAATGTTGGCTTATTGAATAACGTGCTCAACGAAACAGATGAGACCTTCCGCGTGACGTTAAGCAATCCCCGCAATGCCACCTACGGGGCAAACTCGCAGTTGGTTGTCACCGTGAGCGATGATGATCCACTGCCGCCCTTACAGTGGGAGGCGGCAGTCTATAGCGTCACGGAAAACGCCAGCTACGTCATCCTCACGGCCACCCTCTCCGCCGAGTCTGGGCGCGTCGTCTCGGCGCGCTATACCACCAGCAATGGCACGGCGAGAGCCGGGAGTGACTATACCGCCACCAATGACACCCTGACCTTCATCCCCGGCATCACGCGCACGACAGTGGTGGTGCCCATCGTAGACGATGCGCTCCCCGAAAGCGACGAGACGTTTAAGGTGACGCTTTCCAATTTAGTCGGCGCGACCTTTGGTGCATCGGCCGAGACCGTGGTGAACATTTTGAACGATGAGCCATATCCTTACGTTCAGTTCGCCTCCACCAGTTACCGCATTAGCGAAGTCGCTAGCGTGGCCTTCTTCACCGCCACGCTCACCGACGCCGAGCCGTATGCCATCACGGTGAACTACGTCACTGGTGACCTCACGGCCCAAGCCGATGGTGATTACTCTGCTATGAACAGCACGGTGAGCTTTGCCCCCGATACCACTCACGCCACGCTGTTTGTCCTGATTAATGACGATACGGTTTATGAGGGCGATGAGCAATTCCAGATTACTTTGAACACGCCGAACAACGCCCTGCTCGGCAACGCTACGACAACGCTCGTCACTATTGCCGATGACGACCCCTCGCCCAGCATTCAACTGGAGTCTGCGCCTTATTCTTCAACCGAGGCCATCGGCACGGCGGTCTTCACCGCCACATTGACCGGCGACACCGCGCTGACCCACACCGTGCGTTACGCGACTGTGGATGGCACGGCTAAGGCGGGGCGTGATTACCTCGCGGTCAATGACCTGCTCACCTTTACGGCCGGCATGACGACCACCACCCTGGGCGTGCCCATCCTCGATGACTTAGGGCGCGAATCCACCGAAACATTCTCCGTATATTTGAGCACTCCTAGCGCCGGAGCCAGATTAGGGCCATTGGCCTCGGTCGTTTATACGCTCACCGATGATGACGTAGACCCCAGTGTGCAATTCGCAGTAGATGACTTCACGGTGAATGAATCTAGTTTGCAAGCGCTCATCACGGTCACGCTCAGTAGTTTATCGGCTTATCCCATCACGGTGACGTATGCCACGGCGGATAGCAGTGCCACACTGGCTGGTAACGACTATGTGGCGACGGGCGGGCAATTGGTATTTGCGGCCGGGCAACTGACGCGCACCTTCACGGTTAATCTCGTCAATGACCCGCGTGACGAACCAGATGAAACAATCTGGTTGGTCTTGAGCAATCCGATTAGCACTACCCTCGGCGTGCCAACCAGCACCCTCACCCTCTTAGATGATGATGCCCCGCCGACCGTGCAATTCAACGTGCTCAATGGGCAATACTTCATTCGTGAAGATGCATTTACGCAGACGATTGCCATCAACCTCAGCAATGACTCAGCTTTCACCATCACGGTAGATTTTGGATCCGCCGACGGCACGGCTCATGCGGGCATGGACTACTTCCCGGTGCGCGGCACGTTGGTCTTCACCCCCGGCACAACCAGCGAAACATTTAACGTCTACACCATTGATGATATTTTTAGTGAAGTCACTGAGACTATCGCCTTGAACTTAAGCCAGCCGGTAAGCGTCTCGCTCGGGGTGCCAAGCACCGCCACGATCAACATCTTCACCAACGAGCCGTCGCGCCCGCGCGATATTGCGCCTGAAGTGCCGCCGAGCACCGTAGTGACCAGCGCCATCACCTCCACGATTGGTGCTGATTGGTATCGGGTGCGCGTTGAGCAACCCGGCGCGGCCATCTCGATCTCACTCCAAAGTCTCAATGGAGAAGATTATGATCTGTATCTGTTCGCGCCGGATATCAACGAGGAAACTGGCTCTGTGCGTGACATTGGCCAAATTGGCGGGATCGGTCAGATCGGCGGTATTGGTCAAATCGGTGGCATCGGCCAGATCGGTGGGATTGGGCAGATTGGTGGCATCGGCCAAATCGGCGGTATTGGGCAGATTGGTGGCATCGGGCAAATTGGCGGCATTGGCGATCTGTTGGATTTAGGGCAAATTGGCGGCATCGGGCAGATCGGCGGCATTGGTCAAATTGGTGGCATCGGTCAGATTGGCGGCATCGGCCAAATCGGTGGGATCGGGCAGATTGGGGGCATCGGGCAAATCGGTGGCATTGGGCAGATTGGCAACATCGGGATGTTGATGAGTTTGTCCGCTTCCCCCTACACGGCTTCGGAGCAGATTTACTTGAATGTTTATGAATTGGCTGGGCCGTATGTCGTGGCCGTCGTTGGCCATGCGACCCAAGGCCAACCCTACAGTTTAGCGATTGAGGTCTTACCGCCGGTAGAGCCGTATGCCCCCATCACCTATTCGGTGCCCGTCACGTTCACTATCCCTCCCTCCGACACGACTCGCAACACGCTCATCATTTACAACAGCGCGCGGATGGATCAACTCTATGGGGTGGGCGTCTTCACTGCTTCCGGCTTGGCCGGCCGCCTCACCGCCTTAAGCGCCATGCCGCAAGTCAATGGCGTGTTGGTAGACCTAAGCGCGTATGCTGAATTTGACTTGCCGTATAGCGTATGGGACTCGCAACCGGGCAATCCTCTCGCCGCGAACTTCTTGGCGGCCTATATCAAGTCGTTGTCGTATCAATTATTTAGGGCCTATCCCAATCTGAAGTACGTCGTCCTCGTTGGGGATGATCAAGTGCTCCCTCAACGGCGCATCCGCGACGATGCGCTCATCTCTAATGAGCGGACTTACGCGGCGGTGGCCGCCACGGAAGCGCTCTCCGGTTCGTTGGGGTTGCGCTATTTCTTGAGCGATGATTACTATACGGCCTTTTTGCCTTTGCCGTATCGTGGGCGCGAGTTGTATCTGCCACAAATGGCGGTGGGGCGCTTGGTGGAATCGCCGGTCGAAATTGTGGTGGCGTTAGACACGTATTTAGCCCAGCCCGTAGTGAGCCCGCAAAGCGCTCTCGTCACCGGCTACGATTTTCTGATTGATGAAGCGAACGCCATCAGCGACACACTCGCCGCCTATGGGGTATCTACTCAGACCACGTTGATTAACAACACTTGGACGGCCGCTGATTTCCGCGCACAGTTCTTTGCCCCCGAAGCCTTTGACTTGAGCTCACTCAATTCGCACTTCCAGCACTTCCGCTTTTTCCCCAACGATGCGAACGATGTGTATGCCAGCGAACTCTTGACGAGTTCCACCGTCTTTAGCAGTTCGCTCAACTTCAGTGTGGGATGCCATTCTGGGCTGAACGTGCCGGACGCGGGGTTGCCGACTTGGCTCGCTACGGATTGGGCGCAAGCGTTTGCTCAGCGCGGCGCGACCTGGATTGGCAACACGGGTTATGGCTACGGCGACTCGGATTTAGTGGCGTATTCGGAGCGGGTGATGGCGAACTTTGTGGAGGAATTAGGCTACGCTGGCGCTGGCCCGCAAACAGTGGGGCAGGCTTTGTTGCGCGCCAAGCAACGTTACTACAACAGCTTTGCCGCTGGGACGTTTAGCAATTACGACGAAAAAGCGATGAGCGAAATGACGCTGTACGGCCTGCCGATGCTCGGCGTCTCCATGCCCCTCACAACCACTGTCCCACCTGGCGGCGTAAGTGTCATCACCAACATTGTGACCGGGGTGATCGCCACGACCCTCCCGTTGACCTTCACTTACGATAGCCACACTGTCTTGTCCGGAACGATCAGTTTAGGTCAATACTTCACGCTGACAGGCGAGGAGGAGGTGCTTCTGGTGGGCGGACGCCCAATCCAGCCGCGCACGAGTTTGAACATCACCGTCGCTGAAAAGATCGCGCATGGCGCGTTGTGGTTGGGTGGCGATTTCACCGACCTGCCGACCTTTGACCCAGTGGTGTCGCGATTTGTGACGGATGAAGTGTATTTAGATGAAGAGGGGTTGTATCCCCTGACGAACCAATGGTATCCGGTGCAGAACGGCGTCGCGAATCGCTTCTTGGCCGTGTCCGGTCAATCGCAAGAACGGCTCGTGGTCATCCCCGGCCAGTTTCAAGCGGCCACGACTACCACGCCCACGTTGGGCACACAGCGCCTATATAACCACATGCAGTTTGAAGTCTATCATGCGCCGTTTGCCGACACTGACTTTTTGCCACCGAGCATTTGGCGCATCTCAGCGCTCACGGCGGGGGACACGCTCACCTTTACGGCAGTCATCACCGATGAGAGCGGCGCATTGCGGCGGGCGATTGTGCTGTATCGTCCGTTAAGCTCGACTAGTTGGCGCCGCGTCGAATTGAGCTATGACCCACTGACATTGTTGGCCCAAGCCACGGTGAGCAACCCGGGTGAAGCGTTTGAATATCTCGTGCAAGCTGTTGACCCGACGGGGAATGTGGCGTTGGTGCTTGATCATGGCCGACCCTTCCGTTCATTGAGTGTGCGTTGGGCGACGGCGACGTATCAGGTGAATGAGGCCGACGCCACGCTCAATCTCACCGTAACGCTAAGCGCGGCGGCTCCCATAACGCTCACCATCGGATATGTCATTGAAGATGGCACGGCCCTCAGCGGTACTGATTATCTGAATCCCACTGGCTGGTTGACTTTTACACCCGAGATGACGCAAACTGTCTTGCCCCTCACGCTGATCAACGACGTGATGCCTGAGTCAGAAGAAACGTTGCAGGTGCGCTTATTCCAAGTGGGAGATGGCGTGACCTTAGACGCAGTGCCGACCGCGACAGTGTTTATTGCGGATGATGATCCAGAATTGAAAGTCTATCTACCCATGATCATTCAATAGAAAGAAGATGATTGGAGGTTGCGCGGGCTCAGGTGACTCTGCCTGTGCAATTCAAATTATTGATCCGTAAAGTTCGTGAAGCACTGTGAACAAAGGCCGTGCAAGTTTTCACGGCCTTTGCTTTTAATATTTATCCCTTGACTCTTCTACCCAATCCCTTATACAATAAGTTCATTATATGAAACGCTATTTCATTATATGAATTCAACCCCCTACCCCGGCGCGCAAGCCATCACCCGCGCGGTGACGCTCCTCAAACACTTCTCCGACAGCCAGCCCGAATGGCGCTTGGCAGAGTTGGCGCGCGAAGTGAAGTTGAACAAGACCACGACCTACCGCTTGCTGGCCGCATTGGAGAGCGAGGGTTTGATCATGCGGAGCGTGGCGCATGACTCCTATCGCTTGGGGCCAGAACTGATCGCGCTCGGCGGACGAGCCTTGCGTTCCAATGACCTCCGCACGATCAGCCATACCGAATTGGCAACGTTGGCGCAGGCCACGCAAGAGACCGCCACCTTAGAAGTCTGGCGCGACCAAGAAATGCTGGTCTTGGATGAAGTGCTTGGTCAACATCTCATCAGCACAGTGCCTTCGATGGGGATGCGCTGGCCGCTCCACGCGACCTCGACGGGCAAGGCCGTACTGGCGTATCTCTCCGACGAGGCACGCGCCGCCGCCCTGCCCCGCCGCCTCGCCACTCCGACTGACAAGACCATCCGCGACCGTGAGACGTTGTTCGCTGAACTCGCGCGCATCCGCGCGCGTGGTTATGCGGTGGCGCAAGAAGAATTAGAAGAAAACTATGTGGCGGTGGGCGCGCCCATTTTCAATCATGAAGGGCAAGTGATCGCCGCCATCAGTTTGGGCGGCCTCAACACGCGCCTGAAGGCTCAACGCGTTAATGAACTCGCGCCGCGGGTGAAGGAAGCGGCGGCACGGATTTCGTATCAACTAGGTTATAGAAAGTGAATTTTATGCTCCGAGGCACCCCTTTTCACTCACGCACTTCCGCTTTGTGCCAAGCCCAAAACTGGCGGCGTTGGGCGGGTTATCTCACCGCTGGTTCGTATGAACTCAGCCACGAACGCGAATACTGGGCCATTCGCAACTCGGCGGCCTTGTTTGATGTCTCGCCATTGATGAAATACATCGTCAGCGGCCCCGACGCGGCCTGCTTGCTTAATCGCGTAGTGACGCGCAACGTCGCCAAATGCGCGGTCGGGCAAGTGTTGTATACCCCATGGTGCGACGAACACGGCAAGGTGATAGACGATGGCACGGTGTCGCGGCTCGCTGAGGATACCTTCCGTCTCACCTCTGCCGACCCGAACATTCGCTGGTTACAACGCAACGCGGTAGGGATGAAAGTTTCGATTGAAGACGTGTCCGATCAGTTGGGCGCGCTTTCACTGCAAGGGCCCAGCGCGCGCGTTATCCTCAACCAGTGCGTTGAGACCAATTTGGACTCGCTCAAGTATTTTCGGCTTACGCAGACCAAGCTCAATGGTCTGCCAGTGACGATCTCCCGCACAGGCTACTCTGGCGACCTCGGCTACGAAATTTGGGTGAAGGCCGAAGAGGCGCTGGCGGTATGGGATGCGCTCCAAGCCGCGGGCCATGCTTATGGCATCACCCCAGCCGGGATTCTGGCACTTGATGTCGCGCGCGTGGAGGCCGGATTGATCTTGATCGAAGTGGATTATCAATCCACGCATCATGCCGTCATCGAAGCGCGTAAGTCATCGCCATTTGAGATCAACTTAGGCTGGGCAGTGGATTTGAACAAAGGGCCGTTCAATGGGCGCAAGGCTCTGCAAGCTGAGAAAACGCGCGGCGCGGCGTGGCAATTGGTGGGGCTGGAGATTGACTGGACCAGTTTGGAACGGTTGTATTTAGATGAAGGCTTGCCGCCCCAACTCCCCACCACGACCCTTCGCGCCAGTGTGCCCGTCTCGTCTCTGGGGCAACAAGTTGGCTACGCCACCAGTTCGTGTTGGTCGCCTATCCTCAAGAAATTCGTCGCCCTCGCCCACCTCGAAGCGCGCTACGCCAAGCCCGGCCAACTCGTCATGTTTGAAGTGACGGTAGAACACAAACGGCGCTACGCGGCGGCAAAAGTGGTGGAGTTGCCGTTCTTCAACCCAGAAAGGAAGAGGCGATAACAGCCATCTCCAATTCTCTAATTCTCCAATCCTCCGAAAGAGGCTAGAGAATTGGAGGATAAGAGAATTATCTCCTTTACACGCAGAAGTATGTCTATATCCTACGATGCCCTCATCATCGGCGGCGGCCACAATGGCCTGATCAACGCCGCTTATTTAGCGCGCGCGGGGAAGAAGGTGCTGGTCTTGGAACGCCGCCATCTTGTCGGTGGCGCGGCAGTGACGGAAGAGATCATCCCCGGTTTTAAGTTCACCGAGTTCTCCTATGTCGTCAGCCTGCTCCGCCCCGAAGTCATCCGCGATCTGGAACTGCCCAAGCATGGGCTCACCATCTTGCCGTTACCTAGCACCTTCACGCCGCTGGCGAATGGCGATTACTTCGCCGCGTGGGATGACCACGACCTCACGCGCCGCGAGATTTATCGCCACTCACCGCGCGACGCTGAAGCGTATGACGATTACGCGCGTCAAATGGCGCGGATGGCGATGGCGGTCAAACCGATCTTGGGCATGGTGCCCCCCGACCCCACATCATTCAGCCCCAAAGATTTAATGGGCCTGGCCAAGTTCGGCGCTCACTTTGCGAGCCTCGGCGAAAAAGATTTTCATAACTTATACAAATTGATGACGATGAGCGCCGCCGATCTGCTGGATGAGTGGTTTGAATGTGATCCGCTCAAAGGCACCAAATCGGCGAGCGGCATCATCGGCACGTTCCTCGGCCCACGCTCGCCCGGCACGGCGTATGTGTTATTGCATCACTACATGGGCGAGATTGACGGCGCGTTTCGCGCGTGGGGCTTCGCCAAAGGCGGCACGGGCGGCATCAGCAACTCTATCGCCAACTCGGCGCGCGCCCTGGGCGTGGATATTCGGCTCAACGCCAGCGTCGCGGAAGTCATCGTCAAAAATGGGCGCGCCGTCGGCGTCGCGCTCGACACGGGTGAAGAGATCAACGCACGCTATGTGGTGTCGAGCCTCGACCCGAAACGCACCTTCCTCAAGTTGATGGACACGCGCCATCTGCCCACCGATTTTGTGGACGCGATCCGGCGCTATCGCATTCGTGGCTCGTCAGGCAAGGTGAACTTGGCGCTGAGCGAACTGCCCAATTTCACCGCCCTGCCCGGTGAGGGGGCGCTCCATCGCGGCGCGATCTCCATCAGCCCTAGCATTGATTACATTGAGCGCGCTTATGATGACGCGAAGTACGGTCAGTTCTCGCGGAAGCCGTACATTGATTGCATCCTCCCCTCGGTGATTGATCCCGGCATGGCCCCGCCCGGCAAACATGTGATGTCGTGCTTCGTGCAATACGCGCCGTATCACTTGGAGGGCGGCTGGGATGACGCTAAGCGCGAAGCCTTTGGTGACGCAGTGATAGACACCCTCACGCAATATGCGCCCAACTTAAAACAAGCCATCATCGGGCGGCAAGTCCTTACCCCGGTAGACATTGAACGGATCACCGGCCTCACCGAAGGCAACATCTTTCAGGGCGAGCTTGCCTTGCACCAACTCTTCTTCTTCCGTCCCGCCCCGCAGTGGAGCAACTACCGCACCCCCGTCACGCATTTTTATCAATGCGGCTCTGGCACGCACCCCGGCGGCGGGATTATGGGCGCGAGTGGGCGGCTGGCGGCGTTAGAAATTTTGAAGGACTGGAGATAAAAAGAGAATTGGAGGATTAGAGAATCAGAGAATTCTCCAATCCTCCAATTCTCTAATCCTCTTTATGAACACTTACGACATCATTCTCATCGGTGCGGGCCACAACGGCCTCACCGCCGCCGCTTATCTCGCTAAGGCTGGGCAAAAAGTTTTGGTCTTGGAGCGTCGCGCCCTCGTGGGCGGCACTGTCGCGACCGAAGAACTGTGGCCCGGCTTTAAAGTGGACACCGTGCAACAGCACGGCCAGATTCGCCCAGACATCGCGCGCGATCTTAATCTCGCCCAACATGGGCTAGAACCGGTGGCGGCGGTTGGTTCAATTTTCGCGCCGCGCCCCGACGGTTCACATCTCTATCTCGCGCCCAATTACACGCAAGCGACCGAAGCGATTGCGCGTTTTTCCAAGACTGACGCGAAACACTGGCCCGCCTTTGTGTCGCTCATGGGCAAGGTCGCTAATTTCTTGAGCGATGTCTACGCGCTTACACCGCCCCACTTGCCCAAAGTGGATCCGGCGGAAGGCCCGGCTTTGGCGCAGATCGGCTTGAAACTGCGCGGCCTTGGCAAGAAAGACATGATGGAAGTGATCCGCCTCGTGCCAATGGCGGCGCTGGAAATGCTCGATGAGTGGTTCGAGTCGGATGCGATGCGCGGCGTGATCAGTGCACAAGCCGTGCATGACCTCGTGCAAGGGCCGATGGGCGCCGGCACGGTCTACAACTTTTCGCATCATTGGGTTAATCACAACGGCTTGTTCAAGACCACGCCCAAAGGCGGCGTGGGGCAGATCAGCCAAGCCCTCGCCAAAGCGGCGCAAGCCTTTGGTGCGGAGTTACGCCTGAACGCCGAGGTCGCGCAGATCAATATCACTGACCGGCGTGCGACAGGCGTCACGCTGAAATCGGGTGAGACGTTCACCGCGCGAGTCATCGTCGCCAACGCCGATCCGCGCCACACGCTCCTCGGCTTGGTAGACCCGCTGGAACTCGACCCCGAAGCGATCCATCAAGCACAGCAAATTAAGATGCGGAGCGC
>Ga0315912_10001459_pt1 | contig 28866 bp, 28 predicted proteins | sample VfabasoilMG_FD_204469 | JGI IMG/M metagenome (GOLD analysis project Ga0315912, IMG submission 204469) | Garden soil microbial communities collected in Santa Monica, California, United States - V. faba soil | ecosystem: Environmental > Terrestrial > Soil > Garden | place: USA: California...
GTTCTTGCGGTCATTTTACTACTGTGACGAACGGGTACATGTACTCGGTGTTAGAAAGTGCCTTGTCTGGTGAATCGCAGTGGATGACTGTAGGCAGCAAGTAGCCGCAGTGTTCTTTCTCGATCAGTCTAGGCCCAAACTTCTCAGTCACATGTTCCACTCCACTTTCGTGAAGCTTCGATTCGATAGAACCCCAGATCGCCTTAGCCGCACCCGGTATGGTGAACGCCGCCAACCCGGCTTCCGGATCTTCCGGCGGTCTCGCCTGCACCTTGCCCAGCCGCTCCGCAATCGCTTCGGCGATTTCTTTGGTGTGTCTGGACGCCCACACGCCGGAGCAGTTGATGCAGCCTCGGCCGCTGTTGAGGTAGACGCTATCGACGATCACGTCGATGTACTTCTCCCAGTTATCCACCACGTCATCGGCCAGGATGAACTTGCTGAAGCCAGGGCCGTGTACCTGGACTCGCGGATCTCCTTTGTACTTCTCAATGGTCGCAGTGCCCCCGAAAATCATGGCGCGGTTGGCGCGTCGGACCACTTCGTTTCCGACGTCGTGACCTCCGGGGTAAATCCCGATGGCCTCCTTGGGAATACCTGCTTGTGTGAACGCTGCGGCCATGCGATACGGAGTGAAGGGCTCTTGCGAACCGGGCTTGATCAACAAGCCGATCTGCATCGGTACAACAGGGAGCCAGAGCGTATGGACGCCTGGGGAGTTCGATGGCAACACGAGTCCGAGGACGTTGGTCTGCGCCTGATAGCTGACGGTGACCCCGCGCGACTCTTTGCCGAAGCCTCTGGTAAGTATTTGAAGGTCAAGGCCGCGGGTGAGCGCGTCCAGGATCTGGTCCATGTTCGACAGCACGAAGTGGTTCTTCGTCATATTGCCTTTGCACATGGCTTCCGGCAGGCCTGTGGACGCCGATTGCTGCCTTGCGAAATCGGCTGGTGTTTGGATGCCGTCTCCCATGGGGAGGTCGCCGTGGAGGTAGAGGTCGGCGGCCTTCTTCATGATGTTGATGAGGTCGGCAATGGGGATATCGGTGAGCACTTCGCGTGCGCGGTCGGCGTGGCGCATGTCGCGCGAGAGGAGTCCTGTGTTGGCCTGGCTGAGTTTCGCGATGGGCTCGCCTGTCAGGAAGTGGTTGACCGAGGTCTGGTCCAGGCTGGTGTACGGAGTGCCCCATCGAAGAATTGGTAAGTTCAACATGTTAGTAGACTCCTACAGTGGTTCCGCCGGATAGCTTACTGAAAGGCCGCACACCGCTGACGCCGTCCCATGGGTACTTCTCATAAGGCTTCTCGCGTTCGCCCTCGTCGCGTTCCAGGAAGCCTGGGATGAAGGTCTCTTTCGTAAGAGTGGTCAGGCGCACGCGACCAGTCTCTCCGTAGCCGACCACCTGATCGGGATCGTCGAAGCTGACCACTTCAATGACGGCTCGCGGCTGTGGTGCGTAGTAAGCGATCTTGTAGCCGTCTTCCGGCGTGACAGGCTTGGAGCAGGCGAGCCCCATGAGCGTGTTGCCGTAAGTGGGTGTGATGTAGACGTCCGGTCCCAGCATCTCTTCGACGGCGAAGCGCGTGTACTGCGGAGTGAACTCGGTGCCCCCAGCAAAGATGCCGGTGATGCCGGCTTGGGCTACGCTGGAGCCCCGGTTTTCCAACTCTTCGGCGAGGGCTTCCAGGAGCTTGGGGGTCGTGAACATGCAGCGGATGTCGTGTCCGGCGGTGAGGAGCGTGATGGCCTGATCGATCACGTGCTTCTTGTATAGCTCCATCTCATCCATGTCGCCGGTGCGGATGAGCTTGACGACCCAGCGGGGATCGAGATCGACACAGAAGCAGATGCCTCCGCGATGTTGGGCGAGGTGTTCGACGGCGAGGCGGAGACGGCGCGGGCCGGAGGGACCGAGCATGAGCCAGTTGGCACCGCGCGGGAAGTACTTCTCAGGAAGAGTCTCGCCGAACAGCTCATAGTCTGTCCGGAAGTCTTCCATTTGGAGGCGGCTCTTCGGAACGCCGGTGGTGCCTCCTGTTTCAAACACGAACATGGGTTTACCGGCGAGGCCCTTGGGCGCCCAGCGGCGAACGGGGCCTCCCCGAAGCCACTCGTCCTGGAAGGCCGGGAACTTCTTGAGGTCTTCAAAGCAGGTGACTTCCTTGCGGGGATCCCAGTTCAGGGTGGCGGCAAAGTCGAGCCAGAAGGGGCAGCCTGTGGCTGGGTTGAAATGCCACTCGACCATGCTTCGGACATGGGCGTCGAGGGCTTGTTTGGCTTGGAGGGGTGTGATGGTACTCAAACTAACAGGATATCTTAGGTTAGTTGGGTTGCGGGAGTTCGTTTGCCAATTGGGTAGAAGTGTCGCATAGTGTCGCATTGTGTCGCATTTTGTCGCATATTGTTGTATGGACTGAGCCCGTCCGATAAAAGATCTCGACCAAAACGTGATAGTCTCTCATACTGAAGCCATCCGCCATGAATCATTCCAGAATTGCCAAGTTAGCACTCGCCTCCGCTGGTCTCCTCACCGTCGCGCTAGGATTCCAAACCGCTACCAGACCCGCGCGCCCCGCACCTCCGCGCAAACTGGAGATCCTCTTCCTCGGTCAGACCAACCCCGACCCTGAACACCACGGCCCTCTCACCGCCACCTCCAACCTCGTCCCCGTCCTCGCCAAAGAAGGCATCAACGTAACCTTCACCGACACCCCCACCATCCTCAACCCCGTGGAACTAGCCAAGTACGACGCCCTCATGATCTACGGCAATCACGACCGCATCACGCCGGATCAGGAAAAGTCCCTCCTCGACTTCGTCAACAACGGCAAAGGCCTCCTCGCCATCCACTCCGCCTCCGCCTGCTTCACCAACTCGCCCGCCTACCTCAACATGGTCGGAGGCCAATTCGATAAACACAAGACCGCCATCTTCACAGCAAACTTCACCCAACCCGACCACGCCATCCTCCGCGACATTGAACCCTGGGAATCCTGGGACGAAACCTACATCCACAAGAACCACAACACAGACCGAACCGTCCTCATGGAACGCGTGGAAGACGGCACCAAAGAACCCTGGACCTGGATTCGCAACCAAGGCAAAGGCCGCGTCTTCTACACCGCCTCCGGCCACGATCAGCGCACCTGGACACAACCCGCCTTCCTCACCATGCTCCGCAACGCCACCGTCTGGGCCGTCGGCGACACCACCGCCAACAACTGGTCCCGCCTCCGCCTCCCGCCCATCACACGCCGCGCCAGCAGCTACATTCCCAACTATGAACGCCGACCCGTCCCCATCAACTATCAGGTCCCGCTAGATCCCGAAGAGTCCATCCAATACATGCAAGTGCCGCCCGGCTTCGAAGCCAAGCTCTTCGCCTCAGAGCCCAACATTGTCAAGCCCATCGCCATGACCTGGGACGAGCGCGGCCGCCTCTGGATCGCCGAAACCCTCGACTATCCCAACAACATCCATCCCCGCGTCGAAGGACAACCCGCCAAGCCCGGCAATGACCGCATCAAGATCCTGGAAGACACCAACGGCGATGGCAAGGCCGACAAGTTCACCGTCTTTGCCGACAAGCTCAACGTCGTCACAGGACTCACCCTCTACAACGGCGGAGTCCTCGTAACACAAGCCCCCGACATCCTCTTCCTCAAAGACACCAACGGCGATGGCAAAGCCGATGTCCGCCAACTCGTGCTGACAGGTTGGGGCACGCGCGACACACACGCCGGACCCTCCACGCTCCGTTATGGCTTCGACAACCACATCTGGGGCACCGTCGGCTATAGCGCCTTCAACGGCAAGTCCGGCGACAAGACGGTCTCCTTTCAACAAGCCCCCTGGCGCATGAAAGCCGATGGCACCGAACTCGAGCAGATGGGCAACTTCAGCAACAACACCTGGGGCCTCGGCTTCAGCGAATCCAACGACATCTTCGGCTCCACCGCCAACAACGTCCACGCCGTCTACGTCGGCATTCCCAACCGCTACCTCGCCGACATCCGCGGACTCCCCATCCGCTCCGGCAGCAAGAAGATCGACGGCCACTACGGCATGTTCGCCATCAGTCCCAACACCCGTCAGGTAGACGTCTTCGGAGGCTTCACCGCCGGTGCAGGCTTCAACCTCTACACCGCCCGAGCTTTCCCCAAAGAATACTGGGATCGCATCGCCTTCGTCTCTGAGCCAACCGGAAGAGTGGTCCACCGCGCCATCCTCGAAAAGCAGGGTGCAGGCTACGTCGAAAAGGACGGCCAAAACCTAGCAGCCAGTGTGGACGATTGGTTCGGACCCGTCGACGCGCAAACTGGACCCGACGGCGCAGTATGGATCGCCGACTTCTACAACTTCATCATCCAGCACAACCCCGTCCCCATGGGCTTCGACAATGGCACCGGCAACGCCTACGTGAATCCTCTGCGTGACAACACACGCGGCCGCATCTACCGGATCACCTACAAAGGCGCGCCCGCCTACAAGCCAATGTCCCTCAGCAAGCTCCGCCCCTTGGAGCTGGTGAAGGCACTTGAGAACAACAACCTCTTCTGGAGACTCACCGCACAACGCCTGCTGGTCGAGCGTGGCCAGAAGGACGTAGTGCCGCAACTGGTCGCACTCGCTAAGAACCAGACGGTCGACGAGCTAGGCAAGAACCCCGGCGCACTGCACGCCCTCTGGACACTGGAAGGGCTCGGCATGAAAGACGAACCAGTAGTCGCCGAGAGCCTGAAACATCCGGCAGCAGCGGTCCGCAAGGCCGCCCTCCAAGTGCTAGGGGAAAATGAAAACACCCTCAAGCTGGCACGCGCCGCAGGACTGCTGACGGACCCCGACCCACACACCAGACTCGCCGCACTCCTCACCGTCTCACGCGTTCCCCAATCCGAAGAACTCGGCAAGCTCCTCTATGACCTCGGCAAAGCAACCGACGTTCGCAACGATGAGTTCCTCTCCCAAGCCGTCTACATCGGAGCCGTGAAGCACCGTCCCGGCTACTTGAAATCCTACGAAGCTGACCTCGGCGCAGGACCATACAGAGTGGTCGCGCAGAGACTGGCACAGGAAGAATCCGCGCCCCCAGTACAAGGCCGCGGAGGCGCAATCCCAACACCGCCACCACCCGCCGCAGTAGCCGAGCGTGTCCTCAGAGCTTACGTCGAAGACGTAGTAGGCCCCATCACAAGGCCAACCTTCGGAGGACGCGGCGGAGCCGGTCGAGGAGGCCAACAGGCAGCAGGCCCGGCAGCCGAAATCGCCATCTCCACAATACCGGAGCAGATGAAGTACACAGTCACCAACTTTACAGTAAAGCCCGGCCAAAGAGTCCGCATCACGTTCACCAACCCGGACCAGATGCAGCACAACATCGTCATAGCAAGGCCCGGAACACAAGACGCCATAGCCAAGCAAGTAACGGCCCTGGCATCCACCTCCGACGCCGCCGAAAGAAACTACATCCCGGCAACACCAGACGTCCTCTTCTACACAAAGCTCGTAGACCCCGGCCAATCCTTCACCCTGGAATTCGTGGCCCCCATGCAAGCTGGAGACTATCCTTACGGCTGCACCTTTCCCGGACATTGGATCACCATGCAGGGCACCATGAAGGTGGCGCCGTGATGGTTCACCAACCGCTCCCTTGCGGTCGCGGCTCAGTTATATGCCGTGTACTTCAAACCGAGCCGCGACCGCAAGGGAGCGGTTGGCCGGTCGGACGATAGGTGCCCTCCCTAACTGTAGTCGTTCCCCTATACAACAAGGAACGCACCATCACCCGATGCCTACGCTCCATCCTCGCCCAGACATTCCCGGACTTTGAAGTCGTAGTCATAGACGACGGCTCTACCGACAACAGCCCCCAACTTGTGCGCGCCCTCGAAGACCCGCGCATAAGGCTTATCCACCAACCCAACGCCGGGGCCGCCGCAGCTCGCAATCGCGGCATCGCCGAAGCGCGTACAGACCTCATCGCGCTCCTCGACGCCGACGACACCTGGGACCCAACGTTCCTCGAAACCATCCTCTCCCTAGTCCCCGCCTACCCGGAAGCAGGCATCTACGCAACAGGCATCCGGCGTTACTTCGGCAATAACACCTATCGCGAGACCACCGTGAACCACAAGGGCAGCAGCTACACCACACTGGTTCACGACTATTTTCTAGCCATACAGCAGGGTGACTTTGTCTGCTCGTCCAACATCGTAATCCCAAAGGCCATCCTCAACAAGGTCGGCGGATTCCCGGTTGGCGTGGTAAGTGGCGAGGATCGGGATCTATGGGCAAGGATTGCCGCGCACTATCCGATCGCCTGTGACGCGCGCATCCTCGCCACCTACTACACCGACCAACACAGCGCAGACGACCATGTCCGCGGCCTGACACCCTACCCTGCTGCCGTACTCACAACACGCGCGCTGCTGGAACAAGGGACCATCCCCTCCGGGCGTCACGCTCAGATTCGGCAGTACATGGACTGGTTGTTACTGGAGCACGTGTACTCACTAGCGTTCGTCGGCGACAGACAAGCTGCCCTGCACATTCTCAACAACGAGCCGCTATCGACGGTACCGCATCGGTGGCAAATCAGCGCACTCAAAGCCGTTCTCCCCTTTGCCCCTCTCGCCGCGTTAAGAGGCTTGCCGCTATTTCGCGCGCGCCTGCGCAGGGTGTTCCGCGCCAACGCCAGGCAGGAAACACTGGTCTCCACTAAAATGGTTCAAGGCGTTCGGAAACCGGATTGACAAGGTCTAAAGCTAAGGCACAGCTCGCACAACTTCTACAGCGCACCGGAGGTCTCAAAGCCTATCATCGGATTCGGAATCGATCCTGCCTGACCACAGTAATGTTCCACCGTGTGTTGCGGCAGGATGACACGAGATGGGCCGGTGCCAATCACGATTGGACCATCTCCGCCGAGCACTTTGAGCAGTGTCTCGACTTCTTCCAGGAACATTACACCCCGGTTTCCTGCCAGCAAGTAGTGGAGGGCCAATTGCCTCCAAACCCTCTCCTGATTACGTTTGACGATGGCTGGACCGATGTCCTCGACACTGCCGCGCCGCTCTTGAAGAAGCGCTCCCTGCCCTCCATCGTCTTCCTTATCATGGGAGCGCTCGATGGCGAAGAGCCATGGCAGGAGCCGCTCCTCGAAAAGACCATCTCCAAAGAGGCCCTCCACAAAGCTTGGCGCAGTGCTGGCGGAAGCGAGCAACCCGCCGCCACGCCACATGCACTCTTCGACCTGTTGGCGAGTCGCACCATAGAAGACAGAACCGGCATCCTGATGGAAGCAGGCATCCACGCACGTCCTCGCATGAAGCCAGGTATCGTCCGACAAGACCAGGTACACCGCTTTCAGGACTTCGGAATGGACATAGGTTCGCATGGCATGACCCACAATCCCCTCACTGCGGCAAGGGACACCATGGGTGAACTGGCCGACTCCTTCGGTAAACTTCAAGACCTGACCGATACAGCACCAACGCTCTCCTTCCCCCACGGTGCCTACTCGCCGGAGATCGTCCGTCAAAGCCTTCTATGCGGCTATCAAGCACTCTTCACCAGTGACGCCCATCTGAATAAGCTCCCGGCAACCCAGATCTTTGGCAGGATTCCGATCGCCACATCCCACATAGCCGACGAGCAGGGCCAGTTCATACCAGAGGCGCTGGCCATACACCTATTCACCCGCCCCAAGGTGTCCGCCAACACATGAGCAGCCTCACCGGAAAAGTACTTCCCGCGTCCCGCCTGTCGGCGGCCCATGTGGACAGATGGAGGGAGTTGCTCGGTGCCCAAGTCGAACCGCAGTCCGCGTTCTTCTCCCCTGAATATACAAAAGCCGTAGCAGCCGTGCGCCCCCACGTGTACGTGTGCGTCCTGGAAAGAGCAGGCACACCAGTTGGCTTCTTCCCCTTCCAATTTCGAGACCGGTGGGATACCGCCCTGCGCTCAGCCGAGCGTGTCGGCGAGGAGATGACCGATTTCGCAGGGTTGGTAGCGGAGCCGGACATCCACGTTAAACCGGAAGAATTGCTCAGGCTTGCCAGGCTGGGCTGTTTTCAGTTCTCGCACCTGGATGACTCTCAGACTCGGCACGGGCTTACCGGAGATGCTCATGATCCCGGAACGTATATTGACCTCAGCTCGGGTTCAGAAGCCTATTTGGCGATCCTCAAAGAGCAAGACCGGCACTTAATTGCCGAAACCGAGCGAAGAAGACTTCAACTCGCTAAACAGTTCGGCCCGCTCCACCTTGTAACCCATGGGGAAAGCGATGGGTCCGTCCTGACGACCTTGATCGACCGAAAAAGAGAACAGTACCGGCAGACGGAAGTGGACGACGCCCTCAGAGATCCATGGAAGCGTGAACTGCTGCACACACTGCTCGGATCCAAGGATAAGACATGCCAGGGCGTTCTCACGACTTTGCTTGCAGGCGAGACTTGGGTAGCGTCGCACTTTGGATTGCTGACCGACCGGGGAGTCTTCCAGTATTGGTTCCCGGTATACAATACCGAGCTGAAGCGTTACTCTCCCGGGCGGTTACTGCTGGTCCAGATCATTCAGTCTGCTCATCAACAGGGAATACAGAGAATCGATCGGGGAGCCGGTGACTCGCCAGCGAAGCGTGACTTTGCCAACGCAGCACTGCGGTTTGCACGAGGTGTCTGGCACCGGCAATCCCCCGTCGGACTACTGGCTCGTGGTGCTCTTTCGCTCCGATGGAAGTTCCGGATTTAAGCCCCGGACCACCGCAACCAGTTCAGCCAGACTGACGCGTGGAATCAAGCCTAGCCAAACACCGACGGCCGTGAACAGTCCTAATTCGGCAAGCTTCACCAGACCGGCCAATACTACGGAGGACACGCCCAGCCAAGTATCGAAGAATCCGAGACCAAGTGCGGCCATCGCGAGCAACACAGGTGGCGCGACCGCTAGTGGCAACTTTTGCTCCCGCTGGGAAACGGTACAGATGACTCCGCTATAGACAGCAAACGTTCCGAACGTCGCCCAGGCGGCCCCTATCATTCCCATGGTCGGGATGAGCAGGAAATTGAGAGCGATGTTCACGAGAGCGGAAAACAGGATGATCCCAGCCAGGTTTCGGGAACGGGATTTCGAGATCAAATAGACGCCATTAAAGAAGTCCCCCAGTTCGCGAAGCGTGTAACTGGCGACCAGAATCGGAATTACGGCTGCAGCCGAGCGATAGTCTCTGGCTGCCACGAACGTGAGAAACTCCGTCCGAAACAGAGTCAACGCCAGCGATACCAGCATTAGGGTGAAGATCAGATAGCTGCCAATCCGGGCGAACGAGTGTTGCCAGTCGACACTACCGACATACCCATAGGACGTAGCATTCCAAGCGCGCTTGAACGGTTCCCCAACCAGATAAGTAACCAGGAATCCAAATTTATAGGCCATCGAATAGATGCCCACGTCTGTGAGGCTGACGTACCGATTGAGGAAGTAGCGATCCGAAGAATGGATCATCAACATGCTAGCGCCCGCAATCACCAAAGGCGCACCAAAGCGCGCAAGCTTGCGGGCTATGCGCGGGTCCCATGCCGTACCTACCTCTCGCAGGACGAGGCGGAGAAGCAATAACGCACCAACCATGGAAACAATCAGCTTGGACCAGAACAGGCTCCACACACCGGCATGCATCCCCACCAGGAAAAACAGATTGAGCAACGCCGAGGCCACCAGTTGTGTAGACGAGTACTTTACGAAATAAGAGGCCCTTTCCTTAAGCCGCTGGTATACGAGGCACAGCTCGGTAAGGATGGACAGGTAGGTTGCCAGGAAGGCCAGTCGAATCAGATTCTCGTTGGCTGGAGTTCGAAACAGGAAGCTGCTGGCAGAGGTGGAAATGGCCATCCCGAAGAGTGCCACCAACAATCCAACTACCAAAAGGCTGATCACTGCGGTGGAAATGACCTTGGGCCTATCCGCCTCCGCTTCGTCGTGATAAATCCGGATAGTGCTGGATGCAATGGCACTGGCACCGAGAGTGATGACCGTCACAGTCACCAGCAACTCCAAGATCTCGATGGTTCCGTATTCAGCCGGGCTTAGCAGCCGCGTATACAGAGGGATCATCAGGAACGACAGAGCGCGGTTGGCCAGGTTACCCAGAAGGTAAATGCTGGAGCTGGTAAATAGGCGGCGAAGGTTCATCCGATCAAAGGGTGACGGCGAACAAGGTCTGCTTCACATTCCGTTGACGCGGAGGTTGGACATGAAAGTCCTAATATCAAATGCATCAATTTCTCAATGGTTGTTGGCCGGTGAGCAGCAGCATAACCAGACAGTCCGAATTCACGCAACCTCTACCAATCTATCAAACCGCGAATTCTACGGCGTGTCGCTAGAACGATTTTACGAGCGTGTCGATGGCTCGCAGGCGCGATAGGAGTTGTTGTAGACGGTCTAGCGGCAGGGCGTTGGCTCCGTCGGACATTGCTTTTGCTGGGTTTTCGTGGGTTTCCAGGAACAGGCCTGCGATTCCTATTGCTACTGCTGCTCTGGATAGGGGCTCGATGAATTCGGGTTGGCCTCCGGAGGCTGTGCCTGCGGCTCCTGGGAGTTGGACGCTGTGGGTTGCGTCGAAGACTACCGGGTAGCCGAGGCTCTTCATGGTTTGGAGGCCTCGCATGTCTACTACCAGATTGTTGTAGCCGAACGAGCTTCCTCTTTCTGTCAGAACGATTTTGTCGTTCCCCGTGGAGGCTACTTTTTCTGCTGCGTGGAGAATGTCTTTGGGGGAGACGAATTGGCCTTTTTTGATGTTGATCGTTTTGCCGGTTCTTCCGGCTTCTACGAGGAGATCGGTTTGGCGGCAGAGGAAGGCTGGGATCTGAAGGACGTCTACGACTTCCGCTACGGCTTCGGCTTGGTTTGGCTCGTGAATGTCGGTTAGTGTTTTGTAGCCTTGCTGCTTGAGTGTCGCGAGGATGCGGAGCCCTTCTTTCAGGCCGGGTCCACGGTAGGCGTTGACGCTGGAGCGGTTGGCTTTGTCGAAGGAGGCTTTGAAGATGAAGTCGCCTGCAATGGCTTTGATTTGGGCGGCCAGCGTCTGGACGTGCTCTTCGCTTTCGATTACGCAGGGTCCGGCGATTAGGGTGAGCGGTGCTTGGTTGTTGAAGATCATGCCTTAGTGAGTTGGGCGACTTGCTCTGGCTTGCGGGTGCGCTTGTCGCGCTGTTTGCAGGCAGCTCCTATGAAGGCTTCAAAGAGCGGGTGCGGTTCCAGCGGTTTGGATTTAAACTCGGGGTGGAACTGGCAGCCGAGGTACCACGGGTGGTCGGCGATCTCGCAGATTTCTACGTAGACGCCGTCTTTGGTTTGCCCGGTTAGCTTGAGGCCGTGTTCGGTGAGGACCTGTTCGTACTCGCGGTTGAATTCGAAGCGGTGGCGGTGGCGTTCGCTCACGGTTTCTTTTCCGTAGGCTTTTCTGGCGAAGCTTGCTTCGGCCAGTTCGCAGTCGTAGGCTCCCAGGCGCATGGTGCCGCCCAGTTCGTCCACTCCCTTTAGCTCGCGCAGTTTGTAGATGACGCGGTGTGGCGGGTCGGAATCGAACTCGGTTGAGTTGGCACCTTCTAAACCGCAGACGTTGCGGGCGAACTCCATGACCAGAGTTTGCATGCCGAGGCAGATGCCGAAATAAGGGACCTTGTTTTCCCTGGCGTAGCGGATGGCGTGGAGCATGCCTTCTACACCACGTTCGCCGAAGCCTCCGGGGACCAGGATTCCATCGAAATTTTCCAGCACTTCGGCGCAGCCGGGCCAGGTGAGATCAGCCGATTCAATCCAGGTGATGCGGACCTTGCGATTGTGCGCGAGTCCGCCGTGGAGCAGGGCTTCTTTGAGGCTCTTGTAGGAGTCTTCGTACTCAACGTATTTGCCTGGAATGGCGATATCCACGACATCGTCTGGATTGTACAGGCGATGGAGCATGGCGCTCCACTTGGTGAGGTCGCGCGCATTGGCGTCGAGGTGTAGCAGGCGCATGACGATTTCGTCCACGCGCTGCTGTGCAAGATCGATGGGGACTTCGTAGACCGAATCGACGTCGCGTCCAGTGATAACGGCTTCGGCATCGACGTCGCAGAAGAGCGCGATCTTTTCCTTAAGATCTGGCGAGAGCGCGCGTTCACTGCGGCAGATGAGGATGTCCGGTTGGATACCGATGGCGCGGAGTTCCTTGACGCTGTGCTGTGTGGGCTTCGTCTTGAGTTCATGCGCGGCGGCGATCCAGGGGACCAGCGTTACGTGAACGAACAGCGTATTTTCGCGACCCAGTTCATGGCGGAGTTGGCGGATGGCTTCCAGGAATGGGAGCGATTCAATGTCGCCGACGGTGCCTCCGATTTCTACGATGGCGACATCGACGTCCTGAGCAACGCGCTTGGCTGTGGCTTTGATTTCATTGGTGACGTGCGGGATGACTTGGACAGTCTTACCGAGGTAATCGCCGCGGCGTTCGCGAAGGATGATTTGCTCGTAGAGGCGTCCGGAGGTCAGGTTATTCGCCTGCGTGAGGTGAGCGTGGGTGAAGCGTTCGTAGTGGCCGAGGTCGAGATCGGTTTCCGCGCCGTCGTCGGTGACGTAGACTTCTCCGTGTTGAAGGGGGCTCATGGTGCCGGGATCGACGTTAAGATAGGGGTCGAATTTTTGCAGCGTGACTTTGAGTCCGCGGCTTTCCAGCAGGCAACCGATGGACGCGGCCGCGATGCCTTTTCCTAAGGAACTCACCACGCCGCCAGTTACAAAGATAAATTTCGCCATATTGTCTCTTCTCTCAATTTGGCTTGGCCAACGTGGCCATTCCGTAAAGTTGTGAAACGCGCTCCAGATCTTCAGGCGTGTCGACGCCGAGTGATTCATACTCGGTCTCTACCACTCGGATAGAGTAACCGTTTTCCAAGGCACGTAATTGTTCGAGGCACTCGACTTGTTCGAGTGGCCCCAGGGGGAGGGAAGAATAGCTTAGCAGGAAGTCCCTCCGGTAGACGTAAAGACCGATGTGTTTGTAGTAGGCAGCATTGCCGGATCGGTTGAAGGGGATCGGGCTGCGCGAGAAGTAAATGGCGTTGCCGTTGCGCGCCACTACGACCTTCACTACGTTTGGATTGTCGATTTCTGAGGGGTGCTCAATGCGTTTGGCGAGTGTCGCCATTTGCGATTCGTCATTGTTGATGAGTCCGAGGACTGCGGCGTCGATGGCGGCAGGGTCAATGAGCGGCTCATCGCCCTGGATGTTGACCACTATTTTTTCCTCTGCGGTGGAGGCCGCTTCCGCCACACGATCCGTGCCGGAGATGTGGTCTTCGCGCGTCATGATGACGGGTGCTCCGAAAGCCCTTGCGGCGCGGGCGATGCGGTCATCATCGGTGGCAATCACGAGGCGGGAAATATAGCGCGCCTCGGAGGCCCTTTCGTAGACATGTTGGAGGACGGATTTACCGGCCAGAGTAGAGAGAGGTTTACCTGGGAATCTGGAAGAGGCGTACCGGGCGGGGATAACGCCCAGAACAAGTACAGGCACGTTCGATCATACCATAAAGTTAACGAATTCCCTCTGCGCGATTGCTATACAATGAAGGCAGAATGATGCGGAGAGCGAAGTTGCATTCCGGCAGGTTCGTTGGCGTTGCCGTTGCAGCGTGCGCGGTACTTTGGGCGCAGCAGGAACCTCGCGTTGGGATTCAACCTCGGGCGCCAAAGCCGGCTGCTGGCGAAGTCTCCGATGCACCGCGACAGGCAGCGATTCGTATTGACACAAGTCATGTTCAGATCAACGTAACTGTGCTCAAGGCTTCCAACAATCAGGTTGTGACTGGGATGGAGAAGGACAACTTCGAGCTTTTCGAAGATAAGATCCCGCAGGAAATTTTATCGCTAAGCACGGAAGAAGCTCCTTTATCTATTGCGATGGTGTTTGATATCTCGGGGAGCATGGGTTCCAAGCTGGCGCGAGCTCGTCAGGCAGCGGCCGAGTTCTTCCGAGCGTCAAACGAGGGAGACGAGTACGCGCTCATTACCTTTGGCGATGCCCCCAAGCTGGCGGTATCCTGGACCAGCCGTACGGCGGAGATCCAGAGCCGTATGGCATTCATCGGCGCGAAGGGAAGGACAGCCCTTTATGACGGGATTTACCTTGCGATGCAGCAGATGAAGACGGCGAGGAATGCACGCAAGGCGATTCTGATCCTCTCCGACGGCGGCGATAATAATAGCCGCTATGGAGAGAGCGATATTCGTACCGCTGTGCGTGAGGCGGACGTCCAAATATATGGAATGGGTATTTACGAAACAGGGGGACGGGTGGTTTCGTCAGAAGAACTGGCGGGGCCAAGTTTGCTTGGCGACCTTGCCGAGATTACTGGTGGCCGCAGTTTCAATGTAGACAGTATTTCCCAGATGCCTGACGTTGCGGCAAAGATTGGCGTGGAATTGAGGAATCAATACATGCTGACATACTCGTCCACAAATAAAGAGAAAGATGGAAAATATCGGCGCGTGGAGGTGAAGGTGAAACCGATTCGCGGGATGCCTCAACTGAAGCCGTATTTTCGGAATGGCTATTATGCACCAACTCAATAAGGCGTGGGGTGCGGCATTGGCCGCAGCCTTGTGTTGCGGAGCGCTGCTTGCGCAGGATGCAGTATTTCGAAGCGACACGCGGCTTGTATCAATACCGACGACCGTGGTGGATAGCCGCGGCCACCTGGTTACGAATTTGAAACAGGACGCCTTCACGGTATTCGAAAACAACAAGCGCCAGCCCATCAGCATCTTCAAGCGCGAGGATACGCCGGTCTCACTTGGCTTGATTATCGACAACAGTGGCAGCATCAAAGAGAAGCGCCGCGGAGTGGAAGAAGCCGCACTGGCAATGGTAAAGGCCAGCAATCCGGATGACGAAGTCTTCATCGTGAACTTCAACAACGAGGCATTCCTGGATACTCCGTTCACCCAGGACATGAAGAAGATGGAAGAAGGCCTCACTAAATTTGATGCGCGCAGCGGCACAGCGATGCGCGACGCGATCGTGATGTCGATGGACTACATGCAGGAGAAGGCTAAGCGCGACAAGAAAATTCTGGTAGTGATTACCGATGGTGATGACAATCAGAGTTCGGATTCCAACACGCTGGAGAAAATGATTGCACGGGCGCAGACCAGCGGTATTTTGATTTATACGTTCGGAATCCTGAGCGATGAGGAACGCAGCAAAGCGAAGGCCGCGCAGCGTGCGCTGAAGGCAATTGCCTCTTCCACCGGAGCGCTGTCCTATTTCCCGTTGAAGATGGAAGAGGTTGGACCTTTGGCGTTGGAGGTTGCTCACGAAATCCGTAACCAGTACTTCATCGCGTATTCGGCAACCAACCACGTGCTGGACGGGACCTTCCGGCAGATTCGTGTCGAAGTGAAGGGACCGAATTCGCCGAAGGCGCGCACCCGCACAGGCTACTGGGCTACTAAAGACGAAAAACCGAAGGAGTAGTCTTGATTGGATCTTTGATCTGGATTTGGCGGTCGTCCGCCGGGTATCGGCTCACACCATGGAAGAGTCCCTACCTGCGGTGGCGGCTGGAGACATATTGGGGCATTCACGCTGACGAGATTTCGTTTTCGGTGTTCTGGCAATTTGTTTGGGCGCACCGGGACGAGTTGATGCGGTTCCTTCGATGGGCCGGGAAAATGGATGCCGCAGCGCATTGATGGCGCCCCTGGTGCAGCTTTGGCCAGTCAGGGTCTACGAGAGTGACTTCGAACTTGCCTGTGGACTGTTGACCGCGACTGAGCTTGCGCGCAATGAGAAGTTCCGTAACCGGCCTGATCGGTTGCGGCATGCGATTGCCCGCGGGGCTTTGCGAACGGTTCTTGGCAAGAAGCTTGGGGCTCATCCGCAGGAGATCCACTTTGAAATCGGTCCCCATGGAAAGCCGGGAATTGCCGGGGCCAGGATGGGCTTCAACCTCTCCCATGCCGGTGACTGGGTTTGGATTGCCAGCGCCGATGGCTGCGATGTCGGTGTCGATATTGAACGCATCCGCGCAGGCTCGGCAAAGGCCGAAATCATCAGGCGGTTTGGTTCTCCTGAGGAATATGCGAGCTTTGGTCTTATCCCGGCAGAAGACCGTGATCTCGCATTCTTTGCATGGTGGACCAGGAAAGAAGCGTACCTGAAAGGCCTTGGATGTGGAATCATGGGCGACCCTCGTGCATCTACCGTTTGGACCGGCACCGGTGAGGCAAAGGTTATCGAAGATTGGACAGTCCTTAGTCTGGAGGCACCCTTTGGATACAGCGGGGGGCTTGCGGTGAAAGCGGCGACGGTTCGCGTTGAGGTCTGCGGTTGGTCCTGGTAGCCGGCCTTCGCGACTGGGCTAAGACAAACGAACAGCGGCGGACTGTGATGCCTGAAAGAGATCAGGGAGCCACTCTGTTCGGGGTCACGATAAGCGGGTATAATTTCGGTAACTGGTGTTTCTGTCAGCGATGTGCAGTCGATAGATAGATGAGACGATTCGGGTGAACATTATCGCCCAAGGCGCGATTAGGGTGCAGGCTCCTCTACCCAAAATCGAGATTCTGACGTCAGCAAGGTAATGGTGAAGGCATGAAAAGATTACTTCGATACGCTGACGTGGCCAGTCTATCCTGTAAGTGGCTGCTCGCGACCATCCTACTATTTCAAATGTCGGCGAGTGGGCAAGACCTAGTCCAGATTCCAGTTCAAGTCACCACACCGAGCAGGCGATCCGATTTCCAAATGTGGATGCCCGATAAGAATGCGTTGAGGCAGCTCGAAGACGAACGGGGGGACTCTGCAATTCGGCTTGTGCGTTCCGAGAGATGCACGGACTGCCGAGGGAGCCGAACCTTTGTGTTTGAGGTTAGAAATCGGATGCTTGCCATCCCCACGGAATTCATAATTTCGAATGAGGCAGCGCAAGTTGACGAAGTCAGAGTGGGGCCCAAAGGCCTCGCAATCATTGTTGGCCGGCAGGATAACTTCTATAGCTTAATTTCACTAGTGGAGATGAAAACCGGCAAAGTCGTCAGGGAGTTTTTTGCATTTCGCCCCGTGATTTCAGACGACGCCGGTCTGATCGCCTTTGTAAAGCCGTTCCCAACGCGTTCACAGACCGCCAGCTTCGTTTACGTGGTTTATGACGTTGCGGCCATGGAGTCTGGACTCATCGGCAATGACTTTGACAGACTTACCAATATGCTCAATGCGGGACAGATCCTATTCCCCAAGGGGGCTACGCAACGAGATATTCACGTAGCCAACAGCGTGGATGCGCACTATAGGGGTTCCCGCAGTTTTTATTGGCTAGGGGGAGAGCGAGTGCTGGCCTTCGGTGATACCTGGCGCGAGCAGAAGTCGCTGGTTGTCGCCGATTTGCGCCAAGGTGTGAAAGTGCCAAAAATGTTTGTCACGCCTCTGCTGACCGAGAGAATTCTATTTGCCTCGGAGTGCCCGACTAGCTACCTTTACAATGCCTTTGAAATAGTGGGCGTGGACGCGATAGCTGGGGAATCTCATGCGGTTCTAGTCTCGGTGGAAGCATCGAGTTGTCGCCTTCAGGGATCTCAGTTCAAGGTACGCTTGGATGAAATGCGGTAGTTCCCACCAATGACAGAAATTACGGTGTCAAACAAGTGCTCGGGACGATTAGCCAATACATGGTGTGTTTCTTCGCGGTGCGAGAAACTTCTTCGACGAATTGCGTCGTTCGCGCTATTGGCATCAACCTTCGCCACTTGCCTGCTGGGGCAGGGGGGAAACGAGGCGGCGGCGCATGCCCTTGGTCTAGTGATTGAGGGTAAGTTGGATCCGATACCGCCTCTCCTGGCAAGAGAGCTTGGACTCACAATAGAAAACATCGGCTCCCTAAAGACGCCTGACGCCCGTGGATGGGCGGTTGAGATTCTTCGTGAGACAGGCAGTGAAGACGCTTACAAGTACTTCCAGAGCCTTTCCCAAACGGATTTGGCCGACGACGAATCATTAACGGTTTGGCCGATGACTCAAGTGGCGCTGTATTCTCTGCGCTTGGACCGGATCAACGATGCAACTTTACGCCGTGAATTTCTAGAGGAAGCCGCAAGTAAAGTTGTCGGTGGTAGCGTAACTAATTGGATACAGAAATGGGCCGTAGACCAGCTATGCGACAGTGGGACGTTGATCTCTTTCCCGGTAGTTCAGAAGTCTATTCTTCGGCGAGATCCACTGCGGAGAGGGGTTGAAGATGTTGTTTTTTGTGAGGCGCGAATGCGAGTGATCGCCAGCCATGCTGACCGGAGCAAGGCACTCGCAACTGTTCTTAAAGTGCCAACTGGTCCGATGGAAGACCGGCTGTTGTTGTGGGCGGTTGCGCAGCTATCCAAGCTTCGCACCCCGGAGTCATGGCAACTGCTTAGAACGTATTCGCCGCGCATTGAAGCGGTTCCTGTCCCGGATCGCAGGCATTCCATGAGCACTGCCTACGCCCTCATCCATTTGGCCGCCGAGGGCGGGTCAGGCACACGGCAGATGCGGTGAAGGCAGCGACGGTTCGCGTTGAGGTTTGCGATTGGTCCTGGTAGCCGGACTTACAGCGGCCCGTGATTTTTTGCCTCATTATCGTAATGCCTAATGATTTTTTCTAAAGACAAAGACTGACTAAAGAAATTCCTTGACATTGGTCCCACTTGGGTTTACAAGGGCGTACTGGTGTTCACTACCCTGCGCCGTTGATCGTGGGAACAACTGCGGCTTTCATTTGTCAAGCAACGATTGCGATCTCATGATCACAACGGATCAGGAGATTCCTGACCAGCAAAATTTCTCGACACACCGGATTTTCCATCATGAACGATGATGCCGCCAAGGCCAGACTAACCCGCACCTGTCGCGCACGCCCGTTGATCGTGGCTATGCCCTGCCAAACCAAGCTGACCTGTCATGCCAAACTCCTCTGTCGAGGATTCACTGTGTCCTCCACCGGCAGGAGAGCGCACGCCAGCCGCAAGCTCGGCGATCGGTCCGGACGGGAAAGAGCAGCCCTTCTCGCCATTGTGACCATCGCCACCGCAACGATCACGCCAAACACGCAAGTCCAAGACACTTGATTGGCTCGCCCGGTCATGACGGGGAATACAGCGGCGCTTAGCGCTCCCCAAAGTGTCACGCGCATGAGAGAGATCTGCTCAACCGCCTTCCCGTTTTCTCCGAGCGCCAGCAGAATGCCAAAAACGGTGCCGGTGACAAACCCCACTTGACCGATTGTCCAGATCATGAATACGAATGACGGCTCGTTGCTGGGCCCCAGCAGAAACTCCAGGGCCAACAAAAACGCGCCAAACATTACGGCCCACAGCGGCGCCCAGATCAAACTGATCAAGGCCACGCCTCGTACCCTTCTCCCAAGAGAATTCATTGTTTCCTCCAGCGCCGTTGCGGCGCATCCAACTGCGAATCGCCAGCGCGCCCGCGAAAGTCGCACACATGCGAGTTCCGCAAGCATCGCCTCACCCCATTCCCTTCGCATCGCGGGCATCCCCCTGGACTGCTGCGATCAATAGGCGTTCCGGCCCATCCATCACTTATCCGCGCCAGAAGTTGAATGACAGTAATAGTGCGATCGCGGTTTCACCTTATTTAAGTCTATATAGACAGTGTTAACCCGTCGAGGGCCATTTACTCCCTACTTCTCCAACCGCTTCAAAGTCTCCACCAACACCCGTCCAACCACCTGCAAACTACTCGCGCTCAACTTATCCATCGTGTCTTTCCCATTGTGCCAATACCCGTTGTCCGGTCCGTAATCAAAGTCAATTAGATCCGCTGCCGGCACCCCGCGCTTAACGAAGGGCATGTGATCGTCCTCGATAGCGATCGAACCGGCAACGAAGATCTTCGAATACCCCAGCGACTGTGCAGCAGCCCAGATGATACTGTTCAAACCATCGTCCGAATTCATGTCACGGCGAATGACCAGATCCTTATCCCCAATCATGTCGATGTTGATCAAAGCCCGTATCCGTCCCAGGAAAGCTTCCCTCCCCCAGCGCTCGGCAAGATGCCTGCTGCCATACAGACTATCGGTTGCAGACCAATCGCCAAAGGCTTCCTCGCCATCAAACCAAACCAGATAGACATCGTGTTTGCGCGGTTGCTTAGTCAGCACCCGTGCAAGTTCCAAAAGCACTCCGGCCGACGAGCCGCCATCGTTCGCCCCCGTAAAATCACTGCCTGCAATCGACTTCGTGTCATAGTGCCCGGTAAAGACAACCGCCTGCCCCGATGTGCCCGGAAACTTCAGAATGATATTCCGCATAGGCACGGCACCAACCAGACTCGCCGCCGTGAAACTGTCATCGATAATCTGCCCCCCGGAAAGCTTGATCTCGCCAAGGATGTAACTCCGCGCATTGGCAATCGCCTTCGAGTTAGCGCGGCGAGGCCCGAATGCCACCAATTTCCGCGTATACTCCAACGCACGTTCCCCTGAAAAACCAGGCGTCAACGGAGCGGCGGCAACCGCGAAGTTCACAACAACGGCAAGAGTCAGGAGCCTTTGGATGCGGTGCATAAAAATCCCAGAGTGAAATTCCGCTGGCGGTCCAGCGAGTCAAATAACGGCAATACCAACGCTGGCGGCACAAGAAAAACGGCCGCCACAAAGAATAGGATACCGGGAAAGAACTGTAGTCCGTTCAACAAACGACGCGAGAGCAATCGAAAAAAGCCGCCCCCATCCTGAATCCGGATATCCGTAAACCCGGCCTGAGTCAATAAATATCGAACCCCGTACCGCGTGTAGCGGTAATAATCGTGAGGAGTCTGGTGCTCTTCCCACTCCAGCGGCACCACAAGGAAAAGCGTCCCGCCCGGCTTCAAAGCGCGACCCAGTTCGCACACAACCCGGCCCGGTTCGGTAACATGTTCCAGCGTGACGATATTCACACACGCATCGAAAGTACCGTCGCGAAAGGGCAGCCGTGAAAGATCGCCAAGACAGCTCAGCTTGCTATAGTCCCACGTCGCATCACCGACAGCAAGATCAATCGCCGTGTAGCGATGTCTCGCAAACAAGTGCGCGTATTGCAGCTCTCCAGCACCCGCATCCAACACACGTGCCCCCTCCGGCAAAGACGCCGCAAACGCCGCCGTTCCGTCCTCAATGAGCGCTTCAAAATGCAGTAAATACCGCCGCAACCAATCAGGCAGCCGCTGACTCAAGGCACCGTAAATCATGCCTGCTTCTTGCGAGCCTCAAACATCACATTCGCACCGGAGTGGCAGGCTGCCTCCACAATCGTAAAAGGAAGTGCCACCATCGTCAGCCCAAAATACAGCAGATCTTTCAATAGCCGTTGCCGCTCTGTTTCCGGACTCTTCCGTATCCGCCGTGCCATCGGGTCCAGCCACGGTGCCAAACTGCTTACCACTCCCGCAGGATTATCTCGCAGTGAAAAGTACTTTCGCCGGACTACTTCAAACCCGCAATGCTCCAACAGAACCTCGACGTCTTTGTCCCGGAAATCGAACAGATGCCGCGGAATATCGATACCGGACCACATCTCACCCAGCAACAGGAATTGCCAGCACGCGGCGTTAGGCACCTGAACAATCAACCGCCCCCCAGGCTTCAACAGCGAATGCGCAACATCCAGGTACGACGCCGGATCGTAGAGATGCTCCAGCACATGATACATGGTCACCAGATCAAACGACCCGCCAGGCAACGGCGGCTCCGCAAGGTTTCCACAAACCACCGGGACACCGTTCTGACGCCATGCCGCCGACGCCGCAGATAGCGAAAAATCCAACCCCATCACCGAATGCCCACGCTCGGACAGCATCTTCAAAAACAATCCGCCGCCGCAGCCGACATCCAGAACACTACCCTTTCGGTCAGGCGATGCGTGGCGCAAAGCGCCTTGAGCAAAATGAACATGGTCCCTTAAGACAAATCGCCGGTACGCTTCTTCCAACAACGAAACCGTGCCGCCCTCGGGCACAAACCAATAGTCATCCGGATAGTATCGGGCAAGTTCACCAGGCTCCGGCCAGGGGAACAGCCTTATCAACTTGCAAGTCCGGCATTCAATAACATGGAACTCCTTCGTTGTCGTCCCATACAGCCGATCTGTCCCGCTGACAAGAAGCTTCGCACCTTGGTTGCCGCAGGCTGGACACGGATGAACCTCGTACGGTAATTCCGCAACCGGCACATCTTCGCTATTCAGGCGCTCGCGAATTCCATAGCCTTGCGTCAGATGGCCTGATACATCAGTTCCTTCAGAGTGATCCGGTGTCGGAGGAGGAGGCTCGTCACTTCTGAAGGGCTGAGCTTTCGGAGCCTCTGGATTTCCTTCCGCTTGCGCAACATTTGCGGAACCATCCGCATGGCCGCCAGATCCGCCTTCATCAATGCCATCACCAAACTCCATTTCGCGCGTATCCCCGGGAACCGGCGCACTTCCCCCCTGTTGCTGATCGCCGCCATTGCTCCGGCGGCCAGCCTTGCGAGATAGAAGATGGCGTTTAGACAAAGAATACTCCAAGGAAATAACTTAACTGCCAGCAGGACCCGATTCCGCTCAATCAACTGGATCCGCGCCGTGGACAACACACCCATCGTCGAGCCGCGGTGATGCCTTACCACAGCCCCAGGCGCATACATACACGTCCACCCGGCTATTCTACCGCGCAGGCCTAACTCAGCGTCGTCTCCATAGGCGAACAGGTCCTCATCGAACCCGCCAATCGCTTCGATCATCTCGCGCTTGTACAACGCCGCACAACCATCAGGCCACAGAACTTCTTCCACCTGATCAAATTGCCCCTGATCCAGTTGTCCGGAACCACGTCCACGATTCTGGCCATCCAGATAAATCAGATGACCCGCCTTATCAATGCGCGAAGGCTCTTCCCATACAAGAATCTTCGAAGCCACCATCCCGACATGAGGTGCCGCATTCGAAACCTCCAGCATCCGAGCCGCCCAATCGGGCTCGGCCTCAGCATCGTTGTTCAGCAGCGCAATCCACTCCCCGCGCGCCACTGCAAAACCCTGATTGTTCGCGGCGCAGAACCCGCGATTGTCATGATTGCGGATAAGCGTGATCGGCGTCGGCCAGCTCTCTACCATCTCCACGCTTCCATCAGAGGAACCATTGTCGATAACAATGATTTCCAGTTCGGCCCCACGCTGCTTGGAAAGGGACTCCAGACACGCCCGCAATAGCTCCTTGCGGTTCCAATTGACTACGATAACGGAAACAATTCCACTGCCCACTCTACGAGTTTCGAGCCGCAACGCCGTGCTCCACCGCTGCCTCCCGAGCCTCAGTTGCCAGCGCTCGCTTTCTCAGCCGTTCCATCTTCAGCAGTTCACGACGCCGTGTCTGCTTGGTGACATCGTCAATGCGCCGCCAGAACTTCCGGAAATAAAGCGCTGCCGAGAGCAGGCTGAACACAACTACCGTCCAAAGCCAGAAAGTAGCAATGGGTGCAAATCGTGGATACGGCACCGAGAGCAGCAGCATCGAAATGGCAATCACCTGTGCCACCATTTTCGTCTTGCCCAAGTCACTTGCTTTGATTGTGTAGCCCGAAGCGGCGGCGATGCTACGCAGACCCGTCACCGCAAACTCCCGGCTGATAATCAGGATCGCCACCCAGGCGGGCACCAGACGCACCTGCACCAGCGAAATCAACGCCGCCGAGATCAGAAGCTTATCCGCGATCGGATCCAGAAGTGTTCCGACAGTGGTAACCTGCTTCCATTTCCGCGCCAGATAGCCATCCAGCAGGTCCGTCGCGGCTGCCGCAAGAAAAATCGCGAGTGCCAGAATTTCGTTCGCAACCGTGAATCCACCAATGACGAAGTGGCGTCCATCCTGGACCAGTGCGGCCACCAGGAGCGGAACAAAAAAGATTCGGAGCAGCGTAAGTAGGTTAGGGAGGTTCATCCCGGCAATCTCAACTATAAACCGCGCGGGCGGCGTTTCACAATCTCATAGTCCTTCAGCTTACGGCGAAGCGATTCGGGCACCTCCGCTTTTACACGGCAGCCCTTGTCAGTCCACTTCTTTTGTAATACCTTAGCGTGTTCATGCAACAGGTGGAGCAACGCTTGGTCGTTGGAAGGGAAAAAATAGGTCGCGGGAGAAACAGCATCCAGTGTCAGCATCGAATCAACACGCGCTAGAAGTGCATCCAAACCCTGACCAGTGACCGCCGACACACCAAGCGCCGGAGGAACATCGCCACGCTCCGCTTCGCCCATCAGCCTGCGTGCCAAAGCGTCCGGATCACCTGCATCTTCGCCTAATAAATCCATCTTCGACAACACAAGAAGCCGCGGTGTCGCCTCTGCACCAATCTCCTTCAGTACTTCCTCCACATGGGCCATCTGCTGCACCGCATCGGGAGCCGAGGCGTCTACCAGATGCAGAATCAAATCCGCTTCTTTCACTTCCTCTAGCGTGGCGCGAAACGCCTTCACCAAAGTGGTTGGCAGGTTTCGAATAAACCCTACCGTGTCGCTCATCAGAACTTTCCTGTGTGAAGGCAGCAGGATCGTACGCACGGTCGGGTCCAGCGTGGCGAACATCTTGGCATCCGCCAGCACTCCTGCGCCGGTCAAGCGGTTGAACAACGTCGATTTGCCCGCGTTCGTGTAGCCCGCCAGCGCGACAGTTGCCAACGGAACACTGTGCCGTTTCCGGCGTTGAATGCCGCGATGCCCCCGCACGGATTCCAGTTGCTTTTCGATCTTATGAATTCGCAATGAAATTCGGCGGCGGTCCGTTTCAAGTTTCGTTTCCCCAGGCCCCAAGGTTCCGATGCCGCCGCCCTGCCGGGACATCTCAATGCCATGTCCGGAAAGTCTCGGCAACAAGTAGCTGAGCTGCGCCAGTTCCACCTGAAGCTTACCCTCACTCGTCCGAGCGCGCTTGGCAAAAATATCGAGAATCAGTTGCGTCCGATCCAGAACCTTGCAAGGCATAGCCTTCTCAAGATTGCGCATCTGTGTTGGCGAGAGATCACTATCAAAGATCACCAGATCAGCGTCAAAGGCCTCCGCCTGTTCCGCAATCTCGGAAACTTTGCCGCTGCCCACCAACGTCGCAACTTCTACCGAATCCCGACTCTGCAAGTTGGTGAGAACCACCTCCGCCCCGGCACTCTCTGCCAGAACTTTGAGCTCTTCCAGTGACTCCTCGGCAGCCGACTCCGAACGCGCAACTCCTGTAACGCGCCGCGCAGGTGCCCTCTTGAGCACCAGGCCCACCAGAATGGCGCGCTCTTTGTTCGGAGCTTGCAATGTTCGGATTATTCGGACTGTTCCGCCGGACCCTGCGCATGAATCGGAGCCGCCGGCCCCGCATGCATACCGCCACCAGAACCTCCGGCGTACGGCGCACGGCTAACCACCACGGTCGAAATGGCGTGCTTAAAAATCAACTGCTCCTGATTGTTCGACTCTAAAACAACCGAGTACTTATCGAAGCTCTTAATTCGCCCGGAAAGCTTTACCCCACTCATCAAAAATATCGTGAGGAAAATTCGGTCCTTACGTGCGTTATTAAGGAAGCCCTCCTGAATGTTCTGGGCTAACTTGTCCATCATTTCTGTTCCTTTGAGTCCCGCAGGACCTGTTTGTTATTTGCCGAGGCCGGTACAGCCAAGTTCCTTGATTGTAACATTGGCAACATCGTCTAAGGCGACGGGTAGTCACCTAATTGTGTGTGGGTGGCTTGGTGCTTTGGGTTTGGTGGTGGGTGTATCCTGAAAGTGAAATGCGCCTAGTCTTGATTGAATGGCTTGATTCACATGTAGCGGTCGGAGGCTGGAAGGAACTAGACGGCTTTGCGCCAGAGGCTCCTATCTGCCGATCAGTCGGATGGCTTACGCGTGACGATGGGCATTCAAAGGTCATAGTTCCGCACGTAATCGAAGAACAAAAAGATGTACCGCTGCAAGGTTGTGGCGATATGACGATCCCAACATCAGCCATATTGCGTATGGTAGATTTAAAAACTCCCGAACTTGCGGTAGCAGGTTCGGGAGTTGCTTAACGGTCGTTTGATTGTTTTACTTCTTCGGCTTGTTGGCTGTTTGAGTCAGTGCAGATGCAGCAACGCGCCTTACGGGTGCGGGCGTCTTGGGGTTGCGCAACAGTCTAGCCGCTGTTGATGCAACTCCAGGGGACGTTTTTTCGTTTTTTCCCATTGGTTTTTCCTCCTTCCCTTTCAAGATGTCTCTCTATCAAACATTTTAGACCTTATGCGTTTTTGGTGGGGGACGTGCGCGAAGTGATAGCGTCATGCTGCCTCCAGTAATTCCCGAACGCTCCAAACGTGGCTAGCGATCCCCGCAGCCATCGCTGGAGTAACCCGCAGTGACTTGTGGACGCGGCAAAAATTGTAGAAGGCATACCAGACCGAGACCGCAGCCCAGTGATTCTCCCACTTTTTACTGAACGCGTTTGTTAAGCGCGTGAAGCGTCGCGTGCCCATTCTCAGGCTTAGGTTGGACCGCTCAATGATCGAAGTGCAAATACGCTCTGGATCAGGACGGCCCATGACTGGGACTACCTCCACGGAAGCTACCTCCGCCGGAGAATACCGCGCTTCACCATCGCTCGGTGCCTGATAGACCTTGATGAGCTGGGCGAAGTCGCAACGATCTTCTAGTGTGTTCAGCATTGCCGATTTGTAAGGCGCGAAACCATCGCTCGTTACTTGGAAGTGACCGCTTGCTGTAGCGTGGCGAACACCTTCAACAAAAACATCGGTCGTCTGTTGATTGCGCTTCCCCATTGCGATGTTCAGAACCAGCTTGGAATGTCGTTCAATCGCAACAAACGTGTAGCAGTCGCCTAAGTTTTGGTCGTCGTCGGCCTTGACGCGCTTCTGCTTTTTACCGATGAAGCTCCAGACTTCATCCATCTCCACGTCGCGCACTGGAACGTTACGAACTTTGTCAGCCATGATCTTGTCGCACTTGTCGCCAGCCTTCACAAGTAAGCGCAGAATCGTGCCAGGATGAACTTCGGTCATGCGGGCCACGCTAGAAACGCTCATTCCTTCAAGGAGCATCTTGAGAATTAGTTCAGCCTTCTCGATGGGTAAGTACATGCCGTCTAGCGGCTTCTCGCGGGGCTCCAGGAATGTCTTGGAACATTGGCGGCATTGGAACCGTTGATTACCATTGCGGTCTTTCCCATGGCGATTACATTCGGTTCGGCAATTGTGGCAGGTCACTGTAACTTTCTCCTTGTGAAAGCACAGCGAAAGCCCGATAATATGACTGGAAGGTCTGTGCGGCTTTTGCTGTGCGGATTTTGACCCCGGTGAGGATTGGCGTCCAAGCCGGGGTCGCTACTACATGGCTACATTGGTGGGGGCGGCATAAATCGTCCACCTCCTTAGTGATTGAGATAAGGCCCTTAGCGTCGATAGCGCTTCGGGCCTTCTGCTTTTGGGGCAGCCTGTTCTCAATTGCCATAACTACACTCTATCAGAAACAAGAACAGTAGTCAACAGTAAAAATACTGCTTGACTACTGTTCTGGAATGGCAGTAAACTAACTAGCAGAGGTCATTCCAAATGAGCGAGAACGAAATCATTGAAGAGAAGTCGAAGCGGCATCGGAGTCCTAATTACCCCTACGTCGGACTCCGTCAAGCTGTTGAGCGTGTGCGAAAGCTGTATGAGAAGGACGGCAAAGCGGGTGCACCGCCTGAAATCGCCGCCGTGCACATAGGCTTCGGGAAGCCGCATGGCGAAGCTATGAGTGTTCTCGCGGCCCTTAAGAAGTTTGGATTGGTTTCGGAAAGCAACGGAAGGCTTGCACCGACGCAGAGAGCGCTGGAGATTATTAACCTTTCCGAGGCTGATATTCGACGTAGGCAGGCAATTCAAGACGCTGTGATGGAGCCTGCAATTTACAGAGAATTGATAGAGCAGCACCGTGAGTCAGGGTGGCCGTCGAATGACGTTCTTGCGAGCGAGTTAGTGACCTACAGAAACTTCAATCCGAACGCAGTTAACGCCTTTGTGGAGGAACTGAAAGACAGCTTACAATTCTCTGGACTATCAGAAATAGTCGCGTTAGAATTGACAGTAGAGGATTCCATACCGATTATGCAGGATTCAATACAGGTGCGACAGAGCGAGGCAGGAACCTCCTCACAAGGCAGGACGGTTCCTTTATCCGCTCCCAGGATCGTGAAGGAGATATTGACCCAACGTGTTTCGCCGGACTGCACCGCCCAGGTGGTGTTTGATGGAGCAGTGACCCAAAAAGCAGTTGAGAAGTTGATAGCCTATCTGCAACTAGCCAAAGACAACTATGAGGCTTAAGGTCAAGCTCCCGTTAGGCCTTTGGCTTGTTTTGGCTGTCGGCTGCCAGCAACACAACTCTACCTACACGCTATATCGAGACAGCGCAACCAGCGGCCCGAAGATTGAGGATTCATGTCGCAACCTTTGACGCAACCAGTGGGGATGAGTACCAACGAGGAAAACTGTAGCGTGGCTAAAGGTCTTTTTCAGGCACAGCCCAGGTGTGACTGTTCAATTTTGGTGCGAGAAGGGGCCGTACAAAAAATGAAAAAACTTCACCCACACACAATTAGGTGACTACCAGGCGACGATTACCTCAAGAACCACAGCGATCCAAATAGCTGCCCTGCTCTTCACCCGACGCCACCTACACCGGGCTGATTCAGACCGCCTTTAAAAGACGCAAAGGCTTGGCCGCATAAACATCTTCAACCGCCGCCCGCAAAAGCTCCGCCACACTCCAGGCTTGCGCCATGCAACCGAGG
>Ga0315912_10001461_pt1 | contig 28861 bp, 22 predicted proteins | sample VfabasoilMG_FD_204469 | JGI IMG/M metagenome (GOLD analysis project Ga0315912, IMG submission 204469) | Garden soil microbial communities collected in Santa Monica, California, United States - V. faba soil | ecosystem: Environmental > Terrestrial > Soil > Garden | place: USA: California...
GTTCCTGTTTTAAGCCAAGTCTTTCCCCCATCAATTGTCGCTAACAACACACTGCCATCTAATATCGCCCACCCAACTGAAGTGTTCAGGAAAAAGAGGGAGGAGATATTGCCTTTAATGCCCATACTAAAGGCGTCCCAAGTGACTCCACTATCATGCGTTAGAGCAATTGCTCCATAATCACTAAGAACCCAGCCATTATGCTTATCAGAAAAACATACATCCCGCATTTGTCTGCCAAACGGAGAATCACCTTTACGTACCCAATCACTTCCTCCGCTTGATGTGTAATATATGCCCATGTTATCGATGCCCCAGCCATTCATTTGGTCAAGAAAAAATATTCCTCTACTGAACCAATGCCTATGCTCACTAGGAACCCAAGTATTCTTCCTCAATTCGAGGAGTGCGCGAGGGCTGTCACCGGACTCGCCAGCTTCCATAAAAGACCAGCACGTATCAGGCGTGAGACAAGAGAACCGCGCACTCGTCACGTCTCCCTGGCTTCGACCAAGGGAAGGTTTCCCCGCAGGCATCATTGCACAACCAGATAGCACGATGACCAAAGCCAAAACACATAAGTGCACAATCCTCTCTATCATTGCGTTTTATCCAAGGCCTAACAATGTTTAGGTCGATCCTCAGAAGAGCCGGATCTGCCACTTTCTATCCGCGTCACACACCTTCAATGATCGTGAACAATATCCCATCATCGACGCTTGTTCAATGAGTTGCGACCGTGGAACCATTTATCACGGGTTCTTATGCGCTCGGTGTAAGCCCCCCCCCTGGTAGCGGTCGGTCGTGTACTTCTGCTTTGGGTCGAGGACTGACCTCGGCCAAGTGCGGAAGTTCAGCGCCCAGAATCGCACCGCCGTAAAGCGGTCCTCAGCCCTGTCGCATTAACGGTTGGATCAGGCGCGACTGAAAGGAGTCGGCTGTATCCAAAAGTTATGCATCATAGTTCCTTTAGCAAATCGAGTACGTAGAAAGAAGGCGTCACGGCAGCCAGCTTACCGCCGGTATTGTCACGGAAAGTACCGTGCATGACTCCAATCATTAGAGTTGTCTTTCCAGCCATGTAAAACGACTTCTTAACGGAGAAAAAGACGCCGGATCCGCTGCATCCTTGGATGCTGGGCACATTAAGATAGAAGAAATTGGATTTCGTCTTAGTGTCACCTCTTTCCTGGGTTATGAGGCCGCTCGACAGGTACGCAGTGAAAACCAACGGCGAAAAGTGTTCCATTTGCATATCAACGATCGGGTAACCAAGAAAGGTCAGGTCGACATCCCTCTTAGGGAGGTCTTTCCCAGAATGTATAAGTTCAGCCGGAAACGCGCGTTCTTCTATAGTGGCTTTGAGCGGCGAACTTCCGAGATCCAACTCAATTAGTGCAACGTCGGCAACAGCGTGATGCTTCCAGTTCATCAACTTGTCTTTCGTAATGAGCCGCAAGTCCTGAATGCTGGGCTTGTCGCCCATGAGGCGAAAGACAATTTTTGAAGAGTCTCTCAAATCCTTGGCTATGTGACTGGCCGTTAGCAAGTAGTACCTATTAGCTTTGACCACAATCGTCGCAGACCCTGAGTGATCCCCGACTACGAGCACAGTGGCATCAGCGATCTGGTCCTGATCCCAAATGGGGTCACTGTTCTGTGCGTGGACTGTTGTGCAAAGTACTGTGGCTGCCATGACAAAGCATGCAAGCGTTTTCAATCGAGCCCCTCCTTCTCCGTATAATGTTCGAGCTCAGCTGACCGCTGCTTGGCCGTGGAAGGCAGATTACCAAAGCGACCCGGCGCGGCCAAGCGACGGCGGCCGTAGCGGGTCAGCTTGAGCGAGGGGTTAGGCATCAGTTCGCGAGGTCCGAAATGGGCAGAGAACGCGCGCAAGGTGCAGGCGATGGGTTAGCTCATCGATTGACACCGTCAGCTCCAGATGGCGACCAGCTCGGCAATCTTCGTTGCGATCACCGTCATTGTGTCTTCCGATGTGTCCAGACCGCTTCGCGAAGCGAGCATGGGGCTGACATCGCGGAGTGCTGCGTAGGTCGTACCGTGCACGATAGGCACCAGCCGGTTACCCTGCAAAAGCGCCGACAGCTCCTTGTCGGCAACGCCCTCTTTAGGGAGCCGTGCGAGCAGTGCAGGGGTCACTAGCACGAGTCCAATTTTCGAGGCCGCCAAGCCCTTGTCGATAGCGCGCATCATCGGCACGCCAAGGCCAAGGTCCTTCTCACTGAACCAAACCTTGACACCAGCCGCCTCAAGCAGATCGTGGAGTTGTTTGGCGGCTCCTTGCCTGTCATCCCAGGCGTGGCAGAGGAAGCAATCGCGCAGATCTGGCTTCGCCGCCGTTTGAGTCTCAACAGCCGCGCGGACCGGCGTGAGTGACACCACTTGAGCAGGCGTGTACGAGACGGTCGAGCCAACACGCGACCAGCGCGGCCTTGAACTGCCGCTTCCGCTGGACCTGCCGCCGCTAGACGGATAGGACGAACTGTAGCCACTACCGTAGCTGTAGCCGCTGCCATAGCCGCCATAGCGGCTGCCGCACGCAGGGCAATTTGCCCTAGCGCTCGCAGAGCGGTGACCATAAACTGGGGCTGTGCATCTCGCCATGAATCTCTACCCTGCTTACCGCCTCGCGGCGGGGTTCTAATGCCTAACTATGTTTAGGCGGATCCGCATATGAACTTGATCTGCCATTTCTGTCCGAATAAAAGGTCACTACCGTCCGTGAAGAATACGTCATGCCAGGTGAAGTTTCAATGAGTTGCGACGGTGGACCATCTATCACGGGTTCTTATGCGGATTCTGATAGCGGTCGGTCGTGGACTTCTGCTTTGGGTCGAAAGCGGTCGTTTAACGCATGTGCCAGAGGTGTTCGTCACAGCGCTTTGGACAGAGAAACCACAATAAGAACGAAACGAGGAGGACACAGGGATCTCGCAGGATGCATAATCTAGGAAAGCTTGGAAGCCAAGGCCAACGCCGCTTGCCGTGCAATAACCGTCCGGTCATTGCACACTGCTGAGGGAAACCCCCGGAGGGCGGACTCTCCCATGATACCGCTCAACGGTTCAGGGCATGAGTGGTAATCCACCCCTTACCTCACGGGCCACGGAGTCCAGTTCCTACAGGTCGTTGAACCCGAACGGGAGATACAACCTAGAATCAACGGGCCGGAGAGAATCACGCGGCAGGAGTACCAAGGTACCTGTGCGAGCGCTACACCTTGCAGGGTGACCCAGTGTCGAAGGGTGAAAACCGAGCTGCGAACTGACGATGGGGAAATGAAGAGATGGTCTTACGAAGGTCCGAACTGTTTTGAGGATTAAACAATGCCTGCTCTCACAGCCCATTCCTTTTCCCATTCCTTGACCCTGTCTCCTAGGACTCTATTAAACACGGCATTCCAGCATTTCAAAATGCGGAATAACCATCCGCCGTTGCAGAATACTGCGTTATAGCCATTCCGCACTGAGGCCTCAACCATTGGCACTTCATCCGGATTACCCGAGAGTGATAGCACTACGCCCCAACCTGACGGATGCGCAAAGCCCGAGACGTCTCGATAATAGAAGTTGTACTCCCATTCGAGGTGGGGATATTGTTCTTTAAGTGGAGTCGCTATCGCGCGCACCCTCTCCTCCAGTTTCGGCAACAGGTGCAGTGTGCCCGGCCTTTTAGCATAATGACTGAGAACTTTATCTCGTTCTTGGAGGATTTCTTTACTCCGCTCAAGCGCTATACCCTCACGATCCTCTCCGAGGCTTTCCATAAAATGAGCCTGCTTCAAGGCAAATTCATCTAAGACGAGCTGGGCTCTAGGCTCGGGATCCAGCCGGATCCACTCAAGTGTGACAAAGTTTTCGTAATGCAGCCGAGTGAGAACAAAGGCCTCATCCCAGAGACGTTGAGGACGTTCCGGGTGAGCCAAGAGCTGGATAGCCTCAAAGGTCTTCACTGTCCTGCCGAATGCTATAGCGGCGACATGATGCCACGGTCCTGATGTATCTAACCCACCACCCGTCTCGAGAGGAACTAGAATTTCGGGGATAATTCTCGTATTCCACAGCTCCTCATTTGCGTCCCAGACCTGTCTTATATTAGCAGGCGAGATCACCGGTCGCTCCACTGCTTTGTGCTCCAATCATTTCAGTCGCACTTCGACCTGTTTCCACGCATTCAGAAATACCGTGAAGTCCCGATTCTCGTCAGTGAACCGATCAAGCGCGATCAGCTCCTGATCTGCATTGGCCAATCCTCTGGCTTCCCAACACCGTTTCGTCTTCGTGACGCGCAGGTAGGAATCAATGCGTTTCTTTAGCGTACCGTGGATGGCCTTAAAGTGCCGGAGCAGTTCGGCCGGAGGCAGGATGATGAAACTGGTCTCTTTCTCCACAAACGACGGGAGCACGAATACCCAGAAATCAGCCTTCGACTTCTGAATCTTGTCGGTCTGATGAGTCCACCACCCAGCGGCAAGCAGACGGCTCTGGAGCAGTGGGGTCCCATGTGTAGGGGTAAAATCCTTGGAGAACTTAACCTGAAGAGACACTGTTTTCCGGTTCCTTGCGTCTGTCACGAGAAGATCCACGCCCGAATCCTTGGACGGTAGCCATACGTTCCACCGTGGGTAGCGTGCCTCGATGTATGACCCAACAAGGTATTCACCAGCGTGGACTGTAAATAATGGTTTCATGTTTCAAAGAGACATGGTTCTTGACCCCATTGTCACACGACAACAATCGTTGCGGATGATGCCCAGAGGTCAAACCCCAGGGTATATCGTTTTCTTCAGTCGTAGAACCATAGGGCCTCAAGACACTACGCTAAGGTCGTGACCGAGAGCGTGGAGCCGAGCACCTGCCGGGCCATGTCGACAAGATGTTGATGATGCGTAAAAAACAGCACCTGTGTTTTTGCGGCGACCTGACTCATTACTTTGAGCCCGGCAGCCGCACGGGCATCATCGAAATTGATGAACAGGTCATCGGCGACGAACGGAAGGGCGTCCGCCCGGTCGAGGTAATCCTCGACTGAGGCCACGCGCAGCGCCAGATAAAGTTGGTCGGCTGTGCCCGTGCTCATCCCGCCAACGCGGACTAACCCGCCGTTGGGGCGAAGACCTGCCAGTTGGGCACGGTCCTGTTCATCGAACTCAACCTGGAGATCACTGAAAGAACCATCGGTAAGCGTGGCGAATACTTGTCCAGCCCGTTTGAGCAGTGGAGCCTGTTTTTCGCGTCGGTAGCGCTCGATAGCCCATTGGAGCAATGTGGCGGCAGAGCGAACGCGAACGTAGTGCTCAGCCACATCTCGCATCTCGGCAAGGGCCGCTTGCCTGACCGCCGCAGCTTCTGCGGCACGGTCATCGCCGCCGATGGCATCGAAAGCGCTTCTCGTCTGGGTGCGGTGCTCTGCGGCTTCGGTAAGACGCCCGCGTAATTCCTTCAGATCCTGCTCCAGCGTCTGCTCGCGGGCGCTCACCTGATCGATATCCACGGCTGCGCATTCCGTCTTCAACTCAGCTAGGGACAGTCCGTCGCCTTCTTTCACGAGGGCACTCATGACTCGCGATCGCTCGCTTTCGAGTTCCCGCAACTTATCGGAGTTGTGGATCGCGCCCTTGAGTTGATCGATATCTTTTGCCGCGGCTGTTTTTTGAAGGTATTGAATCGTCTCGCGCGCTTCGCGCCCTGAAGTCTCACGTTCGTCAATCTTCTTTTTCAGCGCCGAAATAGCCTCATCTTTGTTCTTTTGCTGTTCGCGGATTCGTTTCGCAGTCTCAAGACGGCGCTCCAGCTCAAGGACCGCATCCTCGGGGCTGAGTTTCACAAGATCAGTTGCAACAACGGTCACGAGGACAGCAACATCCTGTGTGAAGACTTCGATATCTCTTTCTATCTTCTCGATACGCTCGTGCCGCAGTTGATGAATTTTAACCGCGATCTCCCGCATCTGGTCGATGGCATCAAGCTGGGCGGTGGCAGCCTCCGGCTGTGTGCCTACAGAAAGGCCGAGGAGTTTAAGCGCAGCAGCCCACTCGGTCTGCCAGTTGGCCCACGCCACTTCTGCCGTTTCCAATGCCGTGGCCTTACGGACAGCGTCGACTTTCATCTTGCGAAGCCGTTCCTCCGATTGCCGCCTGCTGGCGGCGTCCTTTTCGTGCTGGCTCTGAACAGCGGTCGCGGCTTCCATGACGATTCGTAGTGGTTGGTCGTCGAGGGCGCTCGGTTTAGCGGTGACTGCCATCAATTCGGCAAGAATGCGTGCTTTAGCTTTCGTTTCCTCTTCGCGCAAAGCCTCTAGTTGGCGATCGGCCGCCTCTCGCCGCCCGATGGCCTCAAGTATTTCATTGCGTGAGGTAAGCCACTCCAGCATTAAATCAGGGTTGAGCGGTTCGAACGAAGCTTCAGCCCACATCTCTTTCCAGGCAGATTCCAACGCACGGATTTCTTCGGCAAGCACACCTTCTTCTTTACGTAATCCCTCCAGCAATTCCTGCTGTTCGGCGATCTGACGGGCGGTCACAGCGATCTGAGCTGCCGCCTGCGCATTGTCGAAGCGACGATCTGCCAAAATGTCGGCTTCCGTGACGGCGTTTTCATACGTGTGGGTCAGATTGGCTTCGGTGTCTGTAAACGCGCGGATTTCCTCGTCGGGAACTGAAACACCTTCGACGAAGCGCCGCCGGATTAACGACCAACCGGAATCGCGTAATTCACGCGCGTCGACAACGTCCTTGGGGGCCACGGCATCCTCATCATGGGCAAGCCGCTCATGAGCCTTGCGATGTCTTGCCAACTCCTGCTCGGCGGTTCGGATACGTTCGCGACAAGCCTGCATCCGCTGGTCGGCGTCGCGATGGTCATCGCGATGATTTTGTATCGTGTCGCGCGTAGGCACTGTCATTGACGCTAACGCCTGCGCGTCGTTAATCAGCGGCTTGACGGACTTGAGGCGGCGCTCGATAGCGGCTTTCGCCTCCCGGGTTTCGGTTTCGGCGGTTTTTATCCGTGAGGCAATATCGCCGCTCTCGCGGGTAGCTTTGAGCACGGCAGCGAGTTTCGATACATCGACGGGCGCACCCATGCGGTCAAGCTCTTGCTCCACATCAGCGATTTGACCTTCCAATTCATCAACACCGACCTTCGCATTCGAAGTGCCTGACGCTCGCTCTCCACGGGAGCTGAGGAGCGTGCGAAGAACGGTAACCTTCGCGCGCAGCGGAATCCGCTTTACTAGCGTTTCTATGTCGTCAGCTTTCCACTCCAGTTCCTCAGCTAGCCGCTGCAAATTTGCCTCCGCGCTCGCGAGCTCAGCGAGGCGATGAGGCAAATCCGTCTTCTCTTTTTGCACTTCAATTCGGCGCTTATGGAACTGCTGGATGTCGTCCTCTCGGATAAGAAGCTCCTCACTGCATTGCAGCGCTTCGCGATGATTTTGTTCGGTTTCGAGCTGTTCATTAAGAGTCTCGATGCGGGTCTTCGCGCCGAGCTGTTCACGCTCTGCCGCATCAAGGGTCGAAACCGCGTCCTCGGGAAGAGGTTTGACCTTGCCTAAGGCTTTAATCTCTTCGTCAAGTGCCGTGATCTTTCGGATATCCCGGTAAACACGGCGGATTCGGCTCAGCTTGCGTTGCTCGCAGGAAATATCTTCGATCTGCTTTTCAAAGCCCGCATAGGCTTCCTGCGCATCGTCATATGCACGTTTCACCTCCTGCCACTTGGTAGCAGTGACCGTGTGCTCGCGAAGCGCTTTTTCGGCACCGTCAAGACGTTCCAACGCCTGATAATACTTCCTGTGCGTTGCCCGCCGCGAAGCCCACAGGCCGTCGGCTTCCTCGGTGAGAGCTTTCAGCTGATCACGCAGACCAGAGAGTCCGGCGCCGGCAGAGAACAGCATCTGACCGACTTCGTCCTGTGCCTCAAGTATTTCGCGGCCACCCTTGCGAAGGCGCTCATGATCGAGGCTGAACATGCGCGTGAAGAAAGCCTGGTCGGCTCCAGCAAGAAACGGAACCAGTGCGCCAGCCCCTCCCGTGACGGGTACTTCATTCGCGGTCAGCAACGTATCCTTGTTTCCCTTGCGGCGCCGAACCTCCAAAGTCTTCCCACCGTTCTCCAGGACAGCGCCGATTCTCATACTTCCGTAATCGTGCAGGAAGTTGTAAGGCGAGTTGCTGGCTATCCCGAACAGTAAGTCCTCTATGGCGGACAGCGCGGTCGATTTGCCAGCCTCATTCGGGCCAAACACGATGTGAAAGTCGGAATCGCTCACCGGAAGTGCGAGATGCGTATCGGTGAAGCGGCCATAACGTAGAAGATCGAGTCGCTGAATCCGCATGGCTCAATCCTCCTGCGCCGTAAGGCGCGCGTTCAGATAGCCCCGGACGTGCGTGATGAGAGCTGGATAATCCGCCTGAACCGCCGCTTTCAAGGCAGCATCTTCAGTATCGTCACGTACATCGGTTGGGAGCTTGCGGACGAGTTCGCTGACATCCGCTTCCAGCTGACTGAGCAATTCGGGATCGGCAGCGGCATCTCCCAACATGCGGTGAAGTTCCCCTAGCGCATCCTCGCGTCCGGCGAGTATCGCCGGGTCGAGCACGGGTTCTGTGGCTATGACCACGCGCTCGATCCATGCCGAAGCGTCACCGAACCCAAGTGCCGCAGCCCGTGCCTCGGCAAGAAGATGTTCGGTCGATATCAGCAGACGATCATGGATTTCGGTACGGCCGGTAAGCTCAATGCGGCAAGCGAGCAGTCGGCCATCGGCGCCGGCGTCGATCGCTTGTTCGACGGCCTCCCGCACCCGCTCCAGTGCTTCCGCATTGCGGTCACAACCATCGACGCTGACCTGGAGATGTGCCCAGCGGACGACATCGGTGTGTAGTGGATCCAATTCGACGATTTCGCGATCCTCGACAGAGACGAGATATGCACCCTTAGAACCTGTTTCGCGTATATGCCGGCCCTGTAGATTTCCCGGGAAAACCACATGGGGGTTCTGATGGAGAACTTCCCCGTGATGAACATGACCAAGCGCCCAATAATCGTAACCTTTGGCGATGAGATCATCGATCGTGCAGGGTGCGTAATTCGCATGGCCGCCCATGCCGCCCATGCCGGTGTGCAGAACGCCGATGTTGAAGACACCGTCAACCGGCTCCGGGTATGCCGGGACGAGGTTGTCGGTAATGTCGCGTTGTCGGAAGCTTTGGCCGTGAAGCGCTACTCCGAACTCCTCAATTGCGAATGTCTCAGGCTTTCGAGTGGAGAACACACGGACGCTGTCTGGAAGGGTGAGACGCTTCGTGATTTGGCTTTCTGCATCGTGGTTGCCGTGGAGCACAAACGCAGGAATGTCTGCTTTCGCGAGCCGGCCCATTTGGCGGGAGAAAAATAGCCCTGTCTGATAATCACGCCAGTCGCCGTCATAAAGGTCGCCGGCAATCACGACAAAACCGACCTGCTGGTCAATCGCCTCGCCGATAAGGTTGTCGAAGGCTTGGCGCGTCGCCGTCCGAATGCGCTCAACAGCAGGCCCCTCATAACCCGCGAGTCCCCTCAACGGGCTATCAAGGTGAATGTCTGCGGTATGAATGAAACGAAAAGATGTCATAACGCAACGCCCCTTGTTGACCGTACGTGAATTTTCAAGCATGTCTTCTTTCAAATATCCAATTTACCCTGCACCAGATAATCCGCCCCGCGCAACGTGGCAAAGTCGAGAAGTTCCGGCATACTGGCTCCTTTGTCACGCCACTCGTAAAATAGGGCCTCACCCAGAAGAACGTATTTCCATTCGCAGCCCATGCGTTGCTCTTCCGGCAATCCATTGACCCGCTCACACCAAGACAGAGCCGCCCTCCGCTTCCGTTTTACGTTTGGATGAACAAGTTGATCCTGAGCCTTCGTTTCGACCATATACACAGTGTTTTCCGTGCGTACCACAAAATCAGGATGATAGAAGCCTGGCAACCCGTCTTCTTTGATATATCGCAGGCGCACGAAATCATGTTTGTGTTCATTGATTTTGCAAAACGCATTCACCCAGCTGTCACCATTTGCCATTTCAATGAAGGCTTTCTCTAAGCCTCCATTCCGTGAAGGGTAAGGTAGCCGTGGGTAGATGCATTTATTCACAAGAACTGAAGCCGTTTCACGGACAGCAATCCGTTCGACTTCGGAAAGCCTGCGATACGCAATTTCAGCCTCTCCATCAAGCCGCTTTTCTTCGACCTCCAAGAGCTTTCTCGCCACAATTTTTATAATGTGCTCTGTGACAGTATCCACCAAGAGCACCCGCCAGTTTTCGTCATCGAACGGATCAAACCTCTGGCCAAACACCGCCGTTCGGATATAACGATCGACCCATCCGGCAAGTTGAGCTTTGTTAACTTGGATATGCGGAAACTGACTCTGGTTGGCAAAGACCTTTGAGCTGCTTGTCAAAGGTTGGCTCAACAGCTCACCAATCCTCCGGACAAGGCGCGATATATAGTCATTGTAACCAGTGGCGGTCATCACTCCGCCATCTACGCGGTAATCACCAAAACGAGTGCTGGTCTGCACATCTTCGGAAATGAATTTTTCGCCTTTTCCGATGATGGATTTTAATTGCACAAGACTAAATCCAGAAAAGGCTTCCAGCGTTAGGACATCAATGTCCTGCGTATGAAGGGTTTCCTCTTTCTCGCGCAGGATAAAAGGGAAATGGAAATCAAATTGCTCATATCCATCTCGCAATGCCACAGAAATCAGGTCACCAGTGCTACTGGTCTTGTCATCTTCTTCATCGACCTCACCAGCTAGGCCCTCTTCCATCAGTTCTTCATAAAATTGTTGAAAAGCCGGATGCTCGACAATTGAAAGAACGTCGATCATGCTTTCAGGGGATTTACCTTCTTTAATTAAACGCCTGTTATCGCGTTTGATTTCTTCATAGACATCCCCACGCCACATCAATCGAAGGCCGCGACCGATTGTCTGCTCCAGGAGTATCTGCGCCTGTGTTGCACGCAAGGGAACAATGACGCAGATATTGTTCACGTCAAACCCTTCCCTCAGCATCAAGACACTCACCACCACACGCGGGTTTTTGTGAGCATCCATATCAAACAGCTTTTCCCGCAGCACATCCCAGTCACCCTCTTTAAGCTCGCCTTTCTTGCTGGAATCCACACGCAGGATTTCATCATCGGCTAATCCCTCAAGGCGCAAAAACTCGTTGACCAGCGGTGTTACGCTTGTGTCTTCGCACATCACCATCATTTTCGGATGACGGGTTGGATCAATGGTCGTAAATTCCAATTCGAGCTTTTTTAGCTTGGCGAGCCCGGCACGGAGCATAATCCGCTGCCCTTCAGCCAAACACGGGTTTCCGTTTTCATCCCGGTACGCCTTGAATTCCAGCTCCTCATCCGATAACGCCCCGATTTCCTTCCGCTTGTCCAGAACCAATGCTTTGACCAGCCCGTGGCGCATGGCCGTTTTCAGATCAAAGTCCACGATGATATGTGGGAAATAGGTCAGCTTCCTGTTTTTCCCCGTACCGACCTGGTTATACGGCGTGGCGGAAAAATCTACCTGAAAGAAACGCCCACTCTTGGCTTCGGCAATCAGGTTAAGGCTTTTCTGCCATTCCACCTCGCTGACCTCACCTTCTACCTTGAAGTCATGGATATGGTGAGCCTCGTCGTTGAACACCATTAAACTGGGAAGATCTTTCAAGTAATTCAGAATGCTTCCCCGTTCGAACTTCCTGTTTAGCTGGTTCAGATCATTGCCCTGACTTGTTCCTGGCGTAAGGGGAAGAAGGTCAGCCACCACAGCCGCTGGGTCTCGATCCGCACCCGGAGCAGTCACCCCATCAGCTTCCAGTTCTTCGCCTTCTTCGCTCAGGATATGCCAGTTACTAATGGCGATGAGTCCCCCGCTCGTCACCTTGCGGCCTATCTCTTCTTTTTGGCAAACCGCTCCTTGAACAAACCGAAAAATCTCGTCCCGGTATGTTTCCGGGATAAAGAGTCTCTGAAACTTCTTCAGGTCTGAATCTTCAAAGTTTCTCTGACCACCTCGCTCCTTCCCCATGAAGGCATCCAAAAGCCGGTCATAGACAATCAGGCCTGGCGCTACCATCAGAAAATTTCTTGTAAAGCGAGCATTCTCAGCTTGGCGATTGGCGTTCAGCACCTGCCAGATCATTAGAGCTTGCAGGACCCATGTCTTCCCCGTGCCCGTGGCCATTTTCATACAATATTTTGGCCACGCGTTCTTGTTTGCCATGACGGTTTGAGCAGCCTTATCGCTTGCGAGAATCACATCGGGAGCAACAGCCGTATACAATTCACCCAATGTCTTAACGCCTAGAACCTCATGGGCGTATATGGTGTTCAGAATCGCCTGCTTCTGCCCTTCGTGGAAATTAATATCCCGAGTCTCAACATATTCTTGCTGAAACCACCACCGCAGCAGCTCGCCCGTAATCTCACTGACTTGATTTAATATCTCCCCCTGCCCGCTTTCCAAGCCGGTACAAGCAGCCCGGACACGGGCTGTGAGGTTCTTGGCAAGGGTCAGGTTATTGATACCGCTCATAACGATCAGACCTCCACCACAACTTCGGCTTCAAAGCCAAACACGTCCACAGCTCGGACACATACGACGCGCTTTCCAGTTTTGACTGGGAGATCATTCAACTCTGCTTTGGATATAACCCGATACGGATCATCATCATTTTCGATGTTGCCCCGGTAGTCTTGCCAGATCGAGCGGAAGATTTCTCCATCATAGTCGGGATCAATGCTCCAGTATTCAATCAGGGCCAGAGGATCCTTGTTAATGACCTTTTGCAGGTTGTCACGGTTCTCATCATCGAGATTCAACGCATCTGGTGAGAGCAAAACGTAGTTTTCCAGGGCTACCGATAACGTCTCCTTTGCCGCATTGTTACCGCGCTTAACGTCGCCTAGAACTAGATATTGCAGAGAGGAAAACCGTACTTCCTCCGCTTTCAGTTTGTTGCCCTTCTTTTTCAAGCGATCCAGCAGGTCGGGAGGGATCACTAGGACTTCCAACTTTTCGCCTTCGTTCAGGCCCTGGATGTCATGGCCAACAGATGGATCAAAATTCCAGCCCAGCACCACCACCTTGTCCCATCCGCCCATATGGTTATCGCGCAGTTGCAGGGCCCGCCTCAGAGTGGCTAAGCCGGTCATCTTATTGGGGCTGTCCACATACACCAGCGTTTTGGTGTGTGGCACCCGGCCCAAATTACGGTTTGGATTGTCCTCCGGTACAAGCGGCAATGCTCCGTATAAGCCAAGCACAATTTCCGACAGGTCGCCGACCCGGAACTTTCGACCCATCGTGGATTTGGCCATTTCCACCTGATAATCACCCACATGTTGATAAAGAAACGGCTTGGCATGCTGGTCAATCAATCGTTTGCGAGTGATCATGCAGGCCGGTTTGCCGAGATCATTGGCGATCCACCGACGACCAAGGCGTTCTGCAACGGCGGCGGTTGTACCGGAGCCGGAGAAAAAATCAGCCACTAAACCATTGGGGGGGCAGGATGCCTCTATAATCCGCTCTAATAGCTTCTCTGGCTTTTGGGTAGCATAGTTAACACTTTGACTTGAACCGCCCGCTAGATAGGAAATATCCGCCCAATTATCGCTAAGGGGAACGCCTGGCAACTCATCAAGAAATACGATTTTACACCGCTTAATAGGCAGCCCATTCTTGCCCAATTTGATTCGGCCATGGCTACCAGGAGCTTCTGTCTGCGGCGAGTTCCAAAGCAGCTCCATCTTCTCTGGGCTCGTGCGCCATCGAGCAGAAGTGCCATGGAAATCGAATAAGGCCATCTTGTTTTGTGGGTCCAACATATTTTCGGATTTCCAGTACCTTCCCGATGGAAGCAGGTTCCATTCGGCATCGATATATTCCTTTGAATATTTTGTGTACTGTTTCGTGAATGGATAGCTGTCCGATTTTGTATAGAAAAATATGCTGTCCTTGACGCGTCCGTATTTTCCAGTCGTATCGTTATGAGAGGCAGTCCTCACCCATGTTATTTCATTGCGGAAATTGTCCTTCCCGAAAATTTCGTCCATAATTATCTTGACGTAATGGCCAACATGCCAGTCGAGGTGGACGTAGATTGATCCTCTGTCTGATAAAAGTTCCCTCGTGAGAACTAAACGCCTCACGGCCATTTCGAGATAGCTGGCTGTTCCATTTTGCCATGTGTCAGAGTAAGCAAATTGCTCGATAGCGGTTGGTTTCTGTTCAATATCTCCGCTCATAAGAGTGATTTTTGTCCGATAATCGGCTTTGCTATCGAATGGCGGATCAATATAGATCAAATCAATCTTGCCTCGCATGGGTGGCGTTTTCTCATCACCGGCGAGAAGCGCCGCCATAGCGAGAAGGTTGTCGCCATAGATCAGACGGTTCATCGTAGCAGGGGTCAAGTCGTGGCTCCCTTTCTCCGCTTTCCGGAACATATCCTGCCAGTTACTGTCACGCGAAGGGATGACCAATTCCCGTGTTTGCAAGCCCAGCCGATAGCTGCTTTCAAGCCGTTCCATGATCCGTTCGGCTTCTCGTTTGCCTTCGGCAACAATATTTGGCAGTTGATCAAGCAGGCCTTTACTCATACAAATATCCCTTCCGCTTCCCACTGTTCGTATCTTGGCTTCGATTTCATCGAGCCGGAATCGCCGTCTATAGTCACATATAAGCGCTGCCAGAAAATACGGCAAAAAATGGCAAACCGCAACCGCTAGTACATGCCCCGTTCTCGCTTCCCAAGTAATTCCGTATCCCCTTGTCTATCCTAATTGGTTGCTTGGCGCAGGTTTTCCCGCGCATGGCCGGCGGGCGTTTCAATGCCTGCGGTCCCGCACAGGCCGCGCCAGGGCCCGCCGCCGTCAGAGGCGTCTTAAAACCGCCCTGTCACGTTTGACCCTGTGCAATCCAGTCCCTCCGGCACGCCCACCGGCCCCCCGCTCCGTCCTCCCTTTTCCCTCCGGGTTCCCGTTTGCTCTCCACCACTCCTGAGAGAGCAAACGGGAACTTCGAAAAAGGAGGACAACATGAAAACCTGCACCATCAACGGCAACAACCAGCTCGATCAATCGTCCAGCCAGAATATCTATTCCCTGCCGCGCTTCCGGGTATCCCTGGTCCGCGAAAACCGTGCTGCAGCGCCATCGCTGTCTATCTCAACTTCCGTGACGGCCGCCGCGCTCCTTGCTCCCTGCTTCAAGGGCATCGACCGCGAACAATTCGTGATCTGCGGGCTCGATGCCAAACACCGCATTATCGGCCTCAATATCGTTTCGGTCGGTTCCCTGACTCTGTCCATCGTTCATCCGCGCGAGGTCTTCAAGCCGCTCATTCTCATGAATGCCTGCGCCGCTCTGTGTGCGCACAATCACCCTTCCGGCGATCCCGATCCCAGCGCCGAAGACCGCGCCTTAACCGCCCGTCTCCGGCAGGCCGGCGAGCTCCTCGGCATCACCCTGCTCGATCACATCATCCTCGGTGACGACCGCACCTACAGCTTCGCCGACCACTCCTGGCCCTGCGCCTGACGCAGCGCTAGTGCTGCCACTTCGCAAGCCCTCCCCTGCCCGTTTTTCACCGCGATCTCTCCATCGCACCGCCTGACGATCGCCGCTCCTGCGCCAATTCTGTGCGCCATTTTTTCATCGCTCCACCTGAAACTAGGCTTTCCCGCTGATCCTCCCACACCTCATCTCGCGGGACTCCTGCAACCGGCGTATAATCCTGTGGCCTCCATGAAAGGCCATGGCTCTATAAATCAAGGCACCGGCAACCCATCACCACTCGCGCCGTGCCCGGCCAGCAGTAGATAATTCTCGATCCTCTGTTGCGCCGGCGGATGGACACATGCTCGCACGAACCTTAGCGGTCTTATCAATCGTTCTTTTAACTCTCCTGTTGCCGGTCATCGGTGCAGCGGCAACAGCTGAAACCATCATTGGGAAGGTTGTTGGTGTACATGACGGCGACACTCTCACCCTGCTTGATGATTCCAAAACGCAGATAAAAATCCGCCTCGCTGAAATCGACGCGCCGGAATCCCGTCAACCCTACGGCAGCCGTGCAAAGCAGGAGTTATCCGGGCTTGTCTTCGGCAGGCCCGCCGCTGTTCAGGTGCAGGACATTGACCGCTATGGGCGCACGGTCGGGCGCGTCACGGTTGACGGCGTGGACGTGAACGCCGAAATGGTCAGACGAGGAGCCGCGTGGGTCTACCGAAAATACGCAAAAGATCAGTCTCTTTTCACCATCGAGGAACAGGCAAGAGATGCAAAGGCAGGACTTTGGGCCTTACCGGAAGCTGACCAGATACCGCCGTGGGAATGGCGCAAGATGAGCAAGGCCAGGACGAAGTAATCATAAGACTTGTTTATGGGCGCTCCCGACCGCTGCTTTCAGCCGTCGGGCCGGGCTCTACGCGCTACGCTTACCGAGCCTGTAGTCTCGGCCCACATGGGTAACGATCCCTTGCGCAAAATCCAGCCAGTCGCGGCACCCCAGCCTGCCCCGGCGCAGCCTGGGCTACCGCCACTGGCAAAACCCTAATCCAATACAGAAGCGATAGACTTCAGACCGCATCGACACGCGCCACCGGGAGGCGGCCCGTCTCGAAACGGCAAGGCATGAGCGCGACACGTCAGAACCTCTCGTGCATGATAGACACCTCGCGGAGATCCTCGCTAATAAACGCGAGGAACTCCGCCGCACCTCCTCCGATCGCAAAACCGTAACTTCGCAAATTCACCCCCGGCCCTTGATCCACACCCCCACAGCGTGCCGGAGTGTGACCCTGCACACTGCGGAGATGACCGCGCCCCGTTCTCTCCGGTCTCGTCAGCCCCTTTCCCGCTGTTTCCCGGTTGGCGCCACCTGGCTGGCCGCGCCGTCAGGGTCAATGGGCGGCCCGCACCGAAAAACCGTGTAGCCCATGTGACCTGCCGGCTATCCCGGCCCGCCTTCCGGGAGCGCCCGGGAATAGCTGCGGGAAAGAAACTCTCTTATATCCTCTCGATTAACATTTGTGATTAAGGAAACTAGATCATGGTTACCAAAGCGCCGCCGTCTTCGCCCTGTATCTTGCCCCCGCTTGCGCCCGCAGGCCTTGTTTCCGTGGCGCAGCCACGGGCATTCCTCTATAATGAGGGCATGACCGTTGACCGCAAAAAACCCATCACCGGCAAGGAGCTGGAAGAACTCATCCAACGTGGCAAGGAAGCCAGGGCTTCCCTCGCCTGTGAAGGTATTTCCCTGACACCGGAGGAAGATGCCGTTTTCGCGGAAATGAACCGCCTCGGCCTGAGCTATGAACAACGAGACAAATATCTCGACGACTGGATGCACCGCACCTACGGCATCCCCCTGCCCGATCCCGCATGAGCGACCCTTACGTCTATCCCGGCACGGACGTTCTCATCAACAAAAGGAATATCCGCAATGCCGATGCTCTTGAACGCTTTGAGCGTCTCATGAGCACAAAGCGCATGGAGGAATCACTCCCCGATATTTCTCTGACCTACGATGGTTATAAGGCCATCCACAAGCACATTTTTCAGGATGTTTATCACTGGGCGGGAGAATCGCGCACCGTCTCAATGGCCAAAGGCCGCACATTTTTCGGTCCGCCCGACCACGTGGACACGGAAATGAAGAAACGGTTTGAGATGATCCAGAAGGAAAACAGGCTAAAAGGCCTGCGCAAGGCCGCATTCGCCAAACGTGCCGCCGAGCATATCGGCGAGATCAACGCCATCCACCCGTTCCGCGAAGGCAACGGCCGGTCGCAGCGGCAGTTCCTCAAAGTTCTCGCCCGCCAGGCCGGCCACAAGCTCAATCTGCAGCGCATCACGCCGGAAACCTGGCACCAGGCCTCCGTGCAGGGTTTCCAAGGCAAACACGATGCCATGGAGAAGCTCATACGCAGCGCCATCATTGAACCCGCGCGCGTCAGATCCCGCTCCCGCGACGAAGCTCGGGAACGGTAAGCAACCCCGCACGGCAAGGGGCAATCAAGATGTACGAACGGCCAATATTGACAGTGAAGAAGGGTTTGGCCTCTCGTGAATCTCCTGATATTCTCTGGTTTACGAACACTCTAGGGGGTGAAGATGGCTAAAATTGAAAATCATAAATACAGCGTTGAAGAAGCATTCCGCGACTGCTTTTATATCGTCCCCGACTATCAACGCGAATATGTCTGGCAGGACAAAGAAGTACAACAACTCCTCGATGACATTGATGAGCAGATCGATGGCAAAGCGAATCGGGAATATTTCATTGGCATGGTGCTTGTGTCGCCATCCTCACAAAAAAACACTTTTGAAGTGATCGACGGCCAGCAAAGGCTGACAACATTTTTCCTGCTTCTATGTTCCCTGAAAAAACTCTTTCACGGTGAACCGCAATATCAGACGATCAGCGGCTTGATATCCGCCAGCTATACGTCAAATCAAGGGGAAACAAAGACAAGCCTGAAACTGGAGCCGCGGTATGAAAACGCCGGCGAAGTGATGGCAAAAATCGTGGAGATGGAAGACGAGCCTCAAGCGACCCGCAATGGCATTGAGGCTTCTGGAATCACCAGTTTTGGTTCTTTGGAAAATCTTCTGAACGCCTACAGCACAATTTACGCCCATTTGCTCAAGAAACATGCGGATAAGGCTGCATTGAAGAAATACTGGGGCTATTTGGCCAACAACGTTGTCTTCATCCAGATTTCAACCGATCTCGGCAATGCCCTGAAAATATTTGAAACGATCAATGAGCGGGGTGTTGGTCTGAATTCTATGGACCTGCTGAAAAACCTGCTATTCACCAATGTTGAAGCAGAGGACTTCGGCCATTTAAAAACTGAGTGGAAGAAGATCACCAAACCGCTCGAAAAGGCAAAGCAAAAGCCTTTACGCTTCCTGCGCTACTTCCTGATGGCAAGCTACAAAATTCAGAATGACCGCAGCGACTATATTGTGCGGGAAGATGAAATTTACGATTGGCTTACGAAGAAGGAGAATGCTGCTGACTGCGAATATGAAGAGAAACCGTTCCAGTTTGTGAGAAAAATTACCGAAAGCGTCGATCACTACCTGGCCTTTAACAAAGGCTATGGGAATCACGGCGGAGACAGCGTCGCAATGAAGAACCTTGGGCTTCTTTGCGGCCCGGCCTTTAGCTTGCACTTTGTCCTCCTCTTGGCTGCCAGCAATTTCCCCAAGGCCTTGTTTGACCATTTCGTTACCCAACTCGAGAGCTTCCTTTTCTACTATATCTTTACCAAGACGCCCACAAAGGAACTCGAACGAAATTTCTCAGTATGGGCAGACGAGCTTCGAGAAATTGGGAGCGAGAAGAACAAGAAAGCCCAAAAAGAAAAACTGAATGCCTTCATTAACACACGTTTCCAAAAGAGCATGTCAGCCAAAGATGCTGATCTCACCGACAGTATGAAACGATATTCACTGGGTTCGATGCAGAAATATCGGACACGCTATCTGTTGGCTAAAATAAGTCAGCATGTGGACATGGCCTATAAAGGCATCAAGACGGAACGCTCATTGGAGGATTATATAGAGCTTCAGATCGAACATATTTTGCCAGACAAGCCGAAAAAGGCATTTGCTACGGAGTTTGCCGAAAAGTACCCGGGCCTGGACTACAATCTGATTAAGAACAAGCTAGGCAACCTCACGCTGCTAGAAAAACCCATTAATATCGTCATAGGTAACGATTTCTTCGAGATTAAAAAACCGGAATACGCGAAGTGCAAGTGCTACTTAACCAGCAGTATTGCCGGTATCACCAAGGTTGGGAAAAACACCTCGACAACACGGATAAACGAAAAACTGTTGTCATTTGATAACTGGACGCCGGAGGAAATTGACAGGCGGCAAACTATGCTGATCGGCTTGGTGAAAGATATCTGGAGGCTCTCAGATCTTGAGGTTGCATAAAGTGTAAATATTTGGATTTGATCTGGCAGGTAGTGTCAGAACACATGACCGTTGACCGGCAGGTCTCGACCCAAAGCCGAAGTACACGACCGACCGCTATCAGAAGGGGGGGGGCTTACGCCGATCCGCGTAAGAACCTGTAATACATGGTCACCCAGTCACAACTCATTGAGACAAGGGTAGTTATGGCGTATTGTTCACGAGCCATAGTGGCGTCTTATACGGACAGAAAATGGCAGATCCGGCTCTTATGCGGATCGGCCTAAACATTGTTAGACAAACAACTGCACCGAGGAGGTTTCCTTGAAGATCCATGACGATCATCTCTACCACGGCTCGGCGCTGATTCAAATTGCTGAACACCCGCAATTCACCGCGATCAATGCACTCAAGCTAGGGAAGAAAGCGCTCCAAGTCGCTTACCAGATCAACGATGACATTGCCGTCTACTTCAAGTACGCAAGCAAGCCGACACCTGCATACAAAGAATACCCCTTCACGTTCACGAAGGAGCATCTTGCCGAGCTTTCTGAAATAGCCAAGGCCACACCCAAGACTTTCATCGCACTGGTCTGCGTGAAGGACCGGGAGATTTGCTGCCTCACTCATGCAAAACTGCTGGCGCTTCTCGCCAGGCGAGAGAAAGCACTCGGTGCGCCAGAAGAAAACTTAACGGTTCTTGTCACAGTGCCAGCCAACAAGAGTCTTCGCGCCTATGTGAACGCCCCAGGGAAGAAGGGCAGCACGTTGGGGCAAGCGTTCATTGTGAGTCGTGGTGCTTTCCCAGGAGGGATTTTCGCATAGCTTCACTATGGGATGGGGGCTAACCCGCGGTTGAACCGAACAAGCACAAAGCGATGGTACGCTTGCTGTTACCACTGTAGATCTGTCTGTTCCGCCTATTTCAGCAGAGCCGTAAGTTCGGACTTCCTGACGGGTTATGTTTACTTGCGCGGGACTGCCCAGGCGAGAAGCCAGATAAGTCGCGCCTAATAACGTAGAGCCGCAACTAGCCATGGGCCCTCGTTCAATACAGGATGCATATGTATATCGCCAAACTCGCCATCACCAATCTCCGCTGCTTCCGCCAAACGACGGTCGAATTCCAACCGGGGATCAACGTGATCCTGGGGGAGAACAACGCGGGCAAGACAGCCCTTCTATGTGCTTTGCGGCTAGTGTTTGACCGCACCGGCCGCTTGCGTCCCGATCTCCCAGATTTCTATCAGGGGATCGACGACTTCATGAAAGCCCCAACGATCTCCGTCACCGCGACCTTGCGATCGTCAACGGCCGATACCATCGACGACAAGGCCCTCGTGGCAACCTGGCTCACCAAGTTGGACGCCCCTTTTGAAGCGCAGATCAGCTACGAATTCTTCCTTCCCGACGAAGAGGTTCCAGCGTTCATCGCGGCACTTGGTGCAGCACCCGACCGCGACCAATTTTTCCGCGTCCTGGAGCAGTTCATCCCCAAGTACGTCGCCCGCATCTTCGGCGGGCTCCCGGAGAATCGGCTGGTTGCCGAGCCCGACGCGCTGGCGAAATTCGACTGCCACACCGTCGATGCGATCCGTGACGTCGAATCCGAATTGTTCACAGGCACGAATCCCCTGCTGCGCACGATGCTGCGACAGGTGCTCGACCATGATGCCGACGATGCTGAGACCCTAAAGCGCCGTCGCCATTTTCGCACCCTGACCCAGGATGCCCGTTCCAACCTCACGGGCCGCATGAATCTGGACGCGCTCTTCCAGCTCGCCAAGGACACGGGAGCGGCTGACGGCGGGGCCCCCACCCTGCGCGACGCCATCAACGAAGACGACTTCATTGCCGCTCTCCGCCTCTACGTCGACCGGGCACCGTTCACGGTCCCCGCAACCCACAACGGTCTCGGATACAACAACCTAGTGTACATCTCCCTGCTCTTGGCCAGTTTGCAGTTCAAAGCGTCGGTGCCCCGGCGGGGCCAGAATGCAGTCCTCTTCCCCATGCTTGTCATCGAGGAGCCGGAAGCGCACCTCCATCCGTCGCTCCAGTACAAGCTGCTCAAGTACATCCAGAAGCGGCTCTCCCCTGAGAAGACCAGTCGGCAGGTATTCCTTACGACCCATTCGACGCACATCACGGCTGCCGCGGGACTTGAATCCATCATCTGCCTCAGCCTCTCCGAAGCCGATGGGGGCGTCCACGTCGCCTATCCCGCCCGCGTCTTCGGCGAGAGTCCAGGAGGCAAAGCGTCCCGCAACTACGTTGAACGGTACCTGGATGCGACAAAATCCAACATGCTGTTCGCGAAGGGCGTCATCTTCGTGGAAGGGATCGCGGAACAATTGCTCGTTCCCTGTCTTTCCCAATGTATCGGCCGTCCCATAGAAACCCACCATGTTGCGGTTATTGCTGTAGGAGGCGTGACCTTCAAGCACTTTCTGCCGCTCTTCGGCGCGGGGGAAGACGAACCTCTCCGTCACTATGCGCTGCGTCGCCGCGTTGCGTGCATGGTGGACGCCGATCCGGCTCGCAAGGTCAAGAACAAGGACGCGCGGCGTCAGAAATGCTGGCCGTACGCTCTGGACCGAGACTGCGCCGGCTACGACTACTTCCACGTGTCCGGCGTCGTCACGAATTTACAGACCATGCGAAACCGATCGCCTGAGAATATCAAGATCTGCGTCGGCAGCAAGACCCTGGAGTACGACTTGGCCTTGGCGAACGCACAACTCCCCCTCCTCGTCACACCGTCTTGCGAGCATGAGGCGGCTCTTCGCGCCCTGGCGGAGACTCCGGCAACGGTGCCGGCACCCCTCCAATCCCTGCTCGCCGGGGACGGATCCGATACCCTCGATGCGCTGGCGGCTTGTCCAGACATAGCGACGCATCGGTTCGCGACCTGCTACCTGCTCTGTGCCGAGGATGCCAAGGGGGAACATGCCCTTGTGCTGGAACGGCAACTCCGCGAGAACGTCTCGAAGCCGGAAGCAGACCGCAAGCCGTTCGCGTGTCCGGATTACATCAAAGACGCCATTCACTGGACCTGTGTGTTCGATATGCCGGAGGCTCCCCATGCCTGAGAAGCTGGAAATCGATTCCGGCACATTCCTCACCGACATCGAACGTCATTTCCGTGTCATGGCTGGGCCGGGAGGCGGTAAGACGTACTGGCTCGTGAACCACATCAAGCAGGTCGTTGCCAGATCCAAGCGGCTCTCTCCCGCGTCCCGCATTGCGTGCATCTCGTACACGAACGTCGCTGTGCATGAGATTGTCACTCAACTCGGTTCGGCCGCTACTAAGGTGGATGCCTCGACAATCCACAGCTTCCTCTACCGCAACGTCGTCCGGCCGTACCTCCACCTGTTGCGGGATGGTGACGACCAGCCCCTCGTTGCGTTCGCATCCGTCGACGGTCACGACGAGCATCACCCCTCCTACACCGTTCTCAAGTCATGGCTGGAAGACATTGGGCAGGCACGCATTATGGTGTTGGAGGACCAGTTCATCGACCTTAAGAAGGAGTTGCGCCAACTGACTTGGCGCCGAGCCGACGATGGTATTTGGTCGCTCGAACCACGAGACCTAGATCCGAGACGAAAACTCCTGTCGGCGATCTGCACGAGCTCAAGCCTCATCGACTACAAACGTCGATACTGGAGCCGGGGCATCGTCGATCACGAGGACATCCTCTACTTCGCGCACCGCATCCTCGAAGAGCACCCACTCGTCTGTCAGTGCCTGAGTGCGCGCTACCGCTACCTGTTCATCGACGAATTCCAGGATACGCTGCCCATCCAGACCAATGTCGTACAGTGGCTCGCCCGCGCAGGGACGGTGGTCGGTGTCATCGGTGATGCTGAACAATCCATCTACAGTTTCCTTGACGCCCACCCGCAGCAGTTCCTGTCGTTCTCGCTGCCCGATTACCTCGACGTGACAATGTGTCACAACCGCCGCAGCACGCGCCGCATCATCTCGATTCTCGACCACCTGCGGTCGGACGGTCTACGGCAACATTGCTTCCGCGAACTCGACGGGCAACCCGTGACGGTGTGCATCGGCGACGTCGACCGCAGTCTCGCGGCCATTCGTGCCGACCTGCCGCCGGATGCCGTTCTCCACGTGCTGACGCGGAAGAACAAGGATGCCCATCGCGTGCGATCGGCCCTCGCGCCCGGAACCGTGGAGCCGTGGGAGTCCTTCTACGATGCCGATGACGAACGTGCCCGTTTCATGGAGCACATCATTGCCGCGACGGAACTCGCGAAACGCGGCCAGTACGCGCTCGCCCACCGAGAAGCGGCTCGGATCATCGGAAGGAAAGGGCGGGTGAGAAAGCCCCTCAAGTGTGACACGGACGTGAGCGACGTTCACCGGAAGGGAATCGCCGTTACCGTGCTACAGGAGTTCCTCACCAACCATGCCACCATTTTTGCCGGCACGCTGCTTCAGGCGTACGTCCGCTGCGGAGCCTGCATCACGGTCGCGTATCCGGCGGTGACCCTGACCGCTGCAAAGGCCGGGAAGTTCAAGACGTTCGCAGAAGCCACACCGTATGCACACCTCTCAGGATCGGTTCGTTTGCAGGAAGAGGTGCGTCATGTGCGGACCATTCACCAGGCGAAAGGGAGCGAGGGGGACAACATCGCCGTGTACTTCGAGGATGCTGACCGCGTCCGCCATATCACACAACCCTCGACCGCCCCGGCAGATGAGGAGAAGCGCCTCACCTACGTCGCCTTAAGCCGTGCCCGCGATCGTCTTTTCCTCTGCATACCGACGGATGTTGCCATCAACGCAGACGAACTCGCCGCGCTCGATCTTCGCGTCATCGATCTGCGGGAGACCCTATGACAACTGTCACTACTGCTGTTGTGCCGCTGCTTTCAAAGCATTCGCGTCAGCCTGTTCTGTGAGGGTGTTCATGAATGAGAATAGTGATGGGCTGGAAGTCATGCCTGCCTCGATGGGGGCACTGTGACAACTCGGCATACCATTACGGGTTGGCCCTTTTGCCCCCTTGGGGACAAGAAGAAGCCGAACAACACGCTCCAGCACGACAGCGGTGCGATCTTGCCGACGAACTTCCGCACTTGGCCGAAACTTTCCGGTCGATATGTGCGCACTCTTACATCGTCTGTCAGATCAAAACTAAGCTTTTACACATAAAACCCCTATTCGTCGTCCGGCACGATCTCGATATGTGTGTCCTTCCCCACGCAGCTCATGGTGAAGAGGTACTCATGGACATCCTTCCAGAAATCCCGCAGCTCTTTTTGCCCTGACTTGCTGTACGTATCGCGCAGGATCTCGGCGATATGAAAGTCCTCGACATTCGGCCCTTCCTTCGCCAGCCGCTCCACCAGCTGCGCTGCCCGGAACACAGTCCGCCGCACTTTCACAGGCCCCTTATGGAGATCCATATCCCGCCCCTTTCGTTCCCGCTGAAATCTATCCCGCCGCCGCTCCGTCAGCCGGTTTTTCTGAATAGCCACCGGTTTGGCCGGGCGGCTATCGCCTTTGCGGCGCAACGTTCCCGCCAGCCGCCCGCGCGGCGCCAAAGCGCTTGTTGCCGCGTCTGTCATGCCCGCTGCTTGATCCGCTCCGGCACGCGGTCTACGGTCTTCCCTCCCCTCCTCCTTTTACCGTTCCCGTTGGCTCTCCACGTTTCTGTGAGAGAGCCAACGTCACTTAAAAATAAAAGGAGGAAACATCATGGCTACTCATAAAAAACCCTTTCATACTCTGCGCAGCGGCGGCATGAAGGCCGCTATCTGGCTCAATGACGGGATCAAGGGGCCGTTCTTCTCAACGACCTTTTCCCGCTCGTTCAAGGACCGCGCCGGAGCCTGGCGCAACGCCGGCTCCTTCAGCTTCAGCGACCTTGAGGCGCTTATGAACCTCGCGCTTGATGCCAAGGAATGGATCGCCTCGCGCGGCGCGACGCCGCGTTGATCGCGGCATTTCAGAAAAGAGCCTCGGGCTTCACGGCCCGGGGCTTTTTTTATGCTCTGCGTACTCTTAAGGCTTGCGATGACTGACAGGTTTTCGCGGCGGAAAGCCGGCAGGGCGTTTCAATGCCTGCGGTCCGGCACAGGCCGCGCCAGAGCAAAAGACGCTCTGTCACGGTGATCCTGTGCAATCCGGCCCTGCGGCACGCCCTCCCCGCTCCCGCGCCTGTCTCCTTTTTTCCTTCGGGTTGAGTTTGCTCTCCGGGTTCTTCGAGAGAGCAAACGTCAACTTCAAAAAAGGAGAACACAGATGAAAACCTACCAATCATTCGCCAAAGCACTTCTTACCCTTCTCGGCGCCGATACGGCAGTCCGGATCAGAGTCGACGGCTACATGCCCCTGTCGATCGAGGCCATCGGTACATCCGCCGACGGCAACCGTCTCATTTCTATCTGCCACTATGGCGAGCAGAACGGCGATCTCATGCGCGACCCGGAAATGGTCTTTGAACTCTTCACCCATGGCGAGGCATCCGCAGCTGAGCCGCTGTCGTTCCAGAACGACTATATGGGCTTGTTGCAGGAAGTGTATCGCTACGATGACTCCGGCAAGAAAACCCACGTCAATACGCGCCTGAAAGCCGAGCTGAAGTCCTTCGCCCGCACATGGTTTCGCAACATGCGTGAGCAGGGCTTCTTTGGCCCGCAGGCGGTCAGGGAACGGCTCGCCTGAGCCGTTCCTTCCCCCCTCTGAATCCACACGTATGCAGTCAACTATTCGTTAAATGCGCGCGCATTATAAAAACAGTTATGGTACCCAAAGCAAGCCAGCGCGCGAACGGCCAGCAACTCGCCATTCACCTCCTGAATGCGCACGATAACGAGCATGTCGAGGTGGCCCATATCCGGGGTGCGATCGCCTCCGACCTTTCCGGCGCTATCGAAGAATGGCACGCTGTATCCAGGGCCACCCGCTGCAAGAAGTATCTCTACAGCCTGTCCATCAATCCCGACCCGAAGCAGGGCCCCCTGACCCGCCGCCAGTACAAGGATTACATCGCCCGTGTTGAAAAGAAGCTGGGCCTGGCCGGTCAGCCCCGCGCCATTGTCTTTCACTGCAAGGAAGGACGCGAACATTGCCATGTCGTCTGGTCCCGCATCATCCCCGGCCAGTTAAAGGCGGTTCAGATTTCGCATGACCGCAAATCCCTGCAAACGATCACCCGCCGCTTTGCAAAAGATCATGGCCTCACCCTCCCCGACAATATGCGCGAAGGCGGAAGCCGGACCGACAACCCGTCTCCGGCCAACATGACCCTTCACGAAAGGCACCAGCAGGAGCGGACCGGAATTTCAAAGGAGCAGCGCGCGCATGAGATCACGCAGATATGGCAGCGAACCGACACAGGCAGTGCTTTTGTTCACGGTTTGAAACAGGCCGGCTATCACCTCGCCCGTGGTGACAGCGTGCCCTATGCCGTCATAGACCGCTACGGCGAAATCCACAGCCTGCCCCGCCAGATTGAGGGCGTGCGGACAAAGGATGTCCGCGCCCGCCTGGGAGACCTTCCCCCCGAATCCCTTCCTGCCGCCACGGCCGTCAAGGAGCGGATTCAGAATCTCCTGAAGCAGGAGATCACGCCCCATTTTAATGAAAGCGCGGAATCCCTTCGCGCTCAGCTCAAATCCTCCCAGGACAGCCGCCGCGCTGTCTTTCACGGCAAGCTCGCTGCCATGAAGGACAAGCACAGGGCCGAGCGCACAGCCATGGTGGCCGCTCAGAAAGAAAATATTCAAGAAGTCCGTGAGGCCCGCCTCCGTGCGTCAGCCAAAGGCTTTATGGCCCTTCTGTGCGCCATACCGGGCATCAGGACGCTCATCGCCCGCCGTCACAGGAAACACGATCTGATCTCTCTGGAAGGATACAGACAAGAAAGGCGGGCGCTGCTGGACAGCCAGCGCCATGAATTCGAGGATCTCAAACGCCACGCGCGCGCCGTGGCTCGCGTTGAAAAAAGAGAATGGCGATCGCTCAAGACGAAAATTCTGCGCGATTTCTTCCAGATCCGCATCACCGGGAAGTTTCAGGCAGCTGCCCGGCCCCCCTCCCCTGCCGACCATGTAATCACCACCCACTCGCAGGCTGAAAAGATCGAGGCCTTCCGAACCAATGCCCGCGATCTGACCAAACCTGCCCTGCCCCGTAGAACCAAATCAGCGCCGCCGCGCCACCGCAAGCCGCCTGCCGACCACTCCCTCGCAGCCGCCTTCGCACAGCCGGCGGAAACACCGCCTCTGCGCCCGTCCTTCAACAAGGCCGCACGCACGCCTGAAAAGAAAGCCCCAAACCAGACAGCGCGCCTCGATCTCGATTCATAGGGTGCCGCAAAATTGCCGTATTCTCCGCTTACCATGAATGTCTCCCGGGTTGGGTTGCTCTCCTTCCGGGGTGAGAGAGCAAACACCAACCCTTGCAAAGGAGATACAACATGAAAAACCTCTACCAATCACTCGCAGCCGACCTGCGCGAACTGCTGCCCGATGTTGCCAAGGCCGTAAAGATCACCGTCCCCCGCCGCGCCACGCGCCTGCTGATCGTCAATCACGGCGAGGAACGCGGGCAGACATTGATCGACCTGACCGAAACCACCCGCAGCATGGAGGATATCGCCGGGATGACCGACAATGACTTTGAGCCTATGGGCACAGACCCGGATGATCTTCCGTCCGTAACCACCCTGTCCTTCGTCGTTGCTTCCGTTGCCGGCGCAACCGAGGCACTGCCCTTTGCCCGCACCGACCATCTTGCGGAGGCGGACCCGCTGCTTTCCGGGCAAATCCTGACCGGTCTCGCTGCCGGGAATTTCGCACGCTACCG
>Ga0315912_10001462_pt1 | contig 28856 bp, 29 predicted proteins | sample VfabasoilMG_FD_204469 | JGI IMG/M metagenome (GOLD analysis project Ga0315912, IMG submission 204469) | Garden soil microbial communities collected in Santa Monica, California, United States - V. faba soil | ecosystem: Environmental > Terrestrial > Soil > Garden | place: USA: California...
CAGGGCAAGACCCTCGATCACCGCAGCGACATCTACTCCCTGGCCGTGATCCTCTACGAGGCGTTGACCACCAAGCTGCCGTTTCGCGCGCAGACGCCGATGGACTACCTGCAAAAGCACGTGCTCGAGCCGCCCATTCCGCTCGACGGGCGCGTGCCCAACTTGCTGTTTCCGCCGGGTCTGGCCGGGGTCATCAATCGCGCGCTCTCCAAGCAGAGGGAAGCGCGCTTCGCCAGCGCGCACGAGTTCGGCGAGGCGCTGCGGCCCTACGCGGAGCTGTACGCGCCGCGCCAGCCGAGCCGGCCCCCGTCGTTGCCGGCCCCGCCCAGCCGTGCGCCGGAGCCCAAGGGCCGCTTTCTCGAATTCGCCTTCGTGGCGGCGGTGTTCTTGCTGGTGGGGGTGGCGCTCACGGCGGTAGCACTCAAATACGTTGGGAGATAATCCCATGGTGCAGGTGCCCGAAGCGGCTCGCCGCGCTGCTGCTCAATCCCAGGCTGCTGGACCAGGGCCGGCAGCGTCGGATCCGCCGGGGCCACGGCCGCCGGCGCCACCGGCGTCTGGGACACCACCACCGGGGCCGCAGCCGCCCGCCCGAGGAGCGCCCGGCGGCGCCGCGGACCCCACGGGGCCGTCGCGGCTCCGGCGCCTGGGGCGCGTGTTGCTCTGGATCGCGCTCTCGGTCGGGCTGTGTGTGTGCCTGGCTGTCGCGGCGGTATTGCTCGTCGTGCAACACTACTCCGAGGGGCTGCCCAGCGTAGAGCGGCTGAAGAGTGGCTACGACCCGCCGCAGGTCACGCGCATCTTCGCCAGCGACGCGACGCTGCTGCAGAGCATCTTCAGCGAGCGCCGTACGGTGGTGCCGTTTTCGGAGATCTCCGACGCGGCCAAGCTCGCCTTCCTGGCCGCAGAAGACGCCCGCTTCTACGAGCACGAGGGGCTCAACTATCCGGGCTTGCTGCGCGCGGTCTGGGCCAACCTGCGGGCGGGGCGCAAATCCCAGGGTGGTAGCTCGATCACGCAGCAGGTGGTCAAGAACGTCCTGTTGGATCGCGAGCGCACCTATGTGCGCAAGCTGCGCGAGGCCATCCTGGCGCGCCGGCTCGAGCAATCGCTGACCAAGGACGAGATCTTCGGCCTGTACCTGAACCAGATCTATCTGGGGCACGGCCGCTACGGCATCGAGGAAGCGGCCCGGTACTACTTTGGCAAGCCCGCCGCCAAGCTCGACGCCGCGGAGGCGGCCCTCCTGGCAGGCCTGGTGGCATCCCCCGAGCGCTATTCGCCGCGGCGTTCCCGCGAGCGAGCGCTGTCTCGCCGAACGTTTGTGCTGGGTCAGATGCGCGACAAGGGCTTCGTCACGCCCGACTACTACGCGCAGCTGGTGGACGCGCCGCTCGAGCTCGCGCCCGAGGTGGACGCGCAGAGCACGCTCTGCCCGGAAGCCGTGGAGGTCGCCAAGGACGCGGTGGCGCAGGCCCGCAAAGAGCACCCCAGCCAGGGTGGCTACACGGTGACCACCACGATCGTGCCCGGGCTACAGTTGGCCGCTCGCGGCGCAGTGCGCAAGGCCCTGTCGCAATACGCCGAACGGCATGGGCTGGCGCCCCCGTACAAGCAGAAGCAGGCCAAGGCGTGGGGCAAGCCGTTCGCGGGCAAGCCCAGTCCCAATCGCGTCTACGTCGGGGTGGTGCAGGGCGCCGATGATGCGAGCGGTCGCCTGCAGGTACGAGTGGGCGACGTGGTCGGTCAGGTCAACCTGAAGGAGGAGGCGCGTTACAATCCCAAGCAGCTGCTGCCCAGCGAGTTTGCGCTGGTCGGCGCCTTGCTGCGCGTGCGCCTGCTCGACGCGCCCGACACCGATACGCCGCCACGCTTGCGCCTCGAGCTCGGTCCCCAGGCAGCGCTGATCGCGATCGATGTACGCAGCCGCGACATCGTCGCGCTGGTGGGCAGCGAGGAGGCCCTGCCCGGCGGGCTCGATCGAGCTCGGCGAGCCCATCGGCAACCCGGATCCTCCTTCAAGCCGCTGGTCTTTGGCTACGCCTTGCACTCGCACCTGGTCACGCCCGCGAGCGTGCTCGAGCTCGAGCACCCCGGCCGCGGCGTGGCGGAAGAGCCGCCCTATCGGACCAGCGTCCGCAACGCGCTGGCGCAGAGTAACAACGAGGTGGCCGTGGAGCTCTTGCGCGAGGGCGGGCCGGCGCAGGTGGTGGCGTTTGCGCACGAGCTCGGCGTGGAGTCCAAGCTCGGTGCCGACCTGTCGTTGGCGCTCGGCTCCTACGAGGTGACGCCGCTCGAGATGGCCAACGCCTTTGCCACGTTTGCCAGCGGCGGCATGGTGCAAGAGCCGCGGCTCTTGTCGGAGCTGCGCGCGCCGAACGGGGAGCTGGTGGCGCTGCCCCAGCGGCCCCCGCCGCGCCGCGTGTTGTCCGCGGAGGAGGCCTACCTGGTCACGAGCCTGCTACAGAGTGTGGTCCAGACGGGCACGGGCCGGCGCGCGCTCGAGGTGGGGCACCCCGTGGCCGGCAAGACCGGCACCACCAACGACGTAAAGGACGCCTGGTTCGTCGGGTTCTCCACGGATCTCAGCGTGGCGGTCTGGGTGGGCTTCGACGACGGGTTGCCGCTCGGCGAGCAGGAGGGGGGCTCGCGCACCGCGTTGCCTGCATTTGTGGACTTCATGCGCGCCGCCCACGCGGCTCGGCCGCGCACCGAGTTTCCCCGCCCGCCCGGGATCGTCACTGCCATCATCGATCCCGCGACCGGCTACCTGCCCAACCCGGGCCAGGTCGGCGTCGAGGAGGAGTTCCTCGACGGAACCGTTCCCGAGACGTCGGCCCCGGAACCAACGACTGACAGGGTCCCGGAAATGCCCTATAAGGCCGAGCCCAGTGACCTCGATGCGCTTCCTCCGTAATTGCCTCTGCCCGCTCCTTCTGCTGGCGGCTTGCGCCGCGCCACGCGATCCGGAGGCTCCCGGTATCCCGCTCGGTGCGCCCGGCCTCAGCTGGGCTGCCAAGAACACCGAACAGCGCTTTGGTTTCATGGCGGCGCAGGTTCACCCCGTGATGACGCAGTTGTTCCAGGAGTTTAAGGGGGACTACTACGAGGATTTCAGCTGCTCCAACTGCCACGGCACGGAGATGGAGCAGATCGACTACGCCATGCCCAACCAGAGCCTGTACTCGCTGCCGAAGGCGCGCCCGTATGACGACGCGATCGACTTTGATTCGGCGATCGCGGTGTTCATGATGACGAAGGTCACTCCCGCGCTGCAGGAGCTCTTCAACAAGGGCGAGGGGCCACGCACCAAGGTCACCTGCTACAACTGCCACCCCGGTGGTACCTGAGTAGCCGAGTAGCGGAGCAGAGGCGGCAAAGCGTGTCCCAGGGGCGCTGGTCGAACGGGCGATCGTCGAGCGGGCAATCGTCGAGCGGGCAATGGCTGTGCGCGCTGGCGCTGGGCGCTTGCGTGCTCGGCTGTCGTGGTGAGGAGCCGGCTCCGGCGGAGAAGCAGCCCGAGGCTGCGGCCGAGAACAAGCCGGTGGTCGATCAGAAAATCGCTAGCGCCATGGCGGCCGCGCAACGAGAGACGGCTCCGAGCGCTGCCGAGCGCGGGCAGCCCGCGCCTCCGGAAGATGGTGTGCTCGGCGCGGACGCGGCGGCGCGGGAGCTCGCTCCGGGCAGTGCGGCGCAGCTCGTCCTTGGAGCGGAGGGGTCCAGTCCCAGGCTGAGCCTCGGCCCCGCGCACCTGGCGGCGGGGACGGGTCCCTCGGGCGTGCTGCAGCTGAGCAGTCGCACCGGCGGCAGCGTGATGCCGACGATCGACTTCGAGCTGAAGCTCAAGACCAGCGCGGCGCCGGTTGGGGCAACCGCAGTGGCCAGTCCCGAGGCCGCGCCCGCGCCGGGCGGCGCGAGCCCTGCACCCTCCGCCGAGGGTTCGGTGGTCACTCGTTTTGCGCTGGTCAGTGCACGGCCCGCGGCGCAGCAGCCCGGGCGCCTGCCCGACGAAGCGCGCGCGGAGATCGCCAAGCTCAAGGGCAGCTCGATCGAATTTGTCACGGGTCCGCACGGAGCGGTGCAGAGTCAGCGCTACCAGGCAGCGGGCAACAGCCGCGATCTCGAGCCGTTCGTGCAGAGCAGTGCACAGGCGCTGGCCTCACTGGCGCTACCGTACCCCACGGTGCCGGTCGGTGTGGGCGCCTTCTGGATGGTCAAGTCGCGCGAGACCGTGCAGGGCGCCGAGGCCATGGTGTACCGCATGGTCAAAGTCACCCGGCTGACGGGCGATGTGGCAGAGCTCACGGTCAACATCCGCCGCTACCTGATCACTCCGGCACTGCAGCTCCAGGGCTTGCCGCCCCATCGCGTGCGCCAGTTCCAGAGCGAGGGGGACGCCACCCTGAGCGTGCGTGCCGGCGCCACCTATCCGAGTTCGGCACAGCTGAAGGACCGTTTCATGGCGCTCGTGGTCCCGGATGAGAGCCCCACACAGGGCATGCCGGTGCAGTCGGAGCTGAGCGCGACGCTGACGCTCGCGCCGTGAGTGCAGCAGAGGCAGGGCCTCACATGCTCGCACATCCTGGGCTGGCGTTGGGGAGCCTGGCAGCGGGCTCGCGTTCGTGCGCTTGGCCGTGCCCCGGAGCGCGGTACGCAGTAAGCTAGAGGATGCGGGGGCGTTGTGAACGGCATCAACTGGCGCTCGGCCCCAGCGGTTGCCTGATCTGCCGCCGTGAACAGGCGCTGAGCCCCGCCTCGACCGCAGCACCGGCAGCTCCGCTCAGCGCCGCAGCCGTCAGTAGCACTGCCGGCGCAGACACCGCTGGCCCCGGCGAGCTGGCCCCGCTGCCCGACGCCGTTGCCGCTCCGAGCGCGGAGCCCGCTCGGACCGCGCCCGCGACGCCCACGCTCGGCCCGCGACGCCTGAACATCGAGATCTCGCCCTGGGCGCTGCTCGTGCCGGCCGCGGCGCTGGGGCTCTACCTGGCGACCGCCGTGCAGTCCGCGGCCGAGGTGGAGCGTGCGGCCCGCGCGACCGGCAGCAGCGCCGCCGCAGCGCTGGGCGCGGTCGAGCCCGGCGCCGAGCTCGAGGCCCCCGCCGAGCGCACGGGCGAGCCCCGAGGGCCCGAGCCGCTTCGAGTACAGGGGCCTGCGCCGGCCGAGGCCGAGCCCGAGGCACCAGACTCCTTCGAGCCCCTCTCGCCCCCGGCGAGTGCCGAGAGCGAGCGCGTCCCGCAGCTCGGGCGAACCCAGCAGGCCGAACGCGCGCGCGAGCTCGCCAACGCGCGCGAACTCGTCGATGTCACCGTCTACTACACCTCCTGGTGCCCCGCCTGTCGCGCGGCGCGCGGCTACCTGTCGGAGCGCGGCATTCGCTTCACCGAGCACGACGTGGAGAAGGACTCGCGCGCCAGTTCGCGGCAGAAGCTGCTCAATCCGAGGGGCAGCATTCCCACCATCGACATCGAGGGCCAGGTGCTGGTCGGCTTCAGCCCCAGCAAGATCGAGCGCGCCATCGACCATGCGGCGCGCCAGCGCCTCGCTCGCTAGCACGCCGGCGGCCCCCCGAGCCCCCGCGGCCCCCCGTGCGGCTGCGCTCAGCGCGCGCCGTACTTGCTGCGGTACTCGGCGATCGCGAGCTCGAGCTCCGGCGTGAGCAGTGACGGCCCCGCGCTCGGCGCGCGCAGCTCGGACACGATCTGGTCGATGTCGACGATCGAGAGCGGCGTCAGCTGGTATTCTTCGGCCAAGGCGCGCAGAGCTCCGCGTTCGTCCTGGCCGCGCTCCTGACGATCGACGGCGACGATCAATCCGACCAGTCGAATCTTCGCTGCCGCTCGCAAGATCGGCACCGTCTCTCGTACCGAGGTGCCCGCCGTGGTCACATCCTCGATGATCACGACGCGATCGCCGTCCGCCAGCCGGTGGCCGACGAGCACGCCGCCTTCCCCGTGATCTTTCGCCTCTTTGCGGTTGAAGCAGAAGCCCACGTCCTGGCCGCGGCGCGCGAGCGCGCTGGCGGTCGCGACGCAGAGGGGGATGCCCTTGTACGCTGGCCCAAACAGCACGTCGAAGCCGCCGGGCAGTCCCGCCTGCAGCCGCTCCGCGTAGAACTCGCCGAGACGATCGATCTGGGTACCGCTACCGAAGCGACCCGCATCCAGAAAGTACGGCGTCTGGCGCCCGCTCTTGGCGGTGAAGCTGCCGAAGCGCAGGGCGCCCGTGTCGAGCAGGAAGCGAACGAAGCTGGGCGTATCGAAGCGGGGGTTCGGGCTCACGTGCATCTCTCCTGAGCAAGGTTCTAGGGGCTGCTGCTCGGGTTGGGGTTCTCCAGGGGGCACACCGGCGCGCACGGTGCGGGTCAGCGTTCCAGAAACGGCGTCACGTCGCCGGCACCGGCGCGCACGATGACCGGCGTCTTGCCGGTGAGGTCCACGACGGTCGTGGGCGAGATCCCCCCTGGGCCACCGTCGAGCACCAGCGACAGGCCCGGAAAGGCTTGATCGAGCTCGCGCGGATCCACCTCGGGGTCTGCGTCCGCGCGCGCCGCCGTGCTGCTGATGATGGGCCCGCCCAGCTCCTCCACGAGGGCCAGGGCGACCGGGTGATTCGGCACGCGAATACCGACGTGCTTGCGCGCGGACTGCACGATACGCGGCACTTCGCGCGTCGCGTTCAGGATGAAGCAGTAGGGGCCCGGCAGATAGTCTTTGACGATGCCGTACTCGTAGTTGTGCAGCATGGCGTACTTGGCGATGCTCGCGATGTCGCGGCACACGAACGAGAGCGGGTGCGATTTGGGCATGCCCTTGATCTGGTACAGCCGATCGATGGCCTTCTTGTTGAACAGGTCGCAGCCGAGGCCGTAACAAGTGTCCGTGGGGTAGGCGATGATTTCGCCGTCACGCAGGGCTTCGACCGCGCGGCGGATCTTTCTCGGCTCCGGGGACCTGGGGTTGATCTCGATGACCATTCGGGCCCGCCAGCTACTACGTTTTTCTGCGTCCCGCGAGGCGGCAGCTCGATAATCTCCGAGCGGGCTCTGAAATGGCGAGGCGGCGGGCCCAGGGGGCCGGGCCGCGCAGGCTTTCGGTCGGCGGGAACGCGGAGTATCGTGGTCGCACAATGGGCGCGAAAATGTCGCCGCTCGGCGCTGGCTGGCAACCGTGGATCGACAGAGTGGTGGCGCAGCTGTCGCCGGCGGGCGTCGACGTCGCCGGCATCTGGTCCGCTTTGGCGCAGCGCGACGCGGCATGGTCGCGCTTGCGGCAGCTGCTCGATCTCGTGGTGCGCTGGAACGAACGGGTCGATCTGACGGCAGCGCGGACGCCCGAGGAACTCGTGGATCTGTACCTGGCCGACGCACTCGTGCTGCTCGGGGGCCAGCTGGGGGACGAGCCCGGCGCTTGGCTCGACGTGGGCAGCGGCGCCGGTGCGCCCGGGCTGGTGTTGCAGGTGCTGCGGCCCGAGCTCGACTTGACGCTGGTCGAGCCGCGCGCCAAGCGCATCGCGTTTCTGCGAACCGCGCTCGGCAGTCTCGGACTCGGCGCGAAGCTGGTGGGGCAGCGCTCGGAGGTGCTGCTGCCGCAGAGTTCGGACGTCGCGCTGTCGCGGGCGACGTTTCCGCCCGAGGTGTGGTTGGCGGAGGGGGCGCGCCTGGCGCGGCGGTCGGTCTGGGTGCTGCTCGCGCGCGGCACGGCACCGGAGCAGCCCGGCTGGCAGCTCGTCCAAGCGGTCGAATACGAGTGGCCGCTCACCCGGGCCCCGCGTCGCGCGCTCTGCTTCCGTCGCAGCTAGCTGCGCGGCGCCACGCGCTGGCGAAACTTAGAGGCCGCCGTCTCGGCTGGGCGCCGGATCGGTGCTTCCGTCCTGCGGCTCGGGAGCAGCGTCTGCCACCACCCCGGCGTCCGTTTCGGGCTCGGGCGGAACCTCTCCGGCGTCGCCCTCCGGCTCGAACGGCGGGGGCTGAGGGATCTTCGTGCGATCCACGTCCGTGATGAGCGTGCAGCCCAGGTGGAGCAGCGCCCCCACTGCGCACAGGCGCAGCAGCCGACCCGCGCCGCGCGCGGCCAGGACAATTTCTCGAGGCTCGTTTCTGACCATCTTTTCCAGCGGGTAGGTACCCGTGGGCGGAGGATAGTCGCCGCCGCGACCACCTCCAAGTCCTCTGTGCCTGTACTTTGGCATGCCGCGCGACTGGGCCAATGGGCCGAGGGCCGCAGTCGAACGACGCGAGCGCGATTCGCAGCTACGGTCCGCTCGTGAAAGTCCACCTGGTCGACGGCACCTTCGAGCTTTTCCGAGCCTACTTTGCCTGGCCCTCCTCCGCCGGCGCCGGAGGGCGCGAGGTCGGGGCAGCCAAGGGCTTCTTGTCGATGCTGCGGCGGCTGGTGGCCGAGCCCGGCGTGACGCACGTGGCGTGCGCGTTCGATCACGTGATCGAGTCGTTCCGCAACCAGATGTTCGCCGGGTACAAGACGGGCGAAGGGATGGACCCCTTGCTCTACGGTCAGTTTGGTCTCGCCGAGCAAGTCTGCAGCGCGCTCGGCATCGTGACGTGGTCGATGGTCGAGTTCGAAGCGGACGACGCCTTGGCGACCGGCGCCGCTCGCTACGCTGCCGATCCCGAGGTGGAGCAAGTCTTGATCTGCAGTCCCGACAAGGACCTCATGCAGTGCGTGAGCGCGGAGCGCGTGGTGTGCTGGGATCGCATGCGCGACCGCGTGTCGGGCGAGGCGGGAGTGATCGAGAAGTTCGGCATCGGGCCCGCGTCCATCCCGGACTATCTGGCGCTGGTGGGCGACACGGCGGACGGCATCCCCGGCATCCCACGCTGGGGCAAGAAGGCCGCGGCCACGTTGCTCGCCGAGTACGTGCATCTCGAGGCGATTCCGCCTGCCGTCGCCGACTGGCGAGTCAAACCGCGGGGTGCCGAGGCACTCGCGGAGACGTTGCGCAGCGGCTTGTCCGACGCGCTCTTGTATCGAGAGCTGGCGACGCTGCGGCTCGACGTGCCTCTGCCGCAGGCCACGAGTGATCTGCGGTACCTCGGCGCGTCGCGCGAACGCTTGCGCGAGGTGTGTGAAGAGTTGGCGGATTTTTCCCCGATGGAGCAGGTGCGCTGGCGCGAGGATGCGCCTCTCGCGTCGCATGCGATCCCATAAATCGTGGCTATAGTGGCTACGTAAGACGACGAGAGGCGCGCAAATCTGCGTGCGCCATCTCACATCCGTCCGAGCCACGCAGGGAGAAATGCTATTCGTGAACAGCGATGTTCGGGAAACGAAGCGTGTCTACTTGTCTGAGTCTTGGTGTGCGCCATGCGCGAGGCGTGCGTCTGTCGAGTGTGGGCCTCTCGCGCATCGTCGTGCTCGGCGCGGGCTTTTGGGCACTGAGCTGCAGCGCTCCGCCCGGAGCGCGTTCGTCGCGTCCCGACTCGGCGACCATCGCGCCGTATTCGGGGGATGCGAACCCGCGCAACACGACGCCCGTGGCGGCTCCGCCCGTCCCGGTGGGGTCTGGTGTAGCCGCGGGCGAAGGTGTGCCCAACCTGGGCACCGTCGGGCCCCAAGCGAGTCCGGGCGCCATGCTGCCCGAGCCCGAGGCCCCGCTCACGGCGGCGGAGTTGCAGGCGCTCGACCAGTTCGATGGCCTGGTGCACGCGCCCGGCAGCGCCCCGGCAGCGGCGCAGATCACGGAGACCACGGTGGTGCGCGCCTATCTCGACTGGAAGGCGCGCTTCTTCAAGAGCTGTGACAACGGCACGGTGTACGTGCTCAAGACGGACTACACCGGGTCGGAAGAGATCGTCTCCGAGGGCATCGGCTACGGCATGCTGATGTCGGTGGCGATCGGTGATCGCGAAACGTTCGATGGCCTGTGGGGCTATTATCGCAGCCATCGCAACGGCAACGGCGTGATGAACTGGCGGCAGTCGGTGTGTGGTGGCGACACGGGCGGCAACGGGGCCTCCGACGCCGATCTGGATTCCGCGCTCGGTCTCGTGCTGGCCGATAGCCGCTGGGGTGGCTACACGGAAGACGCGCGCAACCTGATCGAGGCGATCGGCACCAACGAAACGCAGGTGTGCGACAACGGCCAGACCGTGCTCAAGCCGGGCGACTCCTGGGGAGGTTGCGGGGGGCAGACCGTCAACCCGTCGTATTTTTCGCCCGGTCACTACCGCCGCTTCGCGCTCGTGCAGACCGACCGCGCCGACTTCTGGAATGACTTTGCCAGCGACACCTACGTGATGCTGCGCGGCATGCAGGACGAGAAGGACGGTCTGATTCCGGATTGGGGCTTCGGCGACGGGCGCTCCGAGGGTGGAGACCGCGGGCAGTTCGGCTACGAGGCGGTGCGCAATCCCTGGCGCGTCGCGCTCGATTATGCCTGGAGTGGCAACGCCGATGCGCGCGCCTTTCTGCAGCGCATGAGCCAGACCGTGGATACCCGCGGCGGCATTGCGGCCATGGCGGACGCCGAGAATTTCGAGGACAAGCGCAACAGCGCGTTTCTGGGTTCGCTCTCGCTCAGCGGCCTCGCCGTCTCGGAGCAGAAGCTGCAGAGCTATGTCCAGGAGTGGCAGGCCTACGAAGACCTCGATGACCAGTGGTACTATCAGGCCACGCTGCGCGTGTTGTTCCTGATGACCGCCGGCGGCTTCTTCCCCGCGAGCTACTGAGCCCTGCAGCGACCAGGAGCGCGACCGCGACGCACGCGGAGCGGCTGCGCGCGAGCAGGAGCGGCATCGGAACCCGCCTGGCTGCCAGGCGAAGGTGAGGTCGACGCCGAATTCGCGACAGATATCGCCCGAGCGGCCATTTGGCCCACGGCCCCCGCCACAGCGGACGAGGTTGCCGGGCCCGCATGCTTCGCAGAAACAAAGCAGGTGTTTCGGGGAGCAAATCCCAGCACGCGCCGCCGCAGCGCGCCGCGGCACCGCGCCAGATGACAACGCGAGGGGCGCCGGGGCCCCCGCGCCGGACCACAGCAAAGAGGGGCGCCGGGGCCCCCGCGCCGGACCACAGCAAAGAGGGGCGCCGGGGCCCCCGCGCCAGATGACAACGCGAGGGGCGCCGGGGCCCCCGCGCCAGATAACAGCCGGGTGGGTAACTGTGGGGTTGCTCTCGCCCCGACCCGCGGGGGGCTGTTGATGGAGCTCTGCACTTGGGTATAGGCTGACGGGTGCTGCGATCCTCGACTTCCGACGAATGATGCTACGAACCTTGCTGGCTCGGTTTGTCCTGTTTGGGGGCACTCTCCTCGTTCTGCTCATCGTTCGGCCGGCGCTGGCACAGACGGCGGAAGCGAGCTGTGAAGCCGTTCAAGAGACCGAGAGCATGCGCGCCGCCGGGCGTTACCGTCAGGCCCGGGTCCGCTTGCTCGAGTGCGTGAACGCGCAATGTGGTGGGGATGTGCGCCGGCGTTGCGCCCTGGCCCTGCAAAAGTTGGATGCCGTCACGCCCTCGATCGTGGTCAGCATGAAGGACATCCACGGCAATGACGTGACCGACGTCAGCGTGAGCCTGGGGGATCAGCCCCTGGTCAGCTCCCTCGACGGCATGGCGATCCCGGTCGATCCGGGCACGCATCGCTTCGTCTTCCAGCGCCCCGGGCAAGCCGCGGTCAGCCTCACGCTCGACATCCGCGAGGGCGAGAAGTTCCGCGCCGTCGAGGTGCCGCTGGAGTCGCCCGCCCCGGCACTCGCGTCCGAGGCCACGGTCAGCTCCGCGCCGTCTCAGGGCTGGAGTCCGCGGGTCGTGGGCGGTGCCACGCTGATCGGTGTGGGCGTCGTGGGGCTGGCTGCGTTTACCTGGCTCGGCCTCAGCGCTCGCTCGGAAGAGAAAGAGCTGGAGAGCTGCAAGCCGTGTACGGAGGCGCGGATCGACAGCGTGGAAACGCGCTATGTGCTCGCCAACGTCTCGCTCGGCGTCGGCGTGGTGGCGCTCGGATCGGCGACCTGGTTGCTGCTCACGGGCCCCTCTACCAAGGCGACCAGCGAGAGTGATCTGGCGGGCCTGTCGATCCGGGCGGGCTCGCGCGGCGGCTTCGCCTCGTATGCGCATTCCTTCTAGGGCGCAGTGCTCATTCGGCGCGTGGCTGGAGCAAGCTCATGACGGCTCTCGCTGCTGACCTGCTGGTGGACGGCAAGAACCTGCTGGGCGAGTGCGTGCTCTGGAACGCGAGCGAAGAGCGCGTGTATTGGACCGACGTCTACGCCTGTCGTCTGTATAGCTGCGACGCCGACGGGGGCGATCTCATCTCGCGCGCGCTGCCGGAAAAACTCGGCTCGTTTGCCTTCGATCCGGACGGCAACCTGCTGCTCGCCCTGGCCAGCGGGTTATTTCGCTATCGCATGGACACCGGGCAATGCGACCGCCTGACGAGCTTCGAGCCGGAGCTCGAGCGCACGCGCCTCAACGACGGGCGTTGCGATCGCGCCGGGCGTTTCATCGTGGGCGGCTGCCACCAGGAATTCTACAACCCCGTCAGCTCCGTGGTGAGCTACGAGGGCGGCGGGTCGACGCGGCGCCTGATCGACAACGTCGCGCTGACCAACGGCATCGCCTTCTCGCTGGATGGCTCGCGCATGTACTTCTGCGATTCGGAGACGCGGCGCTACTACTGGTATGAGTATGACACCGTTGCCGGCACGCTCGGCGCACGCCATCTCTTGACGCAGATCCCCGACACGGACGGCTTCGCGGACGGCTCGGCGGTGGATGCCGGCGATCAGCTGTGGAATGCGCGCTACTATCACGGCATCGTGCAGCAGTATCACGCGGACGGTAGCGAGGGCCTGCGTGTGGTGCTGCCCACCTCGTGCGTGACGTGCGTGTGTTTTGGTGGGAAAGACCTGGATACGCTGTTCATCAGCACCGGTCGCAAGGATTTGAGCCCGGCGCAGCAAGCCGAGCAGCCGAGCGCGGGGGGCCTGTTTGCCGTCAAGCCCGGCGTGCGGGGCGTGCCGGAGACGCTCTTCGCCCAGCGGCTATTCTAGCCAGACGCGGTCTTCGCCGGGGCAGCGGGAGCCGCTCACCTCAGAGCGTCTGCTCGCAGATGTAGGCGTTGAGCTCGCTGCAGGGGCGGTCACGCCAGGGGCCCGCGGCCGTGTCGATCGTCTTGGCCACGCAAAACTGATCGGCGACGGTATCGGGCTCGGCGGTAGCCCAATTGTTGAAGCCCACGAGGTTCGTGCCATCCAACCAGGTAAAATTGTTGGTCGCGGGGTTGAGCATGGCCGCGTCGCGCGCGCCGATCCACGCGGATGCCGCCAGCAACGTGGTGAGGAACTGGTCTCGTTCGGGCGTCTGGATCGCGACGAGCGTGGACTGCCGGGCGATGCAGGCGTTCACGGCGTTCTGCCAGCTGAGCACGTCGGCAGAGACGAAGAAGCAGTCGCGCGTGCCGGGCTCGAGCGTGCCGCCGGTGGCCGCGCACTGTGCCGCCAGCACCACGCCGGCATCGTCCCCGCCGGCGTCCGGCAGCGGCCCCGCATCGCTCACGCTGGCTCCGCCATCTCCGGCGTCCGGCGTCGGCTCGGGCGCACCGCCCGCCCCCGCGCTGCCGCCTGCGGCCGCGTCCGGCTCGACCGGATTGCCCGTGCCCGCTGCTCCGCCGGCGCCGGCGCCGGCGCCCGCATCCAGCGTCGTCCCGGAGCTGCCGCCGTTCGGCTCCCCCGACACGCCAGCCGTGCCCGAGTAGCTGTCGAGATCGTCCTTGGGCACACACCCGCCGAGCAGCATGCCCACGAGCGCTCCCCTGCGATGACCGAGCATGGCGAAGACTCCCACAGCGTCGGTACGTATTCACAAGCCAGCCGTCCGTCAACGGAGCTCACCCCCCGGGGGGGCGCCGCGCGCGCAGGCGCCGGCGTGTCCCCGCTGGCTATCGCCGCGACCTTGCCGGGGTTTCTCGAGCAGCGTGCAACACGCCCGAAGGGGCCGCCGCGCCCTCGCGAAACCCGGCACGGACTTCGGGTGCGAGGTACTAGGGAGTCGGAGAGGTGACCTTGACCGTATTGCCGTCGGATTTGATCGTGCTGCCGTCGAGGGTCGTTGCGGCTGCCGTGGCGGGCGCCGGCACCTTGCAACGTTTGCCTTTGCCTTCGAGGGGCTTGCCGTAGATGGCCCCTGCCGGCTCGATGTACACGATGCCACCGCCGGGGGGGCGCGGGATGATGGCGCCGCTCGTCATGGGCCGGCCTTCGCCGAGCGCTTCCACGTAGACGACCACGTCGTTCCCCTCGACACCGTAACCCTGATACGAGGCGCCCAGCGTACCCGTGGGCGTCGCGTCACAGGTCACGCCGTTGGAGCTGAAGGCGATCACCCATTGCGTGGTCGGCTCGAGGCGGGGCGCGCCGAGCTCCCACTGGAAGGCAGGGTCCTCGACGCGGTCGCTCAGCGTGACGGCCAAGCACTGACAGCTGGCCCGGTTCGAGCCTGCGTAACTGAGGTCGTGACGCGCCCCGAGCAGCGCATACTCTTCTACCTGGAAGTTCTCCGAAACGGGCTCCGCTTTGACCGGAGGCGCCTCCAGCGGGCGATCGAACTCGCGCACGGGAGCGTCGGGATCCTTGCCGGTCTTGAGCGAGGCATCGCCCTGAACGGACGCCTGACAAGCGCTCAGCAGCAGGCATCCGACGGGCACGGCGAGCCTCCACCAGCGCTGCTTTGCCCTCGGCTTTGTCTGAGTCGTTTTCATGGCTTCGCTCCAGCTGTACGGCCCCGCCGGCGCCGGCCTCGTGCGGACAGGACGGCCAGCGTGCGGCGACAGAAAACCACATCGCGCCCATTCGGGCGAATTTTGGCTTTGTTCCCCGGGAGCAGGCGTAGGGCGGTATGCTAGGGCCGTGGATCTCGAGGCGCTCCGAGCCCAGCTGGCGCGAACGCCGTCGGTGGTACCTGCGGGCCGCGTGCGCGCCGTGACCGGGCTAGCCGTACGCGCGACGCTGCCGGGCGCTCGCATCGGCGAGGTGGTCCGGATCCGGCGGCGAGGGGAGCCGCTGGACGCAGAGATCGTCGGTTTCAGCGCCGGTGAAATCGTCGCCCTCGCCCTGGGCGACGTGGTCGGCGTCGGGCCCGATGACGTCGTGGAGGCCACGGGCCAAACTCTGCACGTGCGCGTGGGAGCGGGGCTGCTCGGTCGCGTCGTCGATGGGCTCGGTCGGCCTCTCGATGGCCTGGGCGAGATCGAGGTGGCCGCCACGGTCCCGGTCGATCGGGCGCCGCCGCCGGCGCTCGAACGCCGCCCGGTGACGCGGCCGCTCGGCACGGGCATCCGGGCGATCGATGCGCTGGCCACGCTCGGTCAGGGGCAGCGCGTGGGACTCTTTGCGGGCTCGGGCGTGGGCAAGAGCAGATTGCTCGGTTCGCTCGCTCGCGGGGCCGGCGTGGACGTCGTGGTGGTGGCCCTGGTCGGGGAGCGCGGGCGCGAGGTGGGGGACTTCGTGCGCAATGAGCTCGGGGAAGGGGGCCGGCAGCGCGCGGTGGTGGTCGTGTCGACCAGCGACGCGCCGGCACTGGAGCGGCTGCGCGCCGCGCAGGTGGCCACCGCCGTCGCCGAGTCGTTTCGGGACCAGGGCAAGAACGTGCTGTTGCTCGTCGACTCGATCACGCGCGTGGCGCGTGCGCAGCGCGACGTGGGCCTCGCCGCGGGCGAACCGCCGGTGCGGCGCGGCTATCCCCCCAGCGTGTTTTCGATGTTGCCGCGTCTGCTCGAACGTGGCGGCCAGGCCGCGCGCGGGGTCATCACGGCCGTGTACACGGTGCTGGTCGAGGGGGACGACCTGTCGGAGCCGATCGCGGACGAGGTGCGCGGCTTGCTCGATGGGCACATCATCCTGGATCGCGAGCTGGCGGCGCGCGGTCACTACCCGGCGATCGATGTGCTGCGCTCATTGTCGCGCGTGATGGCAGACATCACCAGTGAGGCACAGCGCCGCGCGGCACGCCAGCTGCGCGAGCTCCTGGCGGCGCACGAGAGCAAACGTGATCTCATCGCACTCGGCGCGTACGTGCGCGGCAAAGACGCGCTCACCGATCGCGCGGTGGCGGCGATGCCCGAGATCCAGCGCTTCCTGTGTCAGGAGGGCGCGGACGTGAGCCCGTTCGAAGAGACGCTGGAGCGGCTGCAAAAGCTCGTCGGGCGCTACTCGGAGTAGCCACACGCGGGGCCGCCCGCACGAGTTAGAGGGTCGGCCCCTCGCAGATCGAGGCGTAGGGGGTAGCACATTGAAAATCGGCCCAGCCGGTCGTCAAGCGCACGCGCAAGCAGTCGGAAGCTTCGCCGCCGTTCGGTTCGGCGGTAGCCCCGCCATTCCAGTTGGCAAAGGCGCCCCCCACGCTGGCGCCCGTGGGGCCCCCATTCCAGAAGGCATTGTTGTCGTTCACCCAGCGCCAGACGCCCTCCGCGTCGAGGTCGGACGCGCCGACCCAGGCATCCGGCACCGTGCCGAGCAAAGCCACGAGCCAGGCGTCGCGCTCGGCGTCGCGGATCGTCGCCAGATCCCAGCCAGCACCCAGGCTCTGGCACGCCGTGCGTGCGTCGGCCCAAGCGCGCGCCACCGTGCTGAGCTGGAAGCAGCGATCTCCCGGGCCGAGCAGGCTCCCGGGCAGGCAGCCTGGTAGCGCCGTGCCGGCGTCGCTCGAGGGAGGCACCGGCTCGCTCTCGGGGACGTTCGCCGCGTCGCTGCCCGCATCCAACGATGGTGTGGCCGCCGCCACCTGGTCGTTCATCGTGCTGGGCTCGAGCGGCGGATTGGACAGCGGGCAGTCACCGATGCAGCCAGCGCCGACTCCATTCTCGGAGCTACCATTTTCGGAGCCAACAGGGCCGGGGCCGCCCTCGTCCACCGCGGAGGTGACCGGCTCTGGATCGGAAGCGCCGGGCGCGCTCGAGTTTCCCGTCCCATCGTCAGCGGTAGAGATCGGCGCAGCCTGCCCGTAGTTGCCCAGGTCTTCGGTGGGCAGACACGAGAGCGCTCCCAGCGTCATCGAAGCCACGATCCGCCCCAGATACCAGGCCTCTGCACGAGCCATCTTGCCCACCATCACCACACTCGCCTCGATCCCCTCCGGCTCGCCTTCCGACCCAGGAGCGTCCATTTGACGAGCTAGCATAGCGTGGGCGTCCGGTGCTGCCATTTCTCGCGCAGCCGCCGGGCATGAGCGAACTCAGCCTCCCACGGCCGCCGTATCCAGCGGGTCACGCCGCGGTTTCGATCGCCAGCGAGCCGTCTTTTTGCCCGTATTTGCCGGCAGGTCGTGGCGTGTTCAGATTCGGTGCGTTCATTCAGATCGCACCCGTACGAGACCGCACCAGTGTCGAGCCAACGTGCCTGTCGTGGCAGGCGTGTGGCGCGCCGGAGCGAAGCGGACGCGCGGCGCACGATGTGCTTGGGTCGAAGCTACGAGCACGCTCCTACCACTGGCGCAGCGGCGCCGCCTCGGATGGTCGCCGGTGAATCACGGCGTGCAACATGCTGCGTACCCGAGGCCAAGCACGGCGGGGCATGTCAGATCGAGGGCTCGCCTGTCAACCCGGCCCGAGCGCGTCCCGCGCTCGGCCGGCCTGGACGGGGGCGGCCAGAGGCGGACCGCCCGCGCTCGGGGCCGTCGCGCAGGCAGTTCTCGCCGTCCCGGGTTCCGGCCGGCGCAGGCGCCGCGCGGGAATCCTGATAAAAAGTGCGATCTGGCCGTGTCTGTGGGGGCGTGAAACTGGGGACGAAGCAGGGGCGCGAACGACGCCGGCGAGGGAGCTCAGCTCTGCTCGGGCTGCTGTCGCTCGCGAGCTGTGGCCGTTGGGGCTACACCTGGGTCAGTCCTTTCGACGATGCGATTCCGCGCGACTCCCTGGCAGCCGACGCAGGCGGCCCCGGCAGCGACGGCGGGCCGGTGCAGGGCCCCTCGTCGCCCGGCGACTCCGACTCGGGGGGCGCCCCTGCCGAGCCGCTGCGGTGTGCACAGTTCGGCCCATTTGCCGCTCCCGAGCTGCTCACAGGCCTCGGGCAAGCCTTGCCCTTCAGTCCGGCGCTGTCGGCAGACGGCTTGCTGCTCGTGTTCGGTGCGGGCGCCCCCGGCGATCTTTTCCTGGCCCAGAGGGCCAGCCGTAGCAGCCTCGAGTTTTCGCCAGCGACGGAGCTGAGAGCCCCAGCAACGTGGTGGAGCTCAACGGTGCGGGTGACGACGCCGACGCAGCACTCTCTTCCGACGGCACGGAGCTGATCTTTGCCTCGGACCGAGCCGGCTCGCGCGAGCTCTGGCGAGCGTTGCGCGCGTGTGCGACGCCGCTGCCGTAGGGGCCGCTCAGAGCGGCGCGCGGCGCGTCAGCGTTTCGATCACGAAGGGGTACTCGTTGCGCTCGTCGGCGGCGTGCGCGCTATCCTCGTGCACCAGCCACTGGCTCTCGTCGAAGGCGGGAAAGAAGACGTCGCCGGGCACGTCCGCGAGCACCCGCGTGCGGTAGAAGGTGTGCGCCAGCGGCAGCGCGAGCGCGTAGATCTGTGCGCCGCCGATCACGAAGGCCTCACTCTCCCCCGCGGCGAGCGCCAAACGCAGGGCTTGCTCGAGGGAGGGCACGACCGGGCAGTCCGCGCGGTACGAGGGATCGCGAGAGATCACCAGGTTCGGGCGGCGCGGCAGGCAGCGGCCGATGGACGCATGGTTCTTGCGGCCCAGGATCACGTGATGCCCCGTGGTCTTCTGCGCGAAAAAGCGCAGATCGTCGCGCAGACGCCAGGGTAGCTCGTTATTGCGGCCGATCACGCCATTCTGTGCGACCGCCGCGATCAGACTGATTTTCATGGCGAGAAAAGCATCTCAGATCGCGATCGGGGCCTTGATGCCGGGATGCGGGTCGTAGTCCACGAGCTCGAAGTCTTGCAGCGTGAAACTGAAGATGTCTCGTCGCTCGGGGTTGAGGCGCATCTTGGGGAGAGCCCGCGGTTCGCGCTCCAGCTGCAGGCGTGCTTGCCGCTCGTGGTTCAAATACAGATGCACGTCACCGAAGCTATGGACGAACTCTCCGGGTTGGAGCCCGCAGACCTGCGCCACCATCTGCGTCAAGAGCGCGTAGGAAGCGATGTTGAACGGCACGCCGAGAAAGACGTCCGCGCTGCGCTGGTAGAGCTGGCAGGAGAGCTTGCCGCCCGCCACGTAGAACTGAAACAGGCAATGGCACGGCGGCAGCGCCATGTTTTCGATCTCGGCCACGTTCCAGGCGCTCACGATCAGCCGGCGCGAGTCGGGGTTGTGGCGGATCTCGTCCACCACCCGCGCGATCTGGTCGATGTGGCCGCCGTCCGGAGTGGGCCAGGAGCGCCACTGGTAGCCGTAGACCGGGCCGAGGTCACCGGAGGCGTCGGCCCACTCGTCCCAGATGCTCACGTCGTGCTCGTGCAAAAAGCGCAGGTTCGTCTCGCCACGTAGAAACCAGAGAAGCTCGACGATGATGGAGCGAAGGTGCAGCTTTTTCGTGGTGAGACACGGAAAGCCAGCAGCCAGATCGAAACGCATCTGGTGGCCGAAGAGGCTGAGCGTACCCGTGCCGGTCCGGTCGCTCTTGCGAGTGCCTTCGTTCAGGATTTTCTGCAGCAAATCGAGGTAGGCGCGCACCCGGGCAGCATACAGGATTGTCGGCGCTTCGTCCCGGGGCCGCACCCCCGCATCCGCCGCTCCATCCGTCCTGTCCGTCTCCCGGGCCGAGGCGGCTTTGCACTTCTTCACACAGATCCGGGAACGCGCTTAGCACGCGCCCCCCAAGCTCATCTCGTCGGGCGCCGCAGCGGAGGCCCGACATCAACGAGGAGAAGTGAGCATGTTTGGGTTCGTGTTCGGCACATTGTGCCTGGTCGGCTTCGTGAGCGTGTACCGGCGCCGGGGGTGGGGGCGCCATGGCTGGCATGGCTGGCATGGGCATGGCTGGCACCGCGGGAGCTTCGGACGCCGCGGCGGCTGGGCGATGTATCGGGCGTTCGAGGAGCTCGATACCACCCCGGGCCAAGAAAAGGCCATCCGCAGCGCCCTCGGCGAGCTCAGAAGCTCGCTCGCTGAAATGCGGCCGGATCTGCGCGCCGTGCGCACGCAGCTGGCGCAGACGCTCACCGCCGAGCAGTTCGACGGGCCACAGGTCGAGGCGTCCCTCGATCGCCAGGTGCAAGCGTTCGGTCGCGTGGGCCCCCTGGTGGCGCACACGCTCGGTCAAATTCACGAGGCGTTGGACCCCGATCAGCGCCGTCGTCTGGCTCGCTTCCTCGAGGCGGGCCCTGGTTACTGCTGAAGGAGGCGAGACATGGGACGGCGATTCATCTTGGTACTATTGGCGTTCGGCAGCGCGGCGGGCTTCGCCGCGGGGTTCAGCTCCTGGCGTTGGCACCAGCAGCATGGCTGGGGAGAGCACGGTTGGGGAGGGGGGCCCTGGGGTCGCCAGGGGCGACTGGATGCGATGGCGGAAGCCTGCGTTCGGGCCGCCGAGCGCGCGCCGAGTGCCCCGGGGGCGGCCCCCGTAGTGGCGCCGGGCCCCGCCGCACCGTGATAGAGTCGGAGCGAGTGGTTGCATGGCCCTGCATGTCTTGATCGTCGACGACGACTTGCGGCTCTTCGAGTTGCTCGAGAGCTACCTGGGCCAGAACGCCGTGACAGCGCGGTCTGCTCCCGATGGGCAGACTGCGCTGCGGCTGCTCGCCCAGCAATCGGTGGACGCCGTCTTGCTCGACGTGATGATGCCCGGCATGGATGGTCTGAGCGTACTGCGCAAGATCCGCGAGCACAGCCTGGTGCCCGTGATCATGTTGACCGCCAAGGGGGACGAGACCGATCGAGTGGTCGGGCTGGAGCTCGGCGCCGACGACTACCTGCCCAAGCCGTTCAGTCCGCGCGAGCTCTTGGCGCGGCTGCGCGCGGTGGTGCGGCGCACGCAGGCCCACGGGGAGCGGCGGCAGTTTTCGGTCTCCGGTGTACGGGTCGATCTGGAGAGCCGGCGCGTCGATCGGGACGGGCGCAGCCTGGACCTGACCGGCCTCGAGTTTGACCTACTGGTGGCGCTGATGCAGCGCGCGGGGCGCGTGGTGGCGCGCACATCGCTCCTGGAGTTGGCGGGGCGCAGCGACGTGAACGTGAGCGATCGCGCGGTCGACGTGCACGTGTCGCACCTGCGGCGCAAGCTGGGGGATGACCCGCCGCGGCTGATCTGCACCGTGCGCGGGGTGGGCTACATGTTCGCTCGGGACGAGACATGAGGTTTCGCCGTGCCCGGGGCCTGCAACATCAGCTATTTTTCTGGTTTGGCCTGACCGGCCTGGCCACGGTGCTCGCCGCGGGCCTGGCGCTGCGTTCGCTGGAGCCGGTCGCGAGTTCCTGGCCACGGCGCCTGCAGCAGATCAGTGACTTTGCGGCGCAGCAGTTTGCCGAGCGCTGGTCCAATGTCGAGGCGCGTCACGCTCTCGCGCAGCAACTCGCGGATGCCTTCGAGGTCAGTCTCGTGCTGGAGGATGCCGAGGGGCGGGCGCTGGAGCGGGTGGGAGGCGGGACGTGTCGCGGCCCGGAGCAGCGGCTCGAGATCACGCGCGATGGGGTGGCGCTCGGGCGGGTGCGGGGCTGCCTGCACGGGGCGCGCAACTTTGGACCCGCGCTGCTGGCGGTGCTCGGCAGTGCTTGCCTGGTGCTGTGGATCGCGGCGGCGCTGGTGGCCCGGCGTCTGGTCCGCCCGCTGTCGCTCTTGATCGCGACGACGCGCGAGATCGGTACCGGCAATCTCAGCGCACGCGTGCGGCTGGGCCGCCACCAGAAGGGGGAGCTGAGGCTGCTCGCCGAGTCGGTCAATGACATGGCACAGCGCATCGAGCGCCAGCTCAGAGACCAGCGCGAGCTGCTCGCCGTCGTGTCTCACGAGGTGAGGAGCCCGCTGGCGCGGCTGCGGGTGGCGACCGAGATCCTGCGCGGCGGGGCCACGACGAAGGTGCTGGACGCGGTGGAACGCGAGGTGAGCGAGCTCGATGTCCTGGTGGGCAAGCTGCTGGCGAACTCGCGGCTGGATTTCGAGACGCTGAGCAAGCAATCGGTGGTGCCCTCCGAGTTGTTCGTCGACGTGCTCGAGCGGCGCACGCTGGCCCCCGAGCTACTCGAGGATCAGACGCAGGGCAGGCGCGTGCAGGTGGATCCGACGTTGATCGCTCGAGCCCTGGACAACCTGCTGGAAAATGCCGAACGCCATGCGGGCGGCGCTGCGCGCTGCCGGGTGTGGATCGACACGGGGTCGGCGCCGGGGGAGGCAGCCGCGAGGAGCGGGTCCGCGAGCACGCCGCTAGGAAACGCCGCGCGCGCGCCGCAGCTCGTCTTCGAGGTCTGCGACGACGGGCCTGGGTTTGCGGCAGAGGTGCTGCCGCGGGTGTTCGAGGCCTTTCAACGCGCGGGGGGCGCCGAGCGGGCGGGGGCGGCCTCGCTCGGTCTCGGGTTGTCCCTGGTGCGGCGCATCGCGCGCGCCCACGGCGGGCGGGCGTGGGTGGAGAACCTGCCTGGCCGCGGCGCGCGCGTGGCCTTCAGCGTGGCGCTGTCCAGCGCCGCCGCTGAGCCAGCGCGTCACTGATAGGTCAGCGTGACCATCAGGCCCGGGCTGGTCAGCACCAGATGCTGCCAGTTCAGGTTCGAGCTGTCCTCGCCGACCAGATAGGAAATGGTCGTGCGCGCGAGCACTCCGAGGCTCCAGGAGTCGGAGATCCAGAACTCCTGACCGATGCCCAGCATCACACCTCCGCCGAGCGCCAGGTATTTGCTCTGCTCGGTGGCCTCATCGCCGAAGGCGCGCGGCGAGAGCCAGGCCAGGCCGAGCGCGGCTTGAAAATGCAGGCCTCCTTGCGGGTCGAAATAGCGATCGAGGAACGGGCCGAGCAACGCCAGGGTGCGCAGCTCGGGGTCGAGCTCGGCGGGCGGCAACTCGGTCACGGTGTGATAGCTGGCGGTGGCGAGATCCGCCGTATAGAGCCCACCGCCGATCACCCAGCCCGGCGCGAGCGTGCCACCAAAGGCCAGCTCGCTCAGGCTGGAGATGCCGCGCGTGCGGCCCTTGATGTCCGGGCCGGCTCCGCTGCTGCCGAGCCGTTCGTCGTAGACGGCAAAGCCCATCGCCGCCCGCAGGTAGAAGCCGTCGTGCGTGCGCGGCCGATCACCGGCGGGCTCCGGCTCCTCGGCGCGCGCGGGGGGCACGCCGAGCGCGACCACCCCTGCGGTGGTCAGGATCGAGCATAGCCGCGCCGGCCCGAGCCGAGCGGCGCGAACCGGCGTGCTGCCGGGCGGTGGATGCGCAGCGGGGCTGCGGGTCAATGGCTGGGGTTCGCCCGGGGGTTCAGCGGCGAGGTGGCACTCGGGGTGGTGCGCGTGCCCGAGCCGGCATGACCGCGATGCTCGAGCTCGTCGTCGCCCGTGAACTTGTCCCCGATCTCCTGCATGAAGGTCTTGCGCGGGCGCAGCTTGTTGGTCACGTCGCGCACGCCGCTCACCGATTCGATGATGTCTTCGGCGCGGCGCTTCATGTGGCGGTCCGTGACAGCGCCTTCCAGGGTCACCTCTCCCTCCTTGACCTGCACGGTGATGTCGCTGGCGTCCACGGCGTCGTCATCGCTCAGTCGATCGCAGACGTCCTCGCGGATGCGGTCGTCGGAACGGACGTAGCCCTTGGGGCCCTTGCCATAATAGCGGCCCATGCCCGCCGGGCTCTGGCTCCGCTCGTCCCGCTCGAAGCCGCGCAGCGGCCGCCAGGGATCGTCGTGCTCCGTCGTATTCCAGTACGAACCCGAGCGCTCCAGGCGCGGGTCGTCGAAGCGCCCGTAGCGCGGCTCGCTGAAAGCACCCTGGCCCCAGGCGTTCGGGCCTCGCTGCGCGCCGCCCTGGCCGGAGTAGCCGCCCTGAGCGTAGGCGTTGCGCAGGCGATCGTAGTCACCCTGGCCGTAGTAGTTTCCGGGCCCGTAGTAATTGCCGGAGCGGTAGTTCGGCCTCGGCGCGGATTGCGAGGACGAATGGTCGCCGGGGCGCCAGGGGCGTTCCCCGTATTGGCGATCCTGTTCATCGCGTTCGTAGTCGAAAGAGCGAGGGTCGCGTTCATCGCGGCGAGGGTTGAAACGGTCGCTGTCTCGCTCTCGGTCGGATCGGTTTTGCATTATCGCCTCATGTGCTTGGTTCGTTGACGGGATCCCGTCCTCGGCACCGCGGCCCAGGCCGGACACAGTGCTAGGCAACCTCCATGCCGCGCCGTCTCGGCCGCAGGCCGCTGCGCCGGGGCCCATCCTGGAGCGCGAGCTGCACTGGTTTTCAGCCTCGAGTCAGCGACGCTTCGGCAAGCCTCCCGGCGCGCGCGATCCGCGGGTTCCGAGGCGAACCGTCACGCCGCGAGGCGGAATATCCAGAAGCACCCGAGCCGTGGACTGCCGCCCCCGGTCCATCACGTGCTGGTCGAGGAAAAGCACGGCCCCAAGCAACAGCTTTCCAAGCGGCGGCGCGCGGGCAAGGTGTTCCTCGATGACCTGCGCAACGTGAGAGGGCGCGCCGGCCGAAAAGTCGCAGCGCAAGGCGTGAGGCTGGGTTCCGCGAGCCTGCGCTCCAGGCGGTCAGCCGCCGGTTCGGGTCAGGCTTCCTCTCCTTCTTCGAGCTCCGCGTCGTCGTCCTCGAGCGCTTCTTCGTCGTCCTCGTCCATGCCCTCGAGGTAGGCGGCCAGGAGCTGGCGGCCGCGCAGCGCGCGCTCGTTCTGCTCGACCTGGCATTCCTCGAAAAAGGCGACCAACTCCGGATTCTTGGCCCGCCGCGCGTCCGTCTCGTATTTGGCGCACGTCTCGGCGCCCTGGAGCGCGTGATAGATGACGCTGATCAGTCCGTAAGTATCATCGCGTTCGGGCGTCGCCCCGGAACGTCGCGTGCTGGTCCCCGCGCCGGGTCGGCGGTTGGGTACCGTTCGCTGATTTTTGCCACGCTGAGCGCCGCTGTTCGTTGCTTGATTGGCCATCTTGTCACGTCCCTTTCACTTCGGCTGCGGTGTCCGCAACAGTTCGCAGCGTGGTCACACTCGTTGCATGGCGGTCACACACTAGAGTCGCACGTGTTGCACGGGTCGTGCCTATGCACAGCGCATGTAGAACATGTGGACAAGTTCAAAGCTCCACACCTCGCAGCCCCAGCGTCTCGCGTCCGTGGGGAGCATCGAAATCGAGTTGGGGCCCGATCGGTACGATGCCGGTCGGGTCGAGGTGGGGGTGGCTTTCGTAGTAGTGATGCTGGATGTGATCGAGATGCACCGTGCGGCGGATCGTGGGCATTTGGTACAGATCGCGCGTGTATGCGGAGAGTGCCGCGTAGTCGCCCACGCGCCGTAGGTTGCACTTGAAGTGACCGTGATAGGCGGCATCAAAACGAATCAGCGTGACGAACAGCCGCACGTCGGCCTCCGTGAAGCGATCCCCGCACAAGTAGCGTTGCGTCGAGAGGCGCAGCTCGAGCTCGTCCAGCATCTGAAACACGCCTCGCGCCGCGGCCTCATAGGCCGCCTGACTCGTGGCGAAGCCCGCCCGGTACACGCCGTCGTTCAGGCGTTCGTACAGCGGGCCCTCGAGCGCGTCGATCTGCTCGCGCAACTCCGCAGGGTAGTAGTCTCCCGGTGTGGCACCCAGCGCGTCGAACGCCGAGTTGAACATGCGTACGATGTCCGCCGACTCATTGCTCACGATGCGCCCGCGCAGCCGGTCCCACAACACCGGCGTCGTGGCATGCCCGTCGAACGCCTGCGGATCGGCCCGGTAGACGTCGGACAGGAGGTGAGCGCGGTGGATCGGGTCGGGCACGACGCCCGGACCCGGCTCGAAGGACCACCCCGACGGTCCCATCTTCCAGTTCACGACCGAGACGGGGATCAGCGGCTCGAGGCCCTTGAGCGAGCGTAGGATCAGCGTGCGGTGCGCCCACGGGCACGCATACGAGACGTACAGGTGAAAGCGCTGGCGGGCGGGCGCGAACCCCGCGTCGCCCGTGGGTCCGCGCGCCCCGTCGGGGGTGATCCAGTTTCGGTACTGCGAGCCGCGGCGGACGAACCGTCCGGCGTTCGCGGGCGTCTGCTCGTCGGCGGAGGAGGGGCTCACGGGTCATCTGGGCAGCAACTGCCGTACCAACCTGGCTGCCGGTACGACCACTGGGCAGAAGTGGTCGGCACTTGCCGCCCGGCCCCTGCGCTCTCGGCGGGGTGCGCGGGTGGGTGACAAGGTGGCCGGGACAATCCGCCCCAGCGTGCCGCTGGGCACGGCCGCCGGCGTCGGCCGCGCCCCGAGCGCCATCTGCGGACGCGCGGGTTCAGAACATGTGTCCCGCCGCCAGGTAGCTGCTCAGGTGCTGCGAGTCCGGCGACCAGGCGAGGTCGAAGCGCACGACGACGCTTTTGCCCGAGGCGATGCGCAGCCCAGCGCCGAACCCAGATTTGAGGCCGAGCGTGGTGCCGTCCAGGTCGGGATGGGAGTGATAGTCCGCCCACAGCCGGCCCACGTCCGCAAACGCGACCAGGCCAAAGCGACGATCATCCCCCATGATGTTCAGCGCAAACAGCTCGCTGCGCAGCTCGAAGTTGGCGAAGGCCTTGATCTTGCCGTAGTAGCGCTGCGCTGGGATGCCGCGCACGCCGCGTGAGCCGCCGATGGCGAAGGTGTCGTCGTAGCGCGCCAGTTCGTAGAATGGCGCGTTGCCGATCAGCAAATCCGTCGTGGCGCGCATGGCCAGAATCAAGCGGCGCCGCTCCGGGACGAGCGGCACGTAGAAGCGCGCGGAGCTGTTCCAGCGTGCAAATGAATATGACGCATCGCCGAAGGTCCCCGGAGTCACGTCGATCCGCTGCCCGAGGACCACGCCCCGGCGCGGAGAGGTCTCGTCGTCGCGCGTGTCCCAGGCGACGCCGAAGGATAGCTCCGGCACGCCGTGGTATCCTGCATCGCCCAGCAGATCCCGCACGTAGGCCTCGTCGCTCTGCATGTCGTTCGCGAGCTGGCTATCGGCCGGCACCTCGAACCAATTTTGGGTGTAGGACACGCCGAAGGAGAAGACCCAGGGCCGCAGGCGGTAGTCCCAGCCCACCTTCAGGCTCGGGTGCGTGCGCCCATACTCGTTTTGAGTGGCGCTCGCCTCGGCGTCCGCCGGGATGGTCGAGGCGTTGCCGAGCCCATAATATTTGAGGTTGCTCTCCCGCGTGAACGAGACGCGCAGATCCAGACCCAGCCGGTCCTCGATGACGTGCGGAAATCTCCAGCGCAAATTCACGTCCAGAAGGGGAACGCTGAAGACGCCGTCCTTGTGCGCGACCGTGACGCTACCCGCGGTCTCGATCCGATACACGAAGGGATCGCGGCCGGGCTCCAGCTCCGTCAGCGACGCCATGTAGCCCCCGCCGAACCCCACGTCGCTGCTGCCGCCCACGAACGGCACCAGTCCAAACTCCGAGTCGGAGCCCTCGGGGCGCGTCGCGCCGTCGGCTGCGGCTTGCGGCGCCGCGGCGGCATTCTGCGCGCTGACGCCCTTGTCGTCTTTCTCGCCAGGCTCTGCCGCAGAACTCGAAGCGCAGGGGAGCAACCCAACGAACAGTGTCACGGGGAACGCGAACAGGACGATACGCAGCAAGAATTGATTACAGAGCACGAACCAAGCCAGGCGCTCGTAGCGCCACCACGGGCTGGATTGGGACAACCTTTTTGTCCCTGCTGTGGCAGGGGGTACCGGTCGACCTGGCGCGACCGGCTACGCAGGCCTGCCGATCGTGCGCCTATCCGAGCTGGGAACGGAGTTTGCAGCCCGCGTCCCCGCCGTGGCGACCAGCTGCCAACCCCTGTACGAACCGGAACTCGACGCCTGGCGCGAGGTCCAGGCTGGCCTGAGCCAGCAGCCCAAGCGCTTGCCCAGCAAGCTGTTTTACGACGCACGGGGCTCGCTGCTCTTCGAGCGCATCACCGAGCTGCCCGAGTACTACCTGGCGCGCCTGGAGCGGCAGATCTTGCGCGACCATCTGGGTGAGATCACGAGCTTGCTCGGGGCCGATCGGGTCTTGGTCGAGCTGGGCAGTGGGGCGTCGCGCAAGACCCGGCTGCTGCTCGACAGCCTGCCACGGCCGATCGCCTATGTGCCCATCGACATCTCCCCGAGCGCGCTGCGCTCCAGCGTGGCGGCGTTGCGCACGGAGTATCCGCGGCTGCTCGTGCGGCCTCTGGTCGCCGACTATACGCGTGCGCTGCGCTTGCCGCTGGCCGCCGAGGGCGTGCCCCTGTCCGTGTTCTTCCCTGGCTCCACCATCGGCAACCTCGATCCGGCGGAGGCGGCGGCGTTCCTGGCGCGGCTCCGGCGAGAGTGGGGGCCGCGGCAACGCTGGCTGATCGGGGTGGACACCCCCAAGGAGGCCTGGATGTTGGAGGCCGCGTACGCGGACGCGCAGGGCGTGACAGCGGCGTTCAATCGCAACATCCTGCTCGTGCTCAACCGCGAGTACGCGGCCAATTTTCGCGTCTCGGAGTTCGAGCATCGCGCGCTGTGGCAACCGAGCGAGGGGCGCATCGAGATGCAACTGGTGAGCCGCCAGCGGCAGGTCGTGTCGATCGGTCCGCAGGTCTTCACGCTCGAGGCAGGTGAGCCGATCGTCACCGAACATTGCCACAAGTATGCCCCGCAGGCATTTCGAGAGCTCGCCGAGCAGGCCGGGTTCGTGGCGCGCCGGGTGTGGGCCGACAGTTCGGAGCGCTACAGCCTGCACCTGCTCGAGGCCCAACGCCTCGATACCAGCGCTGCTCCGCCCGGCTGAGCTGCGCCGGGCGTGCTGCCCCTGCGCGCTCTGGGGCGCAACGCTGGGGG
>Ga0315912_10001463_pt1 | contig 28854 bp, 27 predicted proteins | sample VfabasoilMG_FD_204469 | JGI IMG/M metagenome (GOLD analysis project Ga0315912, IMG submission 204469) | Garden soil microbial communities collected in Santa Monica, California, United States - V. faba soil | ecosystem: Environmental > Terrestrial > Soil > Garden | place: USA: California...
GCTGATCGCGTTCGCGGCGGTGGCGCTCGGGTCGGGGCATGCGGCGTGGATGCTCGGCCGCCAGTCGTACCTCGCCGACATCTGTGCACCGCACGAGCTCGGCCGCGCGATCGCGGCGATGGCGGGCTTGCAGCGCGGCGGCGCGTTGCTCGGGCCGTTTTTGGGCGGCACGCTCGCGGGGCTCGCGGGATATCCGGTTGCTTTCGCGGTCGGCGCCGCGAGCGCCGTCGTTGCCGGCGCGACCGTGCTCGCATTCGCGCGCGCCGTGCCGCCGCACGAGAATCCCGACGCGAGCCTCGCGGGCACGGTCGCCGTGCTGCGCGCGCAGGGCGGCGTGCTCGCGACGGCAGGCGGCAGCGCACTCGTGCTGCAGCTCATGCGCGCGACGCGCCAGCTGCTGATTCCGCTGTTCGGCCAGGCCGTGGGGCTCGACGTCACGACGATCGGCTTGGTCTACTCATTGTCTACGGTCGTCGACATCGCGCTGTTCTATCCGTCGGGTGTGCTCGCCGACCGCTACGGCCGCAAGTGGAGCGCGGTGCCGAGCATGGCGCTGTACGCGCTCGGGCTCGCGCTGCTGCCGCTCGCCGCGGGCTTTTGGTCGCTGCTCAGCGTTGCGGTCTTGCTCGGTTTCGCGAACGGCATCGGCACGGGTGTCGTCATGATCATCGGCGCCGATCTCGCGCGTGCGAGCGGTCGGCAGGGTCAGTTCTTGGGGCTGTGGCGCCTGATCGGCGACGTCGGGATCAGCGGTGCGCCGCTGCTCGCGGGCTCCGTCGTCAAGATCGCGGGGCTCGCGGCCGTGCCTTTGACGGTTGCAGGCTTGGGAGCCATCGGCACGCTCGTCATGGCGTTTGCGGTAGCCGAGACGCTGAAGCAGCGGCCGCTCTAGTTGGTTCGGGTTGCACTGGAATCCGCGCCGGATAGACCATAGGGCCACGCGAGGGCGGGGGGTCGAATGGCGTTGACACTGAACGTGAACGGCACGGCGCATTCTGTCGACGTCGATCCGCAGACGCCGCTGCTCTGGGTCGTTCGCGACACGCTCGGGCTCACGGGCACGAAGTTCAGCTGCGGCATCGCGCAATGCGGCGCGTGCACGCTGCACGTCGACGGGGCGCCCGTGCGCTCGTGCAGCTTCCCCGTGTCGCTCGCCGTCGGCAAAGCCGTCAAGACGATCGAAGGGGTCTCGACCGACGGTAGCCATCCGATTCAGCGCGCGTGGAAAGAGCTCGATGCGCCGCAGTGCGGCTACTGCCAGTCCGGCATGATCATGAGTGCGCTCGCGCTGCTCGAGCGCAATCCGAACCCGAGCGACGCCGACATCGACACGGCCGTCACGAACGCGTGCCGCTGCTCGAGCTATCACCGCGTGCGCAAGGCGATTCATTTGGCCGCCGATCTCATGAAGGAGCGGCGCGCATGAAAGCGCCGACGCCGAATCGGCGTGAGGTTCTCGCGGGCGCCGGCGCGTTCGTGCTCGGTTTCTGGTTGCCGCCGCGCGCGGCGCACGCGCAAACCGCTGCGGCGCACGGCGCCGCATGGTACTCGGAGCCGGCCGTTCCAGAGATCAATGCGTGGATCGTCGTCGAGCCCGATGACACCGTCGTCATTCGCATCGCGCAAACGGAGCTCGGCCAAGGCGTCTGGACTTCGAACGCGATGATGGTCGCCGAGGAGCTGCAGTGCGATTGGAGCAAGGTGCGGCCGATCTACGCGTCTGCGAATCGCGATGCGCGCGAGCAAGCGCCCGCGTGGACGCTGCAAGTGCCCGGCAACGGCGCTACGGATCCGAACGGCGGCGGTGAACCGACGTTCGGCAACCGTGCACGCACGGGCGGCTTCGGTATTCCCGATAGTCTGTATCGACGCATGCGCACGAACGCGGCGTCGTCCGTCAAGGACGGCCGCTATTATCTGCAGCTTGCGGGCGCCGAGGCGCGCGAACGGTTGATGCTGGCGGCCGCCAATGAGTGGGCGGTGCCCGTCGACGAGCTCGTGGCGAAAGACAGCGTCATTACGCACGCGAAGAGCCGCCGCACGACGACGTACGGCAAGGTCGCCGCGCGTGCCGCGCGCACGCCGCATCCGAACCCCGAAGCGATCGCGCTGAAGCCGCCCGAGATGTGGACGCTGATGGGCACGGAGCAGAAGAACCTCGACATCCCGATGAAAGTGACGGGCGAGACGAAGTACGCGATCGACGTAAGGGTGCCGGGCATGAAGTGGGCCGCCGTGAAGTCGTGCCCGGTCTACGGCGGCGACGTGAAGAGCTTCGATTTCGAGGCGATCCGCGCCAAGCCAGGTGTTCGCGGCGTCCACCAATTTCCGATACCCGATCCTGCGCTGACGCGCGGGCGCGTGTTCAGCGGCGGCGTGGCCGTGATCGCGGACTCTTGGTATCAAGCGAAGACGGCGCTCGACGCAATGCCAGTCGAGTGGACCGTGCCTCCCGAGCGGGCGGCGTTCACCACGGAGAACATGCGCGCGGCGCTGAAGCAGGCGCTGGACGAGCCGGGCCGCGTGCGCGTGAACCAAGGCGACGTCGACGCGGCGTTCGCGAACGCGAAACGCGTCGTCGAGGCGACGTACTACACGCCGTACCTGCCGCGCGCGCGTATGGAGCCCGGCAACGCGACCGTGCTCGTGACGGACGATCGCGTCGATATCTGGATCGGCGATCAGAGCCCTCAGGAGACCCGCTTCAGTGCGGCGCAGATCACGGGCATCGCCGAAGAGAACGTCTACCTGCACCTATGCCATCTCGGCGGCGGCTTCGGCCGCAACGGGAACGGGCCGCAAGCCGAACAAGCGATCATGATCGCGAATGCGAATCGCGGCACGCCGATTCATCTCTTATGGACGCGCGAGGAGGACTTCATCGGCACGACGTATCGCGCGATGGGCATGGCGCGTCTGAAAGCCGCGCTCGACGACGACGGCTGGCCGCTCGCGCTCGAGGTCCGCACGAGCATGCAGGAGGACGGCTTCGGTCCCGACGCGTCGTTCGACGTCACGTCGCGCTATTACGTGCCGAGCTACCGCTTCTCGAATCACACGACGAAGTTCCACGTGCCCGTCGGCACGCGCCGCGGCGTCGGCCAAGCGGCGCACGAGTTCTATCGCGAGAGCTTCATCGACGAGCTCGCGCACGCCGCAGGCAAGGATCCTTATCGGTATCGCCGTGAGCTGATTGCTCGCACCGAGCTGCCATTCAAGGCCGACATGATCAAGGCGCTCGACATGGCCGCCGAGATGGCAGGGTGGGGCACGCCGTTGCCGCGGGGTAAAGCGCGCGCGATCGCGCTCGAGGAGCGCGGCGTCGAGACGGGCGGCTCCGCGACGATCAGCGCCATGGTGCACACGGTGTCGGTGAGCCGCGACGGCCGCGTGAAGCTCGAGCGCGTCGATGTCGCGCACGAGTCCGGGTTTGGCTTGGTCAATCCGCTGTCGGTCAAGAAGCAGATCGAGGGCCAGATCACGTGGTTCTACAACGACGCGATGCACCAGGCCTGCAACATCGAGAACGGCGCGATCGCGGAGAACAACTTCAACCGGTTCTCGCTGTCGCGCATCGACGAGGATCCGCTCGAGATCAATATCGAGTTCTTTCCGACGAACCATTGGCTCGTCGGCATGGGCCACGACCGCGGCACGTCCGTGCAAGCGGCGATCGCCGACGCGATCTTTCAGGTCACGGGCAAGCGATTCCGCGAGCTGCCGCTACGCCAGCACGACGCGAGCTGGAGCTGACCTACGCTCGCCGCCGCCGGCGCGCGCTCGCCTTGCGGCGCGTATTCTTGGCCGCGACTTGGTGCTCCATCGCGTAGTGCCAGGCTGCGCTCAAGATCTCGCGCAGCTCCGCGCGCGTGACGTTCGAGAGCCGTACCAGCACGCCGGGATACGGCGCGAAGTGCTCGGTCAGGTAGTACACATCGGGCCTCGACTCGAGCAGCCGGGCCCGCTCCTCGAAGGTGATCGGCACGCCGATCGAATTCGGCTCGACGTCGTGGCGCGGAACCGGCTCGCCGACGAACCGCGTCTTGCCGGCCTTGAACGCGGGCATGCCGTAAGCCGTGACCTCTTCGACGTCGGGCATCGATAGCGCAATCACGCGGACGTCGTCGAAGCGAAGCGTACGCGCGCGCGTAGTCTTCTTGTCGCTCATCTCGGTCACCCCTGTCGCGGCGCCGTGGGCAGCATACGCCCGCATACGCGAGTGGCATAATCGCTGCGCGCCGAAACCCACGCAGGGGAGAGATTTCATGGGGATGCGGACAGCGGTTGTCATATTGGGCATGGTAGTTGCGAGCGCTGCGGCGGCGGACGACGCTGCTGTGCAGAAGCTCGCCGATCGCGCCGAGATCGAGACGCTCGTGACGAACTACGTGAAGGGGCTCGATACGCTCGACGCCGACTTGTACGCGGGCGTCTTCGCCGAGGATGCCGTCTTCGAGCTGCCGGGCGGAGTCGTGCACCGCGGGCGCGCGGCGATTCGTAAGATCGTGACAGACCTGCAAGAGGCGCGCGCGCGAAATCAAGCGGCCGGCACGCCGTCGGCAAGCCTGTATCACGTCATGGCGAACACGGCGATCGAGGTCGTCGACGACAAGAACGCGCGTCACCAGTCGTACGCGCAGACGGTGCGTGCCGCGGAGGGCGGGCAGTTCATCGTCGGCTTCATGGGGCGCTACGAGGACGTGCTCGTGAAGCGCGACGGGCGTTGGTACATCCAGTCGCGCAAGCTCGTGTCGTTCGTGCAGTAACCGAGCTTCGTATGCGGTGGGTCATCCGAAGCGTCGTCGCGGTCGTGGCGCTGCTCGCGCTCGTGGTCGCAGGTGCGCTCGGCTATCGAGCTTGGCGTCAGCACGACGGCGATGCCCTGATGCGCATCGACTCGCCGAGCGGCATCGACGACGCCTTGTTCGTCGACATCGGCGGCGCACGGCAATGGGTCACGATTCGCGGCCAGGACCGCGCGAATCCCGTCGTGCTCGTCTTGCACGGCGGTCCCGGCTCGGCGATCGCGGGGCTCGCTTCCAAGTTCGTACCGTGGGAACGGGATTTCACGGTCGTGCAGTGGGACCAGCCGGGCGCCGGCCGAACGTTCCGCGCCGCGGGCCACACGCTCGACCCGGACCTAAGCATCGAGAACATGACCGAGGACGGAATCGAGCTCGCAGAATGGCTGCGGCGCCGCTTCGGCAAAGACAAGATCGTTCTGCTCGGCTGGTCGTGGGGTTCGATCCTCGGCGTGCACATGGTCAAAGCGCGCCCGGATCTGTTCGCGGCTTACGTCGGCACCGGCCAGGTCGTCGCGATGCAAGAAGGCGAAGCCGTTGCGTACGCGAACGTGCTCGCGAAGGCGCGCTCGCGCGGCGACGGCGCCGCGGTCGCGGAGCTCGAGGCGCTCGGCGCGCCGCCGTACGACGAGCTCTTGGACGTCACGACGCAGCGCAAGTGGGCGACACAGTACGAGCTCGGCCTGCCGCTCGAGCGCGCTTTCGTGCTGCCGCAACTGTTCGTGCCGAGGACGACGCTCGGCGACATCTACGATTTGGCCCTTGCGACAGCGGCGTCCGGCGAGCATTTCGTCGGCGCGACGATGCAGGGGCCGCTGACGAAGGTCGACCTTCGGCAGCTCGGGCTCGAGTTCGCCGTGCCGATGTTTCTGTTCCAAGGCACGGCCGACGATTTCACGCCCGCGGAGTTGAGCCACGCGTGGCTCGACTCGATCTCGGCACCGCAGAAAGCATTCGTGCCGCTCGAGGGCGCCGGGCATTTCGCGTTGACCGAGCGCAGCGAAATTTTCTTGCGCGAGCTGCGCGAGCGCGTCAGGCCGCTCGCGGCCGGCGGCTAGGAGTGCTTGCGGCCGCGCGAGCCGAGCGCGGCGAGCGCCGCGAGGTCCTCGCCATCGAGTTGCACGTTCCGCGCCGCGAGACTGCTCTCGATGCTCGAGGGTTTGCTCGCCCCGGGTATTGCGATGATGTGCGGGCCCTGTGCAAGCAGCCACGCGAGCGCGATGACGTAGACCGTCGTCGCGTGCTTGTCCGCGACGCGCTTCAGCGCGGCGTATTGATCGAGACGCCGATGCCCCGAGTGCCCGCCGACCGGCGAATACGCGACGTAGGCGATGCCGAGCGTGCGGCAGCGTTCCACGAGGCCGGAATCGAAATCGCGCGTGTCGAGCACGTTGCAGCGATTCTGCACGGCGGCGATGCGCGTCAGGCGAACCGCCTCGTCGAGGTGTCGCGCGTTGACGTTCGACAGGCCGATCGCGCCGATCTTGCCTTCCTCGCGCAGCCGAACGAGCTCGCCGAGCGACTCCGGGAGCGGCACCGCCGCGTCGACCGTGTGCAAGTAGTAGAGCGGGATCGGCCCGCCGAGATCGCGAACGCTCTGCTCGCAGCAACGGCGCAGCCACTCGGGGCTGCAATCGACTTCCCATCGCCCCTCGGGGCGCGTGAGCCCGCCCTTCGTGGCGATGACGACGTCGTCGCGCTGCGCGGCGCGCAGCGCTTTCGCAATGAGCCGTTCGTTGTGGCCGAAGTCGTGGCTGTCGAGGCAGTAGCTGATGGCCGTATCGATGTGGTCGCCGCCGCCCGCGAGGAACGCCTCGATGACGGCGAGCGCCTGCTTTTCGTCGGGCCGGCCTTGGATCGACAACGGCATTCCGCCGAGGCCGATGGGCTCGACGGTCGGACCTGAGTTACCGAGCGCTCGCTTCATCGGGCGAGTTTAGCAGCGCGCGCAAGCGGCCGACGGCCGTCAGTGCTTCGCGTCGCTCTTCTTTCCCGTCGAGTCGCGGTAGACGTAGACGTCGGCGGCGAGGTCGCCGAGCTGTTTCTCGATCAGCGGCTTGACTTCGCTCCAGTCGAGCCCGTCGCTGCCACCGAGCCGCGTGAGAGCCACGCTCGCGATGTGCTCGGACAGGACGAGCTTGCGCAGCGCGCGCAACGCGTGGTTGATGTCGCTCGCCGTCGCGTGCTGGCGCTTGCTGCCGTGCTCGTAGCCGCCGTCTTGTGTGATCAAGTTGATGATGCGCACGCCGCCGGGACCGCTCCACACCCACGCGGACCCCGGCTTCGGGTGTTTCTGCCGGCACCAATGGTGAAAATCCTTGTGCATGGCGGGGTAGCGCTCGTGCAGCGCGGCTGCGAGGCCTTGCTTCATGGGATCGTTGGCCGCGACGCCCTGCGCGATCGCCGCGGCCTTCGTAAGGAGTATGTCGCCTTCAACCTCGTGGATCATGGTCGATCTCCTCGTTTCGGCGTTGCGGTACTCTGCGTAATACGTTACTCCCGTACGAGCCACACGATGACGAAACCTGCGGTGCCGCCGTTCCGCGCCGACCACGTCGGCAGCCTGCTGCGCCCGCCGGCGCTGAAAGCCGCGCGGCAGCGCTACGCCGAAGGCGCGCTCGACGCGGCGGGGCTCGAAGCCGTCGAAGACCACGAGATCGAGCGCCTCGTCGCGAAGCAGCAAGACGTCGGACTCCTGTCCGTGACGGACGGCGAGCTCCGTCGCTCGTGGTGGCACCTCGACTTTCTGTGGGGGCTCGACGGCATAGCCCTGCACCAGGCGGATTTCGGCACGGGATTCGTGGGCCAGACGCCGCGCACGCAGGGCGTGCGCGTGGAAGGCAGGATCGGATTCTCGGGACACGAGATGCTCGAGCACTTCCGCTTCTTGCACGAGCGCGCACGCGCGACGGCGAAGCTCACGTTGCCCGCACCGTCGGCGCTGCTCGGCCGCCCCGTGCTGCCGCCGATCGATGCGCGCGTCTACCCCGATCGCGACGAGCTCTACGCCGACCTCGGTTCGGCCTACCGAGCCGCCGTGCGCGCATTCGCGGCGGCCGGTTGCCGGTATCTACAGCTCGACGAAGTGTTCATCGCGATGCTCTGCGACGCGAAGTACCGCGACAAGATGGTCGCGCGCGGCGACGACCCCGACGCGCTGCTGCACCGGTACGCGCAGCTCATCAACACCGCGATCGCCGATGCGCCGGCCGACATGACGGTCACGCTGCATCTGTGCCGCGGCAACTTCAAGTCGACGTACATGGGCGCCGGCGGCTACGAGGCCGTGGAGGACGTGCTGTTCAACGAGCTCGACGTGGACGGCTATTTCATGGAGTACGACGACGAGCGCTCGGGAGGATTCGAGCCGCTCCGCCTGTTGCCGAAGGGGAAGCGCGTCGCGCTCGGCGTGGTCACGACGAAGAGCGGCAAGCTCGAGGGCCACGACGAGTTGAAGCGCAAGATCGACGCAGCCGCGCGGTACGCGGATCTCGAGCAGCTTTGCCTCGCGCCGCAGTGCGGGTTTGCATCGACGGAAGAGGGCAATCTGCTCACGGAAGACGAGCAGTGGGCGAAGCTCGAGCGCGTCGTCGAGGTCGCCGCGGACGTGTGGGGTAACCGCTAGTCGCGGGTTCCGCGACCTTGATCCCCACTCGCCGGAGCGCGCGCCGTCAGCAGCACGTGCGGTGCGGTGTAGCCGCGCGCGTGGCTTTCGATGTCGTCGACGACGAAGCCCGCACTTTCGACGTAGCCCGCAAGCTCCTCGCGCGTCGCAAACCCAATGCCGCCCGTCGATACGGTCCTACGCAGCACGTGCACCATGACCCGCTCCTGCCACAATGACTTGGCGGCGCGCCAGGAGCCGTCGTCCTCGGCATCCTTGACCAATAGCGTCCCGCCGGGCCGTATGAGGCGGCGCGCGGCAGCAAGAAAAGGTGGCCACATCCGGCGTGCGATCAGGCACAGCACGTCGGCGATGATGACGCAGTCGAAGGACTCCGGTCGCTCGGCGGCTAGCGCGTCGATCGTGACGGCGCGGAACTCTGCTTTCTCATTCTTGCCAATGGACTCGTTGGCCAAGCCGATTTTGCGAATGTCAGGGTCGATGCCGACAACGCGCCGGTCGGGATGGTCGTGCAGCAAGAGGGCGGCGAGGACGCCGTGGCCGCAGCCGACGTCGAGGATGTCGCCGCCCGTCGCTTTCGCGGCGACGGCCTCGAGCGGCGCGAGCTCGAGCCGCGCGCGGCAAAACCAACGTTCTCGCGTTGGCAGCGACTCGAATACTTTGAGACTGGCGTGGCCCATCGGCGTACTATTGAACGAGACCTAGCGTTGGATCGGTCCGGTGTCCGGGGCCGCTGGTACGAACATTGCGGGTCTGTAAAGGATTGCTCGGGGGCGAACGAATGATCTCCATCGTGATACCAGCGTACAACGAGGAACGCAATCTCCAGGCGTTGTACGCGAACGTGCGCGACGTGCTGAATTCCGCCGGCCAAACCGAGTGGGAACTCGTCATCGTCGATGACGGCAGCACGGACCGCACCTGGGACACGATCTGCGCCTTGGGGGCCGATGACGTCCGCGTGCGCGGAATCCGGCTGTCGCGCAATTTCGGCCACCAGGCAGCCCTGGTGGCGGGCCTTGCAGCCGCTCGCGGCCACGCCGTCGTCATGATGGACGCGGACCTGCAGCATCCGCCCTCGTTGCTGCCGCAGCTCCTACGCGAATGGCACGACGGTTTTCAGATCGTTCACGCCGTGCGCCGCGATCCCCCCAACTTATCGTGGCTCAAGCGCACGACCTCGAAGCTCTACTACAACGGTTTCGCGTTCATGAGCGGTGTCGAGATTCAACCCGGTTCCGCCGACTTCTGTCTGCTCGATCGGCAGGTCGTCGATGAGGTGTTGAAGTTCGAGGAAGAAGGCCTGTTTTTGCGCGGGCTCGTGCATTGGGTGGGCTACGCGACGACTAGCATCACGTTCGATTGCGGCGAGCGTCATGCCGGAGTGAGCAAATACAATCTGCGCAAGATGCTGACGCTCGGCTGGCACGGCGTCAGCTCGTTCTCGCTCGTTCCGCTGCGCCTCGGTATTGCGATCGGCTTGTTGTCCTCGACGCTCGCGTTCCTCGGCGTCGGGTACGCGATCGTCGGCTGGTGGGTCGACGACGCGATCGTGCCGGGCTGGGCTTCCTCCGTCGCAATCTCGTCGTTCTTGTTCGGCGTGCTGTTCGTGTTTCTGGCTGTGCTTGCCGAATACGTCGGCCGCATTGCCGTCGAAGTACGCCGCAGGCCGCGGTTCCTCGTGCGAGAAACGACGCGACCTGCGCTCGTCGCGGCAGATCGCCGCGCGCAACGGCGCGGCGCCGCCGATGCGCGCTACGAAGGTTGAGCCGTGGCGGGGGATCCACTCATGGAAGAGGCCGAGTTCGACAAATTCGCAGACCAGTACCGGTCGCTCCACGCGGCCAACATCCGACTGTCCGGGGAGGATCCCGAGTACTTCGCCGAGTACAAGGTGGCGGACATTGCCGCCGAGCTTGCGCGCGAGAATTTCGTAGCCCGCCGGGCGCTGGATTTCGGTGCCGGAGTCGGCTATTCGGTGCCTTTCTTCGGACGCCACTTGCCGGCGGCGCGTGTGACGTGCCTCGACGTCTCTCGCAAGAGCCTTGACGTCGGTGCGGCACGGCACGGTGTTGCCGCCGAGTTCAAGCACTTCGACGGCCGAAACATCCCGTTTCCCGACGACATGTTCGACGTCGCGCTCGCATCGGGTGTCTTCCATCATATCCCGCACGAAGAGCACGTCGAGCTGCTCGCCGAGATTCTCCGCGTGCTGAGTCCGAACGCTCGCCTGTTCATCTTCGAGCACAATCCGCTGAATCCGTTGACGCGTCATTCCGTCAACACCTGCGAATTCGACGAGCACGCGGATCTCGTGTGGGCTCCAACGATGCGGCGACGCGCGCTCTCGGCGGGCTTTGCCGAGGTCGACGTGCGTTATCGCATTTTCTTTCCTCACGCGCTGCGCTGGCTGCGCCCGCTCGAAGCGCGACTGACGTGGTTGCCGCTTGGCGCGCAGTACTACGTGGCGGCGCGCAAGGCGCGCTAGTCTGCATGCGCAACTGGCTTGCGATCGCCGCGCTGCTAGTCCTTCCGCTTCTCGCTTACTGGCCGACGGTCTCTCACGAGTACGGATTTCGCGACGACTACGCGCACCTGCGCGAGGTTCGCGAACGGCCCGGCTGGCTCATGACGCTGACGACCTCGAACGGGCGGCCCGTGTACGGTCTTGCGCTCGAGGGCTCGATGCTCGAGATCCGCGACGTGCGTGAGCTCGCGGTGCTGCGGCTTATCGCCACGCTGCTCGTCGGCGTCGTCGGCGTGCTGATTTGGCGCCAGCTGCGGGGCTCTGGCTGGACGGACGCGGAAGCCGCAACCATTGCCGCGGCCGCGACGCTCTTGCCGGGCGTACAGGTCGTCATCGGCTGGGCTATCGCGTGGCCCATTGCGCTTGCGCTGGTCGCGGCCGTGGCCGGCTTCGCGTTCGTCGAGCGCGGCTTGCACGCTCGCGGAGGCGGGCGAATCGCGTGGATTGCCGCTGGCGCGTTGTTGTACTTCACGTCCGGCCTCACGTACCAGACGAGCGCGCTGTTCGCGGTGATTCTGCTCGCGGCGGTGCTGCTGGTTCGCGCAGGCACGACCCAGCGCGACGACGCGCGATGGATCGCGTCCCATCTAGGTGCGCTGTTTGCGGCGCTGTTCGCCGGCTTCATCCTCATGAGCGCCGTGTTCACGGAAGGAGTCGTGCCGGAAGCTGCGCGCATGCAGATCGAGCCGCACCCGTTCATCAAGATGCTCTGGTTCCTCCGTAATCCATTGCCGAACTCGGTTGCGTTGTTCGCCCTGCGCGATGCGTTGGCGACGCCAACATGGTTTTGGATCGTCCTCGCCGGGATCGCGGCGCTGATTGCGGCCGGCTTCTTCTGGGGCACGACGGACCGACGCGAGCGGCTGCGTTGGCTGTTCACTGCGTTTCTTCTTCCGATCGTCGCGCACAGCGTTAGTCTTGCCGCGAGCTCGCAAGCGATCGGATACCGCACGCTGTTGCCGATGTCAGCGTTGTTCCTCGTTCTCGCAATGTTCGGGCTGCGCTCCATCGTCGCTCGCTTCGGCGTGCCGCGTGTCGCGTACGGCGGCGTTCTGGTCGGCGTCCTCGGCACGGCCGCCTTGCTCGCGCAACACAATACGTTGACGTTGATTGCGGAGCCGCAGGGCTACGAGTGGCAGCTCATCGAAGCGGCGGCAAACCGGTTGAAGCTGACGAAGGAAGCGCGCGTCTATCTGATTCGGCCGTCGGTCGAGCACCGTTCGACGCAGCGCATCTACGCGGACGAGTACGGCTCGCTGACGGCAGACGCCGATTGGGCGGCCAAGGAGATGTTCAAGGCGGCCATGCGCGAACGCTTCCCCGAAGGGCTTCCCGATGGCACGGGCTATCTGCTGACGACGGGCTTCGGTCCTCCGCCTCCCGTCGGCTACGATCTCGTCGTCGATTTGCGCGAGCTCAAGAACCAAGGCGAGCGCGCGCCGAGGGAGACCAGCGCCGCGCAGCGTTGACGCTGCGCGCTAGCGTTTCGCGACGCTGACGACCTCGGGCTCCATGTAGCTCTTCAAGCCGAGCGCCGAATACTGTCTGCCGAGGCCGGATTCCTTCGCGCCGCCGAACGGCACGAACGCCGAGGTCGTGCGGTGCTGATTGACCCACGCGGTGCCCACCTCGAGGCGCGCCGCAATCTCGGAGCCGCGTTTCACGTCTTTGCTCCACACCGAGCCGCTCAAGCCGTAGCGCGTGTCGTTCGCGCGGCGCACCGCGTCGTCGACGTCGGTGAACTTCAAGATTGGCACGATCGGGCCGAACTGTTCCTCTTGCACGAGGCGGCTGTCGTCGGCGATGTTCGTCACGAGCGTCGGCGGCAGGAAGTACCCGGGCCCCGGCGGAATTTCGCCGCCCGCGAGGAACGTGGCGCCGGCCTTCTTCGTGTCCTCGATGATGCCGACGACCTTGTCGTACTGCATTTTGTTCTGCACGGGGCCGAGCTCCGTGCCGGGATCGAGGCCGTTGCCGACCTTCGCCTTCTTGGCTTCCTCGACGAGCGCGTCGCAGAGCTCTCCGTAAATGTTCTCGTGCGCATAGATGCGCTTGATGGCCATGCAGACCTGCCCGCTGTTCACGAACGACGCGAAGAAAATCTTCTTCGCGACTGCTTTGGCGTCGACGTCGTCGAGCACGATGGCCGGGTCGTTGCCGCCGAGCTCGAGCGTCACGCGCTTGAGCGTGGCCGCCGCGCTGGCGAGCACTTTCTTGCCCGTCGCCACGGAGCCTGTGAACGAGATCTTGTCGATGTGGGGATGCGCCGTCATCGCAGCGCCGAGCTCGTCGCCGCCCGCGAGGATGTTCACGACGCCGGCCGGGAACACCTCGCGCAAGATCTCGCCGACCTTCAGCGTCGCGAGCGGCGTATACGGCGATGGCTTCAAGACCACGGTATTGCCCGTGTAGAGCGCGGACACGAGCGGCCCGAGCGCCAAATTCACGGGCGCGTTCCATGGCGTGATGATGCCGACGACGCCGAGCGGTCTGTAGCGCAGCTCGATGTGCTTGTCCGCGTCGTCGGCAATGACCTCGACCGGTATCTCGATGCCGACCATGCCGTCCGACTGTGCGGCGCCGCGGTCGATTTCGGCCACCGATTGCGCGAGCGGCTTGCCCTGCTCGCGCGTCAGCAGCTCTGCAAGGTTCTGTTGGTGCTCGCGCAGCCGCTGCGAGAGCTGCTTGACGAGCGCCGCGCGCTCGGCGAACGGGCGTGCACGCCACGCCGGAAACGCGCCGCGCGCGGCGCTGACGGCGCGGTCGAGGTCGCCGCGGTCGGCGGCAGGGCAGCGCGCAAACACAGTGCCGAGCGCGGGATCGATGACGTCGAGATGCCGAGCGCTCTGCTCGAGCTTGCCGCCGATCAACAACGAAAAGTCGGTGCGAATCGCCATGGAATTGCTTGTGCTAGCCTAGTCGCCGCAATGATACAGGGAGAACGAAAATGAAGATCGTCATGGTCGGGCAGGGCGCGTTCGGCCGCAAACATCTGGACGGGCTCAAGAACATCAAGGACGTCGAGGTCGTGAGTCTCGTCGGCGGCAGCAAGGAGTCGACCGAGGCCGTCGCGAAGCAGTACGGCATCCCGCACTGCACGACGAATCTCGGCGAGGCGCTCGCTCGGCCCGGCGTGGACGCGGCGATCTTGACGTCGCCGACGCAGGTGCATGCGTCGCAGGCCATCGAGGTCATGCGCGCCGGCAAGCACGTCGAGATCGAGATTCCGATCGCGGATTCACTCGCTGACGCGCGCAAGATTCACGAGGCGCAAAAGGCCACGGGCAAGATCGCGATGGCCGGCCATACGCGGCGCTTCAACCCTTCGCATCTGTGGGTAGCGAACAAGATCAAGAAAGGCGAGCTGAAGCTGCAGCAGCTCGTCGTGCAGACGTACTTTTTTCGCCGCAAGAACATTAACCTCGAAGGCAAGCCGCGCAGCTGGACCGACCATTTGCTTTGGCATCACGCCTGCCACACGGTCGACTTGTTCCACTACCAGACCGGCGAAGTGCCGTCGGTCGTACATGCGTTGCAAGGGCCGTTGCATCCCGAGCTCAAGATCGCGATGGACATGGCAATCACCATGCGCACGCCGTCGGGTGTCGTGTGCAATCTCTCGTTGTCGTTCAACAACGACGGGCCGCAGGGCACGTTCTTCCGCTACATCTGCGACAACGGCACGTACATCGCGCGCTACGACGATCTGTTCGACGGCAAGGAGAACAAGATCGACTTGTCGCAGGTGGCCGTGTCGATGAACGGCATCGAGCTCCAGGACCGCGAGTTCGTCGCGGCCATACGCGAGAAGCGCGAGCCTTATTCGAGCGTCGCGCAGGTGTTGCCCGCGATGGAGACGCTCGACCGGCTGGAGAAGAGCCTGAATGTCTAGCATCCCCGTTTGCATGGCGCCGGATCCGAACACCCGCGCGCCGAAGTACCGGCCGCCGCCCGGCGCATGCGATGCGCATTGCCACATCTTCGGGCCCGGCGACAAATATCCGTACGCGGCCGACCGCAGCTACACGCCGCCCGACGCACCGCTCGAGCGCTTCATCGAGCTGCAAAAGACGCTCGGCTTGTCGCGAGCCGTGCTCGTCAACGCGAGCTGCCACGGCAGCGACAACACGGTGATTCTCGATGCGATCGCGCAGAGCGGCGGCCGCTACCGCGGCGTCGCGAACGTCGACGAGAGTTTCACGGACAAGGACTTCCAGAAGCTCCACGACGGCGGGATCCGCGGCATCCGGTTCAACTTCGTGCAGCACTTGGGCGGCACGCCCGACATGGGCGAGTTCAAGCGGCTCGTCGCGCGCGCGGCCGCGTTCAAGTGGCACGTCGTGCTGCACTTCGATGCCAAGGACCTGCTCGAGTTCGACTCGATGCTGCGCACGCTGCCCGTGCCGTTCATCATCGACCACATGGGCCGAGTGCCGACGAAGGACGGCTTGGAGCAAGAGCCGTTCAAGATCCTGCTGAACGTCGCACGCATGGACAATTGCTGGATCAAGATCTGCGGCGCCGAGCGCATCTCGTCGAAGGGGCCGCCGTTCACGGACGCGGTGCCGTTCGCGCAGGCGATCTTGAAGGTCGCGCCGGATCGCGCGCTCTGGGGCACCGACTGGCCGCACCCGAACATCAAGAAACACATGCCGAACGACGGCGATCTCGTCGACTTGATCCCGCTGTTCATGCCGGACGCCGCGCTGCAGCGTAGAGTGCTCGTCGACAATCCGCACAGGCTTTACGGATTCATGGGGTGACGCCGATGGCGAGACGACCTGCGCTCCGATTCTCGGTACTCGCAACGGCGGCCTGCTGCGTCGCCGTGACCGCGGGCTCGCAGCCTGCGCAGCGGGACGGTCCGACTTACGAAAACGGCACGGAGCTCGTGCGGCCCGCGGACTATCGCGCTTGGCCGTTTATCGGCGCGGGCCTCGGCATGACCTACGACGGAGAGCGCGGCACGCAGGCCGGCGCGCCCGAAAATCCGCGGTTCACGCACGCGTTCGTGAATCCCGCTTCCTATCAGCAGTTCATGCAGACAGGGACATGGCCCGACGGCACCGTGTTCATGCTCGAGTTTCGCGCGTCGCAAACCGAAGGCTCGATCAATCGCGCGGGCCGTTTCGCCACGCAGCTCACGTTCCTCGAGGCCGAGGTCAAGGACGCACGGTTCCCGGACGGTTGGGCGTTCTACGCTTTCGGACCGGGTGACAATCTCGCGCGCACGGCGAAGCCGCTCGAAGGCGCGCAGGTCGCGTCGTGCGTCGAATGCCATTCCGAGAACGGCGCCGTCGAGCGCACGTTCGTGCAGTTCTATCCGCACCTGCTCGAGGTCGCGCGCGCGAAGGGGACGCTCCGGCCCGGCCACTAGGGCCTGACTAAGCGACGAACTCGATCTCCGTATCGTCGCGAAGCGGCCGGAAGCCGATCTTCGCGTAGATCGCGTTCGGCGCCGGTTTCGCGAGGTCCGTGTACAGGCAGCAGAAGCGGCGGCCGGCCGCGAAGAGCGTCTCGCTGAGCTTCGCGACGGCGGTCGTTGCATAGCCGCGGCCCCGAAACTGCGGCGGCGTGTAGACGGTGTTGATGGCGCAGCCCGCGCGCGTTTGGCGGGACCAGCTGACCATCGTGCGCGGCTCTTCGCCGTCGACGAAGAAAAACACCTGCCCGTCGGCGATGCGCTGCGTCATGTCGGCGCCCGTGCTCGGAATGCCGACGTCGCGCACGAACGCGTCCATCCATGCGCGGGCGAGCGGTAACTCGGCGCTCGTCGCTTGGCGCAGCTCGCCTGGGACGAACGGACCGCTGAACGATATTTTCGTGAGCTCGTGCAGACGCATCCGAAACCGCGCCTTCCAGGCGCCGCCGTGACGTGCCGACCAGGCGTCGGCAAAGGCTTCGGCGCTCGCCGTCGGGCCGTTCACTCCATTCAGCACGGGATAGACGTCGCCGACGTCCTTGGCGAGGCTCGGGATCGCCGCGGCCGGCGCGCGCGAGAGCACCAGCGGATGAGGCGGCGTCCGGCAAGCGCACGCCACGATGCCGCCGGCGTCGTGGACGCTGGCCCAATAGACCGGCGGATCGGCGTTTGGCTGACCGCGCCGCGCGAGTGCGAGGCCGAGCAGCAGGTTGTTCTCGGCTTCGGCGCCGAGCAGCCAGCTCTCTGCTCTCGCGACGAACGCGTCGGCATTGGCGTGGCGCTCGACGACGAGCGGCGTGCGCGTACTAGGCGGCCTCGAGAATGATGTGGCCGACGCCGGTCGACGACGCAGGCACGTGATAGAAGCGGTAGACCTCGCGAACGTTGTCGCCGAGCGCGCCGCGCATGATGAGCCACATCACGAGCTCGATGGCTTCGGCGCCGGCGTCGCGCAAGTACTCGAGCGGTTGAATGTGCGCGAGCCGCTCGGGATCGCGCGTCAAGCCGTCGAGGAACGCCGTGTCGAACTCTTTATTGATGAGACCCGCGCGCGGGCCCTGGATCTGGTGCGACATGCCGCCCGTGCCGAAGATCACGACGCGCAAGTCTTCGTCCCAGCTGTCGACGGCTTTCTTGATCGCCTTGCCGAGCTGATAGCAGCGGTTGCCGGTCGGGGCCGGATACTGGATCACGTTCACGGCCAGCGGAATCACGCGCACGGGCCACGCTTTCGGCTGGCCGTACAGCAGCGTCATCGGCACCGTGAGCCCATGATCGACCTGCATCTCATTGACGATCGTCATGTCGAACTCGTCGAGCACGAGCGATTGCACCATGTGCGCCGCGAGCTCGGGATAACCCTTGACGATGGGGACGGGGCGGGCGCCCCAGCCTTCGTCGGCCACGGGGAACTCCGCGCCGCAGCCGAGCGCGAAGGTCGGAATGATTTTGAAGTCGAACGCGTTGACGTGGTCGTTGTAGACGACGATCGCGACGTCGGGCTTCGTTTCGGCCATCCACTTCTTCGCGGGCTCGTAGCCCTTGAACAGCGGTGTCCAGTACGGCTCGGCGGTCTTGCCGTTGTCGACGGCCGCGCCGATGGCGGGCGTGTGCGACGTGCCGATGCCGGCGATGATCTTGGCCATCAACCCTTCCTCTCGGACTTCGACCGCCAGCCGTCCGGGGAGCGTCCGCCCGCCAGCATCATCTTCACGTATTCACTCTCGGGAATGCCGACCATCTGCGAGGCCATGAACTGATACGACTTCTTGTCGGTGAACGCGAGCTTGGCGAGCGCGTAGGAAACGCCGCCGAGCTCGAGCAGCCGGTTCCACGCACGATTCACGACGGCGTCGCGCTGCTCGTCGGTCATCGGAAACTTCTGTAAGTACTTGCGCTCGTCGGCCAGAAACTCGGCGCGATTCTCGGCTTTCATCAGCGAGTACAAGAACGCGTTCAAGTGATAGCCCTTACGCGCGCGCTCGGCGTCGAACACCCACGTGCCCGGGATGTCTTCGTATTCTTCGGGTTTTTTGCTCATGGTCGAAGGTCAGAGCCGTTCTGGGGCGCTCATGTTAACCCTTGGTCTTGATCGTGTCCGCCGTCTGAACGCCTTTGTATAGCAGCGAATCGGCCATGCCCTCGGCGAGACACCACTCGGCGAACACTTCGGGGCTCTGCGCGTGTTGCCCCGGCACCCAACGCTCGTCGACGACGTCGGAATCGAAGTCGTACTCGGCTGCGCCGCCGCACGGGCTGTGGAAGTACCAGAAATAGCAGGAGGAGATCGGGTGCCGGCCGGGGCCGAGAGCCGTACGCCAGCCGCGCCGCGTCATGTTGAGACCGCCGCCGAACAGCTCGTGGATGCTCGAGAGCTCGAACGCGAGGTGATGAAAGCCGCGCTTCTTGCCCACGTTCAGCAAGAAGAGATCGTGATGATGGTTCGACGCGCCGCCGCGCAGGAAATACCCGCGGCCCGGATAACTGTCGCTCGCGATGAAGCCGAGCCGCTCCGTGTAGAAGGGCACGACCTTGTCGGGCTCGTCGATCATGAACACCGTGTGCGTCATCTCGAGCGGTGTGGCGGCTTTGAAGAACTCGCCGCGCGTGTTGATTCGGTCGGGGCGCCCCGGCGTATTGAACTTGAGCTCGGGGGCCAAGACGGGCTTGCGCTGCGCGACTCGGAAGCCGATCCCGAAGCCGAGCGGGTCGCGCGCGTGGACCGTGCCGTCGGCGTCGATGCGTACGGGGCGGTCGCGCTCGAGCTCGGCTGCGATGGCTTCGAGATCGGCGGCCGATTTCACGCCGAAGACGGCTTCGCGCTGCGTGGCCCCGGGCTCGATCGGCTCCGGCAACTTCGCGTCAGCCGCGTCGCGCAGCACGACCGTCGAGCCGTTCTTGCAGCTGAACACGGTCGCGCCGTCGGCGGCCGTGCTCTCTTTCAGGCCGAAGTCGGTCCAGAAACGCCGGCAAGCGGCGAGGTCCGTGATGCCGAAGGTGACGGAGTCCAGGTTCGTGACGTTCATGTTCGATCCAAGCTATGAGCCGAGCGAGCTCTCGAGCGCGACGCTCTTGACGAGCGCGAAGACCTCGCGGCCTACGGCGAGCTCGAGCTCCTCGAGAGCGTCGCGCGTAATTCTCGCACGTAAGCGCTCGCCGTCCACGTCGAGGAGCAGCTCGACGTTCATGTTGCTGCCGGCCTCGATCGCGAGGATTCGGGCGGTGAGGACGTTGCGGATGCTGAGCTTCTCGGGCCGCACGGTGGCGATGGCTACGTCGCGAGCGTGGATACGAATCGGCCGCATGGCGTCGACTTGCGCCGTCGCCATCGGCACTCGCAAGTGTTGGGTTCCCACGACCAACGTGGCGATGCCGTTGCTGTGCGCGGCCACGCGCGCGCGCAGCACGACGCCGGCCTCGAGGTCACCGGTCAAAGGTCCCAAGTCCGTGCGCTCGAAGATCTCGGCGACGCTGCCGTGTGCCGCGACTTTGCCCTCTGCGAGCAGTACGACGTCGCTCGCGAGGCGCGCGACTTCGTCCAAGTTGTGCGTGACGTAGAGAATCGGCACCCCGAAGATCTCGGGCAGTGTCTCGATGTGCGGAACGATCTCCCGCTTGCGCTTGACGTCGAGCGAGGAGAGCGGCTCGTCCATGAGTAAGAGGCGAGGGCTCGTCAGCAACGCGCGCGCGATCGCGACGCGCTGCTGCTCGCCGCCCGACAGGGACGGGGTGCGGCGCTCGAGTAGCGGCCCCAAGTCCAGAGCTTCGATGGCGTCCTCGAGCTCGATCGACGGGCCCTGCGCGTTCGTGTTGCGCCGCAACGCGAACTCGAGGTTCTGCGCGACGGTCAAGTGAGAAAAGAGCCGCCCGTCTTGGAAGACATAGCCGACGCGGCGACGGTGAGTCGGCGTGCGAGCTTCGCTGCTTTGCCAGGTTTCGCCGTCGAACACGACCGTGCCGCTCGCTTCGTGCTCGAGCCCTGCGATGATCCGGAGCAGCGTCGTCTTGCCGGAGCCGCTCGGCCCGAACAGCGCCGTGACGCCCGCGAGCTCGATGTCGAGCGTGACGCGCAGCGCGAAGCCGGGGCGGTCGAGCGCGACGTTCAACGACAGCGTGCTCATGCGGCCGCCGCCTAGACGCGCACGAGCGGCATGCGCCGGTTCATCGTGTAAACCGATAGCAGCACCACGAACGAGAACACGAGCAATCCCGCGGAGAGGACGTGGGCTTGGGCGTAGTCGAGAGTCTCGACCTGCTCGTAGATCGCGATCGAGATGACCCGCGTGCGGCCGGGAATGTTGCCGCCGACCATCAGGACGACGCCGAATTCACCGATCGTGTGCGCGAACGCGAGAACCGCCGCCGTGAGGTACCCGCGGAAGGCGAGCGGCGATGCGACATGGACGAACGTATCGAACGGGCTGGCGCCGAGTGTCGCCGCCGCCTCGAGCGGGGTCTTGCCGACCGACGCGAACGCAGCCTGCAGTGGTTGGACGGCGAACGGCAGCGAGTACAGGACGGAGGCGATGACGAGCCCGAGGAACGAGAACGTCAGCGTCGTATCCGTGAGCTCGAGCCAAGCGCCCCCGAGCGCTCCGCTCGGCGCCATCAACACGAGAAGGTAGAAACCGAGCACGGTCGGCGGCAACACCAACGGCATTGCGACGACGGCTTCGACGACCGTACCTACCTTGCGCCGCGTGAACGCGAGCCACCACGCGAGCGGCGTAGCGATGACGAGAAGCACGAGGACGGTGACCGTCGCGAGCTGCAGGCTGAGCCAAACAGGTCCGAGCTCGAGTTCCGGCATCTTGCGTCGTCCGCGATCGTAGGCGGGCCATGTAGCCACGCGCCGCGGCGCATTGTCAACGCGCGTGGGCCGCCGGTCGCGCAGTGCCGCGCGGTACCCCGGGGATGCGGCGACCGATGTCGTCTACGGGCGGCAAGCCGCCGGCAAGTACTGGTTCGGAACACTCGGAGCGATATAGGTTGCCGTGTTGCCGCCGCCAGTGGAACCGAGCAGAACTCCCGCGGGAACGGGTGCAGCGCCGCAGCGCCAAACGACGCCGCGCTCCGGCGTCTCGTACGGCGTCATCGTGACGGTGAGATTCGCGATTGCGGCATTCGCTTCGTGGCCGAACTTGATGATCAACACGCCATCGTCGATGTCGAGCTCCGACACGTATTTGCCGCTCGTGTCCGCCGGGTTTGCCGTCAGGCCGGTGGCCACGCGGTTGGGGGCCGCGTCGCCGCGATTCAGGTATCGGTCGTGGACGCGCGTCTTGGCGAACGCGGTCATGTTGATTCCTTCGGTGACCTGTGCGCGCACCGTGTAGTTTTGATACGCAGGGATCGCTATCGCCGCGAGGATTCCGATGATCGCGACCACGATCATCAGCTCGATCAGCGTGAAGCCACGGTTTAGTTTCGTCGACTCGCTCATGGATACGGTTGTCCTGCGGACGATGCTCGCGCATCGCCACTCCGAAGGTTGATCATCTGGACAGGTAGCAAGACGTGTGCCAGTCACGCCGCGTGGCCATTCTTGGGGCACGTGCGACCGTTATGTTCATCCATACTGACGGCCCGCGTCAGTTAAGGACGTCGCACTTTTGTTATGTCGCGGGATTAGGCCCGGTCGGTGGCCCGGCCGATCATCGTCAGGAACTCGGCGCGCGTGCGTGGATCGGACCGGAAGTGCCCGAGCAGCTGGCTCGTGATCATCGATACGCCGTATTTGCGCACGCCGCGTGTAGTCATGCATTGGTGGACACCTTCGACCACGACGCCTACGCCGCGCGGTTTGAGCACGTCCTGAATGCAATGCGCGATCTGCGCCGTCAGGGATTCCTGAACCTGGAGGCGGCGCGCGAACGTCTCGACGACGCGCGCGAGCTTACTGATGCCGACGACCTTGCGGTCGGGAAGATACCCGATATGAATCTTGCCGATGATCGGAGCCATGTGATGCTCACAGTGCGACTCGAAGCTGATGTCGCGTAGCACGATCATCTCGTCGTAGCCGTCGACCTCGCGAAACGTACGCCGCAAGAACTCGAGCGGGTCGTCGTTGTAGCCGCTGAACCAGTCCTCGTACGCGCGGACGACACGGCCCGGCGTTCCGACGAGGCCTTCGCGGTCCGGATCGTCGCCGATCCACTGCAGCAGCGTACGGACAGCGGCTTCGGCTTCGGTGCGTGTGGGTTTGGCGGCGGCGGCCGACTTGGCCTTGGAGCTTCGTTGGCGGCGCGTCACTACGTGATCCTTTGCGGCGAAGTGCTCGGCAGTCTAAGTCTCGCCCCCAGGTGGTGCAACCGACGGACTGCGCTGGCATATTGACGCGCGAAATATAGAGAGTGTGCATGGCAGGTCGCCATCTTCTTCAGTCGTTTCACGCTTGGCGCGCGGCCAACGAGCCGCTCGTGCTCGCGACCGTGTACGAAACCGCCGGTTCGACCTACAGCAAGGCCGGTCACCGCATCTTGCTCGCGGCCAACGGCGATTACCGCGGTCTCGTCAGCGGCGGTTGCCTCGAGGGCGATCTTGCCGAGCGGGCGCGCGGCGTCATCGCGACCGGGCAGGCCGTTCCCGTGACTTACGACCTGCGCGACTCGGCCGACGATCTCTGGGGGCTCGGCGTCGGTTGCAACGGTCTATTGCGCGTATTCCTGCAACCGTTGCTGCCGAAGAACGACTATCAGCCGTTCGCCGCGATTGCCGAGCACCTCGCCGGCACGCGCGCGGCCGGAGTAGCGACGGTCATTGATAGCAACAATCCGGCGTTCGCGGTCGGCGCGACGGCCGTCGTCGACGACGCCGGTGTGCGCGTGTTCGGCGCAGACCCCCGCGCAACGGAGCTGCTGCGCGCGGCAGCACGCGCCGCGCTGCAGAGCGGCACAGCGCAGCTCGTCAGCGAAGGCGGCGTGCGAATTCTGCAAGCGGCGCTGCGGCCGATTCCGCGGTTGCTAGTGCTCGGCGCGGGCCTCGATGCGATACCGCTCGTCGGCATGGCCGCAGAGCTCGGCTGGCTCGTCACCGTCGCGGATCATCGGCCGGGCTACATCGCGCGCGGCGGCCTCGACCGCGCCGAGCGCGCGGCACTCGTCGAGCCCGGCAAGCTCAGCGCAACATTGGCGCTCGGCGATTTCGCTGCGATCGTCGTGATGAGCCACCACCTCGCCACCGACCGCAAGTATCTCGCCGAGCTCGCGCGCGTCGACACTCGTTATCTCGGCGTCCTCGGGCCGCGTGCACGGCGAGATCGGCTGCTCAGCGAGCTTGCTGACGTTGCCCCAAAGCTCAGCGAGCGTTTGAAGGGGCCCGTCGGCCTCGACATTGGCGCAGACTCGCCCGAATCGATCGCTCTCTCCATCCTCGCCGAGCTGCAATCGACGTTGAGCCCCCGCTGACGGGCGGAGAGTGTCTCGCTGCGCTAGTACGTCGTACCGCGGCGCGAGTCGTCGTACATCTTGATGAAGAACGAGCGAAGCGCGGGCTCCGCTTCGTCCGCCGTCATGAGACGCTGCTCGACGACTAGCTTCGCCATGTCCTTGATCGAGCGGCGGCCGTCGATCATCGACATCAGGAACGCGTGGATACGCGTCGCCGCGGCCTGACTGCGAAACGAGCCGTCGAGCGGCACGGGTTCCGCGCCGCGCACGATCCAGTCCGGCAGCGCGTGATGCCGCGGCACTTTTTTCACGTCGCGCTGTTTGCGCGCGGACCAACTCACGATCCGTTCGCGGCGCGCATGCCGGCTCGCCGGCGAGCTCAGGTAGGGAATCTCGCGCTCTTCCACGCGCACATCTCCGAAGCCGTTGTCCTCGAGCGCTGCTCGGCACTCGTCGAGCCCATAGCGCGCTGCGGGGTCCGGATCGTGGAAGTTCAGCGAGCCGAAGTTCAGCCAACGACCGCCGTCGCCGAGCAGCACGTTGATGCGCGCGCACAGCGTGTCGAAGCGTTCGGGCAGGATGTCGACGAGCCACGGTGTCACGACTGCGTCGAACACGCCGCGGCGAAACGGCGGCCGATGCGCGTCGGCGAGCACGAAGGATAGGCCGGAGCGCCCGCCTGCCGGTGCGGCGAGCGTGCGCAGCACGGCGGGCTCGCCGAGCGGCGCGATCGGGAACTCGTACAGCTCGACGGTGCGGCCGCGCGTGACGGTGTCGGCGACGATCGCGAGCAGTGGGTTGAAATCGAGCGCGACCGTGATGCTGGCCGAGGTTCGCGCGTGAAGATCGAACGCAAGCCGGCCCGCACCCGCGCCGAGCACGAGCGCTCGGTTCGGCGACACGCCCTGCAACGCCGCCGCGACGGTTTCGAACGACGCGTCGTTTTCGGCATCGCCCCAACACCAGTCGCGGAAAATGTTGGAGTCGTAGGTCGTGAGACCCTGGTCGGCGGGCAGGCGTGTGCGAAGCGCGAGGTATGTCTCGTACCCCGCCGAATGCTGCTCGAGCTCAAGCGGCTCGAGGAGCTCGCGCAACCGCGTGCCGTGATCGCGCGTCGCGCGCTCGAGGCTCTCGAGCCGCGCGCGAGTCGCGGGCTTGACCGATGTTCCCGCGAGCGCGGCCGCGGCGCGCTGCCGTTCGCGCTCGAGCCGCTGTAGCGAAAAGTGCAGGCGGCCGCGCCATTCGCCGAGAGCTGCGTTCGGTTCCGCGAACAGCCAGGGAATGGCCGCGACGCTCGGGAAGTCCACGCTGCACCCGGCGCAGCACCAAGCGCTGCCGGCGGCCGCGAGCGGCGCGTCGCAGCGCGGGCAAGCCAAGAGCTCGTGCAGAGTGTCGGGAGTCGTCATGGCGTTTCGAGAGATCGCGCAGTTGCGGTGATCGTGGCCGCTGCAGCTGCGGGCGGCCCGTGCACCGCTCACGTTATGTGAAGGCGAGCCGCGAGAAAAGAACAACGGTTACTCGGCCGTCCTTGGCCGAGTAACCGTTGAGAGACCGCTGGAAGGAAGGGAAGACTCGTGTGTCGTGAGCTAGATCGGAGCGAACGCGATGTATCGGTCGAGAAGCGCCGGATCGCCGAGGCCGTGGTTCGGGAAGCGGCTCACGAACTGGCCTTGTTCGTTGTTCAACGCCATGTAGTTCAAGAGCACCATATAAACGAGCAGGTTCACGTTGTTTGCGCCCGGGGTGCCAGAGCGCGACACGTTCCCGTCGGCCGAGAAGGAGCCGAGCTGCTGGTGTTGCGCGGCTGTCAGGCCGGCGCTCGTCAGTAGCGTCGGGCGCGGCCCGCGTGTCGGCGGGTTGTAGACGAGGAAGAACGGCGCCGCCGTGTCCTGGTTGTCGCTCGTCCACTCGCCCTTGCCGCGGCCCGCGGCCGAGTTGTCGATCACGCCGTTGCTCGAGAGCGAGCCGTCGCTGTACACGTACATCATGACGGGCTTTTGCATCCGCATGGCGTAAGCGAGGACCGCGCCCATGCAGCGCCCCGCGCGGAAGTCCTTCGTCTCGCCTTCCTGGCGCATGCCGCCGTGGTAGTCGTAGCCGCCCATCGTGATGCAGCCCGCGCCGGCGTAGCCGTCGATGACCATCTTCATGACCGAGGCCGTCTTGCGGAACTCGTTGCCGTCGGTGCCGCCGGCCGTGAACTCGGCGTCGGTGAAGATGCCGTTCGCGCCGACGATGTTCGGGTCCGTGGCCGGGTTCAGCACGACGTTGCCGAACTTGGCCGTGACGTACGCGGCGTCGAGATAGCCGCACTTCACGAGCTCCTCGACTACTTGATCGCGCGTGATCGGGGTGCGGATCGGGTCCGGAAAGTTGAGCCCGGTGGACACGTTGTTGTCCATCTTCCGCTTGCTGAGCCGATAGATCGCTTCCTGGACGGCGACTTCGTCTTGGTGCACCAGCCGCTTCGGTCGGTCGCTCGTTCCGACGAGGCCCGTGACGTCGCTCGGCCGGTCGACCTTCGTCGGCCGGAACTCCGCGTTGATCATCATGGCCGGCGCCATCGAGTTGCCGCCCGAGTCCGAGTTCTGCGATCCGATCAGCGTCAGGATCGAGCCTTCCGCGCCGGCACGCTGGATGCCGTAGAGCGGGTTGTGCGGATTGTTGCTCGTGTCGTTCTCGGAGCGAGCCGGGATCACGGCGCCGTTCGTGTTCGCCGCGATGGCGGCCGCATCGCCTCTGAAGCTCGTATACATACCGCGCAGGAACGCGCTGTCGCTGTGGAACGCAAGCCCCAAGCTCGTGTCGGTATGGTCGCCGTTGCTCGTGCCGGTGGCGCTCGCCGCGGCCTCCGCGACGCCGGGAACCTGGTCGCCCGGGATGCCGAGCTTGCTATAGCCGGCCGTCGACAACACGTCGAGCTGACCGTTCTGCTTGCCGACGAGCACGTTCGAACCTGCGAGGTTCGCGCCGCCCGCGAGGTCGAAGCAGATGAACGGGATCTTGCTGCCCGTGCGGTCCTGGCCGCAGCCTAGGATGCCGGCGTCCGCCTGCAAGTCGGTCGCGAGCGCGATCTGCGCGAGGGCCTCGCGCGGGTTCGCGAACAAGGAGAACAAGCCCGTCGACAGCACCGTGGCGCCGCCCGTCATGAACCCTTGTCCGATGAGCTCGCGCCGCGACATCGGCCGGCGATGGTTGTCGTGCCGTTGCGGCGCATCCGGGTTCCGCAGCTTGCCTTTGACTTTGATGATCATCGTCGTTACCTCAGATTCGAAGGGCCCTGTGCGGGGCCAATCACTGGACCAGCATCGCGGCGCTGCCGACCACGGCCGCGCAGACGCCCTTCGCGATCTTGCGCGTGCGAACGGCGTCGTTCGCTTCGCCAACCGGCAGCGCGTTCAGCAGGCCCGGGCGAGCGGGATCGGTCGGGTGCCCGTTGACGAGCTGGCTCAACTCCGTGCGCACCGCGTTCTTGTCCGGCTGATGCGCGAGCTGCGTCAAGCCGAGCACGCGATTCAGCAGCGGATCGAACAGCGCGTTCTGGTTCGCGAAAGCGGCGGCCGGCGCGGCGTTGAAGTCGAAGGTCCCGAACGTCGAGGCGCGCAGCGACGGGTTCTCCATCAGCGCATGGCAGTACTCGATCGCGAGCTGGCCAATGGCCGCCTGGTGCGACGACACGTACGCGTCGATCTGCGGGACCGCCGGCAGCGACTGCCGCACCTCGTCCATGGTCACGCGAACGCCGGCGTCGTTCTGGCTCACGCCGGTGATCGTCGCCATCGTCGCGCTGATCTCGTCGAACGTGCGCACGCCGATCAACGACGCGGGCGCAAGGTCCTGCGGCGTCGGCGCGGGCGGCACGGGCGGATCGGGGCGGTTGTAGGCATTCGCGCCGATCCGGTCGAACGTCAGGAAGAACTCGTCCTCGTCCGGGCCTTTCTCGAGCGGTAACACGGTGCCCAGGTTCAGCAGCGTCTGACCCGCCTCGGTCGAGTACGCGGCGGTCGTGATGCGCGTGTCGAGGTTGGCGAATCCTTGGCCGACGTGTGCCTCGGCGCCGTTCAAGCCGACGCGCAGGCCGCGGATGTCGAGGCCGTCCGGCTGCGCCGCGCCGTCCAAGCTAATGAAGAATGGCTTGCGGAACAGGTAGCCGTACGTGTCGAATTGCGCGGCCTCGAACACGACGAAGCTGTCGTTGATGTTCGTCAAGTGCTCGACGCTGAACATCAGGAAGAACTTCTCGCCGACGCCGGCATCGTAGTTCTGCTGGATCTGTTCCTGCGTCAGAGCGCGGTTGTGGATCGCGACCATGCGAATGACGCCGTTCCACATACGGTTCATCGACACTTCGTTGCCGAGCACGAACGCGTACGACGTGTCCCAGTTCGTGATGCTGCCCGGCTGCGACATGTCCGTCGCGACGAGCCTACCGTTCACGTAGATCCTGCGGCCGGACGCCGGATTGAACGTGGCAACGACGTGCTGAAGCGTCGCCTGCAGAACCTCGTTGGCGGACGGCGTGGATAGGCCGGGCGCGCCGTTCGCCGTGCTCACTTGGCTACGCGTGAAGAAGTCGTAGTCGTACATCGTCTGGCCGAGATTGAAGTTGCGGTTCGTCAGGCTCGCCGAGTAGCTGACGATGCGCATGTCCTCTTGCACGACGTTGCCGGGCGCGACCCACGCTTCGATCGAGTATTCGCCCGTCGAGAGGATCAGGTTCTTCAACTTCGCGCTCGAGCTCGTCGAGGCTTGGGCCTTGCCGCCCGCGAAGTTCAAACCCCAGCCGCCGAACCACTGCACGTTGCCCGTCAGAGTGAGGTCCATCGCCGGATCGACGCCGCTCGTGTCGTACGCCGTCGCGCACACGCCCGTGATGGACGTGCCGCAGTCTTGACCGGTCTTGAACTCGTACAGCGCAACGACGTTGGCCTCGTAACGGTTGCCGCCCGACGCGATCGTACCTTCATAGAGCGTCGTGGCCTTGCTCGTGAACAAGCTCGGGTCGACGGCAGTCGGCGTCACGCCGTTGCTGAAAGCCTGAATCTGGGCTTCCATCGCGGTCGCGTCGTTCGCGCAGCTCGTGGACC